>JGI994J12354_10004950_pt1 | contig 11718 bp, 8 predicted proteins | sample IntmicLarv3ML3BL_FD_12354 | JGI IMG/M metagenome (IMG submission 12354) | reverse complement strand
AGTATGTTATTGGAAGTTACGCATTTGTCCGTAATTCCTTCACAAGACAGATTGAATTATGATTGTTATGAACATACTTTCAGAGTTGAAAATATTTTATCGCAAGGTACAGACAGAATCCCCAAACCTGTTATCGGCGATGAAATAACGATAAAATCATATTATCAAATCACACAAATACATCTTGAAACCAACGGACGTTATTTAATCTTTTACGGTCGCGATGAAGACGTACAAAACGCACAGATTGGACCGGGAGACATAGCGAAGATAAACGATGACGGTACAATTTCCGAGATATTTATTCCGCCCGATTATATACACCGTATATTTGAGGAATACAACGGTTATACTGTCGAACAAATAAAAGATGAAATAACCCGTGCGAAAATGTGGCAGGAAAAGCATGTAAAATAGACGGCGTAAATAAAACCAGCATGGCTAATCTGTCAGATAAGCCATGCTGGAACGTTTTGGATTTTCAAGCATAAAAAATCAATTTTTCCGACTATTTTAAAATGTGATTTTATTTTAGCCGAATTAAACAATTTTGTCAACACATTTTTATATATCTTCCTGTAAATTTCTGTTGAATTATCCGTGATTTTATGATAATATATGTATATTCCAACATATAAAAGCACAATTGGTTAAAGGTGAAATAAAATGACAGACATAAAAAATTATAATACATTCGTGAAAATCGAACCGATAAATAAAGGTTGGTCGAGTGATAAAAAATATTATATAGAAACCGCCGACGGTCAGCGTATGTTTCTGCGTGTATCCGACATATCAGAACATGACAGAAGAAAAAACGATTATATGATGATTGAACAAATCTATAAACATGGTGTCCCGACAGTAAAACCTTTGGGGTTCGGAATATGTTGCGGCGGAAAAAATATTTATTCGCTTTCCGATTGGATTGACGGCAAAGGAGCAGATGTTGTTTTACCTCATATATCCGAAAAAGAACAATATATTTTAGGGTTAAAAACTGGAGAAGTTTTACGTAAAATCCATTCGATTCCCGCGCCAAAAACCATTGAAACATGGAGCATTCGTTATAAACATAAAGTAAAAACATGGATTGACAAATACAATAATAACACACAGGTTCACTCCGATACAGGCGATAAACTTGTACAGTATCTGGAAAATCACAAAAATATAATTGATTCACGCTCGCAAACTTTTATTCACGGAGATTATAACATTGAAAATATTATTGTTTTGCCGAACGGTAAAATAAATGTAATTGATTTAAACAGTTTTAATACGCCATACGGCGACCCTTGGTGGGATATAAATAATATGGCGTGGATGCCTGTAATGTTTCCGTATTTTTATACAGGGCAAATAAAAGGATATTTCAACGGTGAACCTCCGACAGATTTTTGGAATGTTTTAGCTTATTATTTAGCATACGACGCTTTGGCGGCTTTGACTGACCCATATGGATTAAACGGTATAAAAGATGGTACAGAAATTGTGAATAATATCCACAAATGGACAGATAATTTTAAAAACCCTATCCCGACATGGTATTTAAAGGAGAAAATTGTATGACGGACATAAAAAATTATGATAAATTTATAAAAATCGAGTCGATAAATAAAGGTTGGTCGGAGGATAAAAAATATTGTGTAACCACAATCGACGGAACAAAATATTTGCTCCGTATTTCGACGATTTCAAGATATGAGACGCGAAAAGCAATGTTTGAAATGATGAAAAAAATTGACTCTCTCGGTGTTCCCCTGTGTAAACCTGTTGAATTCGGCACTTGTAAAGACGGAGTGTATTCACTCCAAAGCTGGATTGATGGTGAAGATTTGGAAGTTTTCATGCCGAAATTATCCGATACAGAACAATATATACTTGGTTTAAAAGCAGGAGAAATATTGCGAAAAATACACTCTGTCCCTGTTCCCGATATACAATCGGAAAGACCGGATTGGGCGGAAAGTTTTGACCACACCATTGATGAAAGAATAGAAAAATATCATAAATGCGGCGTGCGTTTTAAAAATGATGAATTTGTTCTTGCGTATTTGGAGCAAAACCGAAATTTAATTGAAAATCGTCCACGGTGTTTTCAACACGGCGATTTTTTTATAAATAATATGATGATTGAAAACGGTGAATTAAAAATTATAGATTTTGAACGTTTATATTTTGGTGACCCATGGGAAGATTTTATTTTTGTAATGTTATACGCCGCGAAAAATCCATATTTTACAACAGGACAATTTCGCGGTTATTTTAACGGTGAACCGCCGATTGAATTTTTTAAAACATACGCTTTTTATATTTACAACAGCTTTTTACCAGGCGTTTATGAATCGGTAGCGTCGGGGATTGATGAAACTAACAGAATGTTAAACCAAATACAGGATATATTAAAATGGTTCGACAACATGAAAAACCCTGTCCCGACGTGGTATCTTAAAGATTTTCATGTGCAATTTATTGATGGTATATTATGCAGAACAAGCGAGCATTTCGATTTTTTATTTTTAAAAGAATACGGAAAAGTATTCAAAATATTCGATAACCAAGATTCCGGTTGTATCTGTTTCGGCGTATCAGACGGTAAAAAGAAATATTTTATTAAATTTGCCGGAGTAAAAACAATGAGACACCATCAACATTCTCATATCCCTGACGCTATCGACAGATTGAAAACCGCTGTTCCGAAATATATAGAAATGGAACATCCGTTATTAATTCATTTTATTGAGGCAAAAGCAGTTGGCGGCGGATATATTTCAGTGTTCGATTGGTTTGACGGTGAGAGTTTCAGCGTTGAAATCCCATTGTTTCACGAAAAATATTTAGCTTTACCGACAGATAAAAAAATATCAATATATGAAAAAATATTACAATTTCATGAGTATGCAGCCGAGTGTAATTATATAGCGGTGGACTTTAACGATTACAGCGTTCTGTATAATTTTGATACTGACGAATTAAAAATCTGCGATATTGATTTCTACACCAAACAACCATATATCAATGGATTAGGCATATCGTTAGGTGACCAAATGCTCATGGCACCGGAAGAATTTAGAATTGCCGGAGTATCAGACGAAACCACGAATGTTTACAGAATGGGTGCAACAGCTTTCATGTTATTTTCAAATTATGACCGTTCGCCGGAAGCGTGGACGTTAAATTCCAATTTATATGCAGTAGTAAAAAAAGCTGTAAGCGACGTAAAAACTGACAGGCAACAATCGATTAAACAATTAATTGAAGAATGGAAAAACGCGAGACATGGTATTTAAAGGAGAAAATTATATGACAGACATAAAAAATTATAATACATTCGTGAAAATTGAACCGATAAATAAAGGTTGGTCGAGTGATAAAAAATATTATATAGAAACAAAAAACGGCGAAAAATTATTATTGCGTGTCGCGGATATTTCCGAATATGAACGCAAAAAAAGTGAATTTGATGTGATAAAACGTATATCCGAACTTGGTATAAATATGTCACAGCCGATTGATTTCGGCGTTTGTGATAACGGACAAAATGTGTATCAGCTTCTGACTTGGTGTGACGGTGAAGAAGCGACGATTATATTACCGACTTTGAGCGAAGCAGAACAATATACAATGGGATTTAAAGCGGGTAAAATTTTAAAGAAAATACATACAATAGAATCTTATCAGAATCTTATCCGAAATCTTCCGAATGGTCGGAATCTTACAGTAAAAAAATATTGGGATATATCGAAAATTATAAAAACTGCGGCATGAAATTTAACGGTGATAATTTTTTTCTTGATTATATAAACCAAAATTGGCGTTTATTAGAAAATCGTCCAATGTGTCTGACACACGGCGATTTTCATGTCGGGAATCTTGTTATTTCACCGAATAAAGAATTATATGTTATAGATTTTCAAAGATATAGAATAGTTGACCCTTATTCTGCTTTTATGTCAATCATGTTCAGCGCGAATATAAGTCCTCATTTTGCCACAGGTCAAATTCGGGGATATTTTAACGGTGAACCGCCGGAAAATTTTTGGGGATTGTTAGCTTTTTATTTAACAGCGGTAAATATTAACGCTCTCCCGTGGTCTATTCCTTTCGGACAGGAAGAAATTGATTTCGCATATAACATGATTGAAAAAGTTTTATCTTGGTTTGACAACATGAAAAACCCTGTCCCAACTTGGTATCTTAAAGATTTTCATGTGCAATGTATTGACGGTATACCGTATAAACTCAAAAAAGCGTTTGATTTTTCGTTTCTCAATAAATACGGCAAAGTATTCAAAGTTTTTGATGAACAGGGTTCGGGAAATATCACTTTCGGTATAGAAAACAACGGGAAAAAGTATTTTGTCAAATTCGCAGGCGCACCGAAAGAAAATTATATCGCAAATCGTGAAAGCGGTGATATTGACACAGAAAGCGCAATAAAATTATTGGAATCGTCAGTTTCGTTATATAAAGAATTAGCTCATCCGACTTTGATAAAATTTATTTCAGCCGAGGAAATCGGCAGCGGTTACGCTGTTATATTTGAATGGGAAACCGCGGTTGGTATAGAACCGAAAAGCTCTGTTAATTATATAAAATTTATGCAAATGCCCATAGAAAATAAAATGCGGGCGTTTGAAGATATTATAGAATTTCATGCATATGTCGCGAAAAAAGGTTATGTCGCTCTCGATTTTTATGACGGCAGTATTTTATATGATTATGATAAAGAAAAAGTTATAATATGCGATATTGATTTATATCAGAAATCGCCTTTTGTAAACGTCGGAAATATAGGGATAGTAGGCTCTGCGAGATATGTTTCACCCGAAGAATGTGCGGAAGATGATGTTATAGACGAAATTACAAATGTTTACACAATGGGCGCGACAGCTTTCGCTTTGTTTGCGTATGGAGACCGTTCACCGGAAGCGTGGACTTTAAACAAAATTTTATATAACATCGCAAAAAAAGCGGTCAGCTATGAACGGTGCGAACGTCAGCAATCAATAGAACAGTTAATAAATGAATGGAGGAACGCTAAATGAATGAGCAAAACGGGATTATTGTATTCGGCGCTAACGGAACAGGAAAAACAACATTGGGGCGTGAATTGGCACGTATTCTGGACTTTAAACATATAGACCATGAAGAATATTGTTTTGAAGAATCCGACATTCCGTATACTGTCACACGTCCGAGAGAAATATACGAGGCTTTAATACTTGATGATATTGAAAAATACCGCTCATTTGTTATTACCGCTTGTACAGGTGATTTTGACGAAAAAATTACGCAGTTTTATAAATTCGGCGTATATATGACCGCATCGTTTGAAACTCGTATGCAACGAATAAAACAGCGTGAGTATGATAAATTCGGAGAGCGTGTCCTTTTCGGCGGCGATATGTATGAACAGACATTGAAATTTCATTCTTTTGTCGCTTCACGCTCGTTATATAAAATAGAAAAATGGTCGAGAACTTTAACCTGTCCCGTTATCCGTATAAACGCCGAAGAAGATTATAAATCAAACGCGGCGTTTATCGCAGAACAGTATAAAAAATTAACAGATTAACGTAAAAAACCCGCCGGCGGCGGGTTTTTTATATATATTGTTTATAAATATTTTCTTAAAACTTTCAAAACCATTTCAAAATCAATCGGTTTACGCAGATGTTCGTCCATTCCCGCCGCGACGCTGTCGTCAATATCGCTTTTAAAAGCGTTCGCGGTCATTGCAATAATCGGAAGTCTGCCATTTTTTATAGGCGGCAGGGCACGTATTGCGCGCGTAGCTTCGTATCCGTCCATTTTGGGCATTTGCACGTCCATAAATACAATATCATATCCTTTTTTCGACGATTTCACCATATCCAACGCTTCCTGTCCGTTTTCCGCGCAGTCTATTTCAATACCCGTCCCATCCAAAAGAGATATTATAATCTCACGGTTAATTTCCATATCCTCGGCAACCAAAAGTCTTTTACCCGTAAATTCACCCAATGTGTATTCAGAATCGTCCGAGCTAACGTGAGCTTTACCTATACATTCGTTTATACAATCTATAATCGTCGAATTTAAGAGAGGTTTCAATAAATGTTTATCCACTCCTGCGCTGACCGCTTCGTCTTTTATCTGCTCCCAATCCATCGCCGTTATCATTATTACAACGGATTCTCTGCCGTTGTCGAGAGATTTTGATTTTATCTGTCTCGTCAATTCTATACCGTCCATTCGTGGCATGACCCAATCTATAAAATATATGTCGTATCCGCCGTTTTCCTCGATAATATTGCGCGCTTCAACCCCGTCAGATGCTACGTCGCATTTTATATCGAGATTATTTAATATATTCTGAAACTGCTCGCGCGTTTCAGGTATGTCGTCCACGGCCAAAATCCTGACGTTTTCCCAGTTTACGTCGTCTGAAAGAAGTGAGCGCGTGTTTTTTTCGCCGCGTTCCACTTTTACGGTGAAAGTAAATTTGGCTCCTTTTCCGAGTTCCGATTCAAGCCATATCTTACCGCCCATAAGCTCGACGATATTTTTTGATATTACAAGCCCAAGCCCCGTTCCGCCGTATTTTCGGTTGGTACCGCTCTCTGCTTGTTCAAATGCCTGAAAAAGTCTATCCTGCTGCTCCGGTGAAATACCTATTCCACTGTCTGTAACCGATATACACAATTCACATTTACCGCCGGATTCACTTTCTTCCGTCAAAGACGCTTCGAGGAAAATACTCCCGTTTTCAGGTGTAAATTTAACCGCATTTGACATCAGATTTGTAACAACCTGAGCCAGACGCTGTTCGTCCGCTATAATAAATCCCGGTATCCTGTTGTCCACGCTGACTGTAAGCGTTTGCTTTTTTTCCTCAACACGGAAATTTACAACTGTTACGACTTTTTGCAGCATTCTGTCAAAATTAAACTCGATGGGCGAGAGTTCAAATTTATTCGCTTCAATCTTAGACATATCCAGTATATCGTTTATAACGCCCAGAAGATGCGAGGACGCGTCCCCTATTTTATTTAACGCGTAATCTTTTTCGTCCAGTTCCTTAGCTTTTTTTCCGATAGCGGTCATACCTATTATGGCATTCATCGGAGTTCTCATCTCATGGCTCATGCTGGAAAGAAAATTACTTTTCGCTTTATTCGCTTCGTTCGCCTGCGTAAGCGCGGATTTAAGCAGGTCGTTTTGATTTTTTATCTCTTTCATAAGTTCCGCGCCTTTTACCGCAGCAGAAATATTCACGCGCAGCGTTTCATATGTGTAAACCGAAATATTCGGGTCAAAAGGCGTGAGCATTACACCGAATTCTTCGTCCTTAAAAAACAGGGGTATAAAGAACAAATCGCGGCGTTCACTGTCGAAATCAAAATTTTCAATCGTCGAATAATCGGAGAACACAATCGGATTTCCGCCGTTGTCTTTCACGTCGAATTTTTTATCACCGTTGAATCCTATCAGTTTATCTATCGTTCTGTCGGAGTTCGGGTCGCTGCTTTTTATCGGGTTTTTATATAAACCGATTATCACGGTGTTTATAGAGATTGTGGGAAGTGATTTATACAGTTCCTCAGCGAGTGAATCAACATCGAATATCGAGACAAGATTCCCCGCTATTCTCCTAACCATCCAACGGTTATCATTCAGCACATTATCTTTAAATTCCCTTTCTTTCAGACGTATAATATGAATAAACGTCGTCGCGTATGTGAGAGTCGACAAAATCGTGCTCACTCCCGATACTTCGTTTTCGTAGAGCTCCGCTCCGGCTGAAAGAATGTTGAGAACTTCATTCCATTTCAAAAAATCACCTGAAAAATTATTGTAGTTTATCAAAATCCCATTGAAGAGGGACAGGAAATTTTCTTTTGAAAACGGGTTCGCTTTTACCGACTCCGCCAATTCTCCTGCCCATTTTTTAATTTGCAGCTCCGGAATATTTTTTGAAAAAAGAGAGAGAAACCTGTTTGACACATAAGAAACAAGTGATTCCGATTCGGTAAAACCCACGGTTTCTTCCAACGCGTCGATATTCGGCATTTCATGTTCAAGGCACCCGCATGACTGACGCGCCATGAAAACAGGGGGAACATAGGTTATTTCACTCACGGGATTTCCTTTAATACGATTAAAAAGTATCTCTGCGCTGATAAGTCCGAATGTATGGAAATCCTGTCTCGCCGTGCTGATCGAGGGGATAAACGACGCGGAGCTTTTATCGTCGTCAAACCCGGTAACAGCCAAATCTGCGGGAGCAATCCTGTTATAATTTTTGAGCTCGTGTATAACACCTATCGCCGAAACATCGTTGCTCGCGGCGACAGCATCGGCGGAAATACCGGGGTTGCCGAATATTTTTTTAACCGCGTTGCGTCCGCTGGGCTGTTCGAAACGCCCGGGCATAATATATTTTTCGTCAAATTCTATCCCGTTTGCTTCCAACGCTCTTTTGTAACCTTCAAGACGGTCTTCGGCTTCGGGGTGTCCGTCCGGACCTTTAACAAACGCTATCTTTTTCTTCCCGTGAACTTTTATGAGATGGTCAACCGCGCCGTACATTCCCGCCGCGTTGTCGACGATAACCGACGGAACGCCGGGCATAACATATGAAACGGAAACAAGAGGAAAGCGGTCGGAAATTCTGGCGGTATATTTTTCAAATGCTTCGTTTCCCAATATATGAGCGATAAATCCCGAAAACATAATTATTCCGTCAATTGAGCCGCTGTTTCTTATAGTTTCTATACATGTTTCAAAATGCGAGGCGAAATCCTCGAAAGTGGTTTGATATGTTCCGAAATACGCCGTGAGATGAATATCGTATTTTCTCGCGTATTCAACGATACCGGTCCAAATATCATATTGATTTGTGTTATCCATTGTGGAAAATATTACGCCGAAATGAAGCCGCTTTTTTTCTTTCATTTATATGTCCTCTCTTTGCGTGATATTCGCAGTTGCCTGACTGTCAATTCATTTTTTATATATTCTCTTTTAGTATAAATCATATTTTATTTAAATAAAAGCATTTTTTGTTAATTTTATATATAAACATTCCAATTATGCGTAAAATTATACCACAATCAGTGAAGTTATTGTTTTCTTTATTCAAAAAATAAAAAAATTTATTTTTTTCACATAACATGTAAGATTTTAATGTTTATAATCGTAGTATATACAGACGCGTCAAAAAGCAAAATAAAAACCGAAAGGAGCGGGTTTGTATAAATTTCACAGATATTAAAGCTGTTAAAGCTATAAAAGGTACAAAAAACATGAACGACGATAACACGGCAAATACTTTTGAAGTAAACACAAACTTTTTCGAAAAATACAATTCTACGATACGCGCGATAGTGACAAATATTTTAAAACCCGAAAATCAACCGCAGGATATTGACGATTGCGTAAATACCGTTTTTCTTTCACTTATGGAGAAAATGCAGCAGTATAACGAAACCCGTGGAAGTATGGCAGCATTCGTGATAATAATCGCACGTTCGACTGCTCTCGATTACCGCAAAATTAATATCCGTAAAACAGGAGAATTAATCGGCGAAGATAAAATTGATTTTTTCAGCAAGCCTTTAAGATTTGAAAATGAAGTTGAATTTGATATGCTTGTTGAAAATATAATCCTCAAAAAATTAAATAATTCCGACCGCAGATTATACACTATGAAATATATACTTTTTGATTCAACGGAAGAAATCGCGAAATGTTTTAATATCAACCGAAACGCGGCAGATGCGCGCATACACAGATTAAAGAAAAAAATTATAAATCTCTTAAAAAAAGGAGGTATTACTGTATGAACCAAAAAAACTTCACAAACGCGGTAAGTGACGAAGTTCTTGTTAAGATAATCGACGATACATTAACTTTTAAGAAAAACGTTAAAAACAGAAGTATAAAAAAGAATCTGTTAAAATTAATCCCCGCAGTCGCCGTGGTCGCTCTTGTTGTCGGACTTGTAAATTTTCTGCCTTTATTATCGGGTATAATTTGGGATACTCCTCCCGCCGACGCTGTAACTCCGACAGATGAAATAGCCGAAAAAACAAGCTCCGTCGATTTGTTTCTTCCCGCAAAAATAGAAAAAACTTTTTTCGAGGAAAAAATACTTGCGTATATTACTGATGAACGTTCCGCAGATGTTTTGACAGCTTATTACAATCTCAAAGATAATTTTTATGTTCTTGACGTTGACATGAGCACCGAAAGAGAATCAAACAAATTGTTGGATATTATCAGTGAATATACCGATGTAACCGGAGATGAACTTGTTCAAATGTGTATAGAAAATGATATTCCATATATTGACCCTTACGCTCATGTCAGATTCGGCGAAACAAGAAATATTTTACTTCTTGACATTGAATGGCACACCTACGACACATATCTTGAAGAAGTCGTTAAACCGTACAGAGCTTTGCCGGAAGAAAAAAGAGAGCTTGAATATTTACAAACTATAGAAAAATTTTTAGATGATATAAACGAAAAAAAGTTTCATATGTCAAGATTTATAAACGGGAAATCAGACTACGAATATGAACATGCTGGAATTGGATTTGTTACTGGAGGCCCGCTTGATATATCTGAATATTGTGACGAGGACGGATATTATATTTTTTATGTTTATCCAAGAGCTTTGGAACCTGTAACTTATTATGACGAAAACGGAATATTTCAAGTAGAATATTTTACCGGTCCTAAACAATCACCGATACAATCAAAATCCGAATATGATAGAATTTTAAAAGATGAAATAATCCCGTTTTGCGATGACCTTGTCGAAAGAGGATTATTAACACAAGAAGGATATGATTTTTATACTAAAAAAGATTTATTGGAATATTATGCGAATTTATATTTTTAATTAACCTTATACGCAAAGAAACTGCCGAATATTCGGCAGTTTCTTGCTTTTTTATATTCCTTTTTTCTTGACTAAAATTCTTAAAATAATCAAAATCGCACCTAAAAATACAATCAAACCGACACCCGCTAATATTATATATATGTCAAATTTTGCGTTATTTGATTCTGTCACTTTCAACGTTTCTATCGTTTCACTGCTTTTCGATGATTCTGTTTTAGCTTCCGTTTGTTCTTCTGTTGTATTTTCCTCTGTTTGAATTTCAGTTGTATATTCTTCTGTTTGTTCCTCGGTTGTATCTTCTGTAGGAACTTCTGTTGAATCTATAAAATCATCAGGGGTTTCACGTATCATTTCAAATATCGACCATTTACCGTCTTTTGTCATGACTGTCAGTTTATCATCGGGTGAATATCCTGAATAAGCGTAATCATATTCAAGCGGTACAACTTCTTTCCCTGTTTTGTCTATATATCCGTATTTATCGTCGGGATAAACACCCGTGCTGACAAATGCGAAATCTCCGTCAAATTCATATGCTTCATCATATACAAACAGCGTTATTTCTTTTCCTGTCGTGTCAATATAACCCCATTTTCCGCCCTCGGCATACAAACCCCAATCGAATGACTCAACAAAATTTGCGCCGATATTTACCGCTATCATACCCTCGGATATTTCATCGACATAATCATATATCAACGGTATAACTTCTTCACCATTTTTATTTACAAAACCCCATTTACCGATATATCCGCCACCCTCGTATCCTCCGATACTTACAGCCGCCAAACCGTCGGTAAATCCACAGCCTGTTATAT
>JGI994J12354_10004949_pt1 | contig 11720 bp, 15 predicted proteins | sample IntmicLarv3ML3BL_FD_12354 | JGI IMG/M metagenome (IMG submission 12354) | reverse complement strand
ATACAACAACCTGTGGTTCGTAAACTGGGACGGCCGTCAGTTGGCGGCAATGGTTGACTTAACCACCAACGAAGCGTATGCTTATACATACAACGCCGACGGGCTAAGAACAGTGAAAAGGGAAATTTTCACAGGAAAGGAAACGCGGTACTATTACGACGGCGGACAACTGGTGATGCAGATCACCGGTACGCAGGCGCAATTGAACAACTACTTCACCACTGGCGGCGGCGGGTGCGATGTGCTGTGGTTTAAGTACGACCACACCGGGATTATCGGATTCACAAGAAGCCAAGCGAGAGGCGTGGAAGAGTGGTATTACTATCGCAAAAATGTGCAAGGCGATGTTACAAGGTAGGACGGCAGCTTTGAAATCGCGGTTGATTTCTTTGATTCTTTTGAATTTCCGGCGGCAGAATTATTTGAATTATTGTCACCGCCAAATCTCAGCGCCGTCAATTCCCGCTTGCCCGGATTGCCCTCTAACAGCTTATCGGATAAAGATTTTTTAGGACGCCCCGCCCCGGCTCTCGCTCCGCCTCGCGGCATGGCTGCCACCTCCTTTGAATTTCTGAAAGGGGTTTTGAATACGCGAATTTTTACACGAAAGACCACGCCGTTGTGGAAAAGCCTTATTTCACAAGGATATTTACCGCCCCTCCGGGTAGTCAGTTTCCCAGAGTTCGGACACGAACCGCAACGCGGCATTCAAATACCGGACACTTGAAATCAAACAATCAAAATTGGATTGCAGAATACCGAGCCTCGGGGTGATGTGTATCCGATCAACAGACACCCCCCGCACTTCGATTCGAGCGATCTTGGGACATAGGTTGACTATTTTGTGTGAAATGCATATAATAGAGATAGAATCAAACGAAAGGAGTGCTTGGACATGATTCAAATTACGGCAACCGACTTTAAGACCAACCTCGGCAAGTATCTCGTGCTTGCCGAACACGAGGATATCCTCATCACCAAAAGCGGCAAAGGTATCGTTAAGCTTGTCGGCGTTAAGCCGGACAAAGTGAAAGGCATCGAGTCGCTGTTCGGTATCGTTCCGTCGACTGGCGAGGCGACAGACATCAAAGCTTTTAAGGCGGAAAGGTTGACGGCCAAATATGAAAGTCTTGATTGATACCAATGTCATTCTCGATGCCTTGATGAACCGCGCCCCGTGGGCGGAGGCCGCACAGGAACTGCTGCGTGTCATCGCGGCGGGAAAAATCAAGGGGTGTATCATCGCCAGTCAAACCACGAATATTTTTTATCTGCTCCATCGCCAGGGCATGGATGAAGCCACAGTTAAAACCATTATCCAAAAGCTAAGCGAGGCCGTTTCGGTGGTTGGCGTAACACCGGCGGATGTGCAAGAGGCGCTCACTTGCCCGATGCCGGATTACGAGGATGCGTTGCTGGCCTGTTGTGCCAAGCGCCAAAAAGCCGCTTTCATCATTACCCGCAATGAGCGGGATTTTAAACAGTCACCGGTCAAAGCGCTTTCGCCGCAAGCATTTATACAACAGCTTCACTGATTTCTACGCCGATTATTCTCGCCCAGCGTAATCCCCGAATGACAGGACGAACACAGAGCCATGAGGTTGCTCTCGTCATGCGTCCCGCCCTCCGCCAGTGATTTAATGTGATGCACCTCCTGTGCCGGGGTGAACCGTTCAGCCTGCTGGCACTGCTCACACAACGGATGCGCCGTGATGTACCCGTTACGAATCCGCCGCCATGCCGCACCGTACCGCTTGCGTGTTTCCGGGTCGCGCCGGTACCGCTCGTACTCGCGTGCATCCTGTCGGGCATGCTCATCGCAAAACCGTCTACCGCCGGCGCTTCCACCAGGTATCAGCTTGGCACAGCCGAGCCGGGCGCAGGGTCGTTTTGGTTTGTAGGGCATGGTCACCTCCTTTTTACGGCAACGAAAAAGGACGCCCCGGCTGGAGCGCCCCCGCAATTGGTGTGCTTTGAATTTTGCTGATTATACTATACCAGACCGCAAAACTAAGCTCAAGATAAAATTAACTATAATCAGCTACAACGGGCTACTGTCTTTTCGAGTTCTGCCAGCGCAGCACGGTGAATTTGAAAAATACGGCTTTCGCTGATGTGGATTTCCCTGCATAGCTCATGCCATTCTTTACCCATGACATATCGCCCGGAAAGAATGGCGCTATGGACAGGGTCAGACATTTCGCGGATTGTGGTGTAAGCTGCGGTAAGTGTTGACTGCAAATCTTTCATCTTCCGTTCAAGGTCGAGCTTTTCTACAATCAAGTCTTCCATGCGATGCACGTTGCGTGTTGCGCACTTGGGCGTATCGCTGTAGGCTGACGATGTACAGCCCAGGGCTGTTTCCAGGGATTCAATTTGCCAGCCGATGCTTTTTAGCCGCATATTGCAATCGTTTATCTGTGAGAGATACTCTTTTGCCGTCATCAGCCGCACCGCCTCTCACCGCAGGCACAGCCGCTCCAGATGATGTCCTCCAGCATATCGCCGCTTTGCGTGATATTCAATAGGGATCTGTGGTATTCGCTGTCCGGACACGTGCATTGTACCGCTGGCCATTTAATCTCTTGCATGGAACAGATTGCGTCCGTTGCCTTAAGTTCGCAGCCGCCTCCGCACTTGCATTCATATTTGCGGCAGGTGCATCCGCTGTCGAAAGCACAGTCCTTGCAATGCTTTCTTGTGTACTCGCTGGCGCTTTTATCCACTGCCGTAAACCGGCAGTCCGCGCATTTAATGTGTTTGTTCATAAGGGGTTCCTCCGTTTCAAGTGTTAATCCCGGTGTCCGGGTTCATAAATTTTCAATAATGGCCTTAACTTCCCCGACACTTGTCACCTTGAAGGCCTGGCCCTTAGCTGCTTTGATCTTTGCAATCGTTGATTCTTGTAACTTCGTCAGCTTGCCTTCCGGGCGACCACGGCCACCGGAGCTTCCGGCGTTCGCCGGGGTTTTCACTTCAAACCCCACGAACCTGCCGCCGATGCAGCAGAGGATGTCCGGCAACCCGGCCGTCCCATATATCCCGCCGTGCTCTTTCCAGGCAAAGCAGCTGGGGACGGTCTTTAGATAACGCATGATGGCGTTGGTAATGTCTTTTTCAAGCATGAAACTCCTCCCGTATTGATACTATCCCTCTATTAAACCCTTGTGTATCAAGCGCGAATCGCCGCCCGCTCCGGTCATAAATTGCTCCGTCCATTACCACAAATACCACTACCACCACCGCCGCAACCGTCTTTATAGACGTGTATGTATGTGTAGACTTAAAGGGTATCTCGCACATATGAGATATGTGTACAGATGGTGGTGTGGTAATAGTGGTAATGATTATTATTACAAATCGTATAAACATCTTCGCTTGGCCTTGTTGCACATCAATACCGTCCCTTGTACGGCTGAGCATGGCTGGTTTGAACCCGGAGCAGATAACCCCGCACCGTCTTGCCGTACACCCAGCCGCTGTGCTTGGTTCGGTCTTTGCCGGCACTGTCTTTCTGCGTGGTGATGTATCCTCGCTCCCGCAAACCCTGGAAGGTCTTTTTGACATTGAACCCCGCCTCCTCCAGGGCATCATCCAGATACTGCGGAATCACAAGGTACTCCGTGTATTGCTCACCTGGATCGAACTCGGATTTACCGTAGAACGGCGTGGCATCGGACGAGAACCGATGCTCATTGCTGACCAGCCAGCCGGTGATAAAATCCCAGGCTCGTTCGACCACATCCGAACTCATCTGCGCATCGTTTAAGGCGTAAACGGCTTCGCCGCAGGCCAGCGCTTCGCACAATGCCGTTTCGGAATCCGTCCCAAATATCAGCGTTTCAGCGAGATAATCACCCAATGCAACAGCCGACACATAATCGGCGTGAATGTTGCGCAAACCCTTCTCTTTGATTTTGTTTGATATTCTTTGATATTCCCGCCGCAAAGCGTCCTTGTTTTCCCGGAGCATGGAACAGACACAACGCATGAACTGCGCCCCGGCAAATCCGTAGTTATTTTCTGATATAATGTGAACGTCCTTTGCAAACTCCATATCCTCAATGGGCTTGCCGTAAAGCTCAAAGGTGCGGGTCTGAATGCCGTCGAGCGAAGACGAACGGGTCACGGGCTCCTCGCCGGTCAGCATCACGATGTTGTGCCATGTAGCCACCTCAGCGTTGCCGCCGCCTTTGGCACCACGGATTTTTCCGCTGCCTTGGCCAAGAACATAGATCAGATGCTCAAGGCTCAGGCGGCGCTCGTCTGCGGACTGTTTTTCATCAATACCAAACGGCAAGTGCCGCAACGTCCCGGCTAATTGTTCTGTACCAACAACAGTCGTGAAACCATTGCCCATAATGCGCAGTGGATTGCCCCAGACCGATATGGCCGCCTTGAGCGCAGCAGACTTGCCGCTGGCCGACATATGCCAGAGATGAATAACAAAGGTACGAACACCAATTTTGCAAAGCAACGGCGCGGCAAAGGCCGCCGAGGTCAGAAAGCGTGCCACCGGATTTACCCGCAGCGTTTTCATCATCGTTTTCCAAACAGCATAGTCGCCGTGCTCGGCAAGGCTGCGGTACAACGTGGCCGTGCCCTTGTCTTCTTCGAACAGGATTTCTTCGTTTACCGAGTACGGGAAAAACTGACCGCTGCCACAGGGGCTCCCTGCGTCGATCCAGCCCAGTCGTGAGATGGACGACACGCGGGGGATGACATTTTTGTTGGCGGTTTCGTAATCAGAGAGATAGTTCACAAGTTCACCGGCAGTGCCGCTGGTCACATGAAGGCCTTCGTCACCGAAACCAATGATGCTGGCTTTATTGTAAATCTGCGTCCGGCCGCCCACGATGGACTTCCATCTGCCATCCCGCCGGAAATTCAACTCCAGCCGCTCCTTGCCATCGTCAATGTTGACCAAGCGCCGGGTCACCACCACCGGGTCGGGGCAAGCAATCACCTCACCCTCGGCATCTTTTGAACTGAACGCCCGGCGCACACCGCCCTTGGCCGTGATCTGCCATTTTCGAGGGATCACCGCGCCGCGCAGGTCAATGCCGTCAAGCATCAGATCCGCCGCATCATCGGTTGTCTTTTTGAACTTTTCACCATATGCCTTGATGCACTTTTCAAGGTCAACGAGATTAACCTTTCCTTTGAGCTTCATTTTGAATTTAGCGTAATCACCGGGCATATTGGCTTTGGCGTAGCACAGCGCATCAAGGTATTCGGTGTCGAAGAGAACGGTGTAATCATCAATTTCCGTCTCCAGCAGATTGCGCACAGTCTCGGCTTTGGTGATGATGGCCAAAGCGATGGGTGCCTTGCATCGGGTGCCGGATCGTCCGGTGGGATCGGACCATTCGGCGCGGCCGGACCCTCCGGTTGGGCCGGAACTGCCGGCGGCTTGGCATTGGCCATCGGGACTCCCGGCATCGCACTCGAAACCCAGCACATCACGGATGTACGCACAGGTGTGCGGCTTCTTGGCCTGCTGGGCATGAGCAATCTTCTTTTCCGTTTCCGCGTAACTGTATCCGGGATACCCCTTGCTGAACTGATGACAAAGCGCAGCACCGTCGGAACAGAGAGCCAGGTTGCCCAGCATGGCGTACCATTGCGGTTCGGGCAGCGTCGCCGCGTTATCACGGCAATGCCGCAGGAATGCGCACTTTTCAAGGATGCGCTCACCGCTGCCCACTGTTCCGCTGAATGAGGTTGTGCCTTCTGCTGAAGGTTGGCCGCCGGAGGGCAGACCGCCCGACGATGATTGAACTGCGGCAAAATGTTGTTTTTGGTCCACAGGAAGAGCCGCCATCGGCGCATTCGTCTTGGGTTTTGGCGCAGTATAATCAGAAAAATCGGCTGGTGCGTAACGCTCATCATGCACCATCACCACCGCTACCCGTTCCCCCGATCCGCCCTTCTTGTGATTGATGCTGCCGGGCAGACGCAGAACACGGGACAGATCAGAAGTGTTATCCAGCTTCCAGCCGTTTTTCTTTGCAGCTGTGTTGATGTATAATTGCCAGCCCCTTAATGCCTCGGCGACACTTTTTCGTTGCGCTTTGTCCATTATTTCCAGCGGCTTGTCCAAAAGCCAATAAACGTGAAGCCCGTTGCCGCTGGACACAACGATGGAAGGTTTTAACGGTAAGCTATCGAGGAAACCGAGTGCCTCCGCCACGGTCGCCGGCAGGGCGGTTTCCTTGTGTGCAGAACCTCGGACATCAATGTCTGACCAGAAAGCCGGAATAACGGAAACATCATCGCTGCTGCCACGCTGGCGAGGGCCAAGTTTCTGGCCACGGAGCCCAACGCCGTAATATACATCGTGTGTATCACCCAGCCGCGCAGCATATGCCGCGGCTTTGGCGAGGTCGGAAACGGGGAAATACGCCGTCTTTTTATCCGGCAGCGTCCAAACCGTCAGCCAACCGAGGGTCGGCGCCCCGCCGGAAGGTCCGGTCCCACCGAAGGTCGGCGCCCCGCCGGAAGGTCCGCTACCACCAACGGTCGGCGCTTCGTCGGCGGACAACATTTCGCCGCCGGTCAGCATCCCGCCAGCGGTCAACGCCTCGCCGTCGGTCGGCATCCAACTGGTCGGCGCACCGGCATATAACGTTTGCAAAAATTCTTGCGTGTTCACGACGTTCTCACCTCACAATCCGACGTAAAAAGCTTAATGGGCAGCCCCCTGGCGTGGGCTTGTAGGATCTCGCGCTTCATGCCGGCGGTAATGCGTTCGCCGAATACCCACAATTCATCCGTTTTGCAAAGCAGAACCAGGGCGAACCACAAGCCGGTTTTGCGTTGAACCGGATCGGAGTCGTCCATGAACTGCGGGTAATGCAGGTGAGGCGCAAGCGGGATTGTCTCCTGCGTCACCGCAAACCGGCAGTACCGACGGGCGCTTTCGGCATTTTGCTCGTCGCCGCCAAAGGGCGAACAAATGTAGACCAAGGGTCGGTGCGGATGGGCTTTGCGAAACTCCTCGCGCTGAATATTTCTCAGCGCGTGATACGCTGTGGGGTCCGGATAATGTTCGGAATTGTAGTAGCTGATGCTCATTGTGCTTACCTCCCAAAAACTGTCTGCCTAACGCAGGCGTAGAAAAATAAAGAATGTTTTCTGCCGGGTTGATTTGCGCGCGGAGCCTTGGGGATTACCCCGCCCTTTAGGACGTTCGTACTCACGTAGCCCCGAAGATACCCCGCCATCTTGCTGCGGGGGCATTGTGCCGGAGCTTTGGGGGCGAAAGTCGCCCCCAGGCCCGGCTGCTCTGACCTGCCACGCTCTGCGGTGACTGCTGATTTACGCAGGTGGCCGGATTGCCGGAATTTATCAGTATTGATGCACCAACTAACCCATGCCACAATTCGGCGGTCTTTTGGCCAGAGACCACGGCGAGGCCCGCTCGAAAGGCTTATCCCGCATTCCTTCGCGGCCCGCACCGCGCTCTCTGGCCAAAATCCTCGCCGCCTTGTTGGCATGGCTTAATTGCCGCATCAATAGTTACTTAGGCGATAGGTTCGATAACCTCGCCGGTATCCGGATCAACGTAGGTACCGGGGGCGACGTGATCAGTAAGATCGGGATAATCGGTGCTTTCATATTCAAACGCCACCCGTCCGCTATACGCCTTGACCTGCGCGGACATGTCGTTGATCAGCGCTTGTTCCTCCGCCGTCAGCGTGCGAACCGCCGCAAACTGCGCCTGGGAATACACCACGCCGGTGCTGCTGTTGGCCTTTTGCAGGCTGAACCGGGTCACCACGGTGTTGGCCCGCCGGCCTTTGGATAGAAGCCTTTTAATATACCGGGTGAACTCTTTTAAACTGCCGGTGGGCAGGGAAAGCAGCAATGGAAACACCTCGCCTTCGCGCAAAACATAAATGCGCCGGCGGTTTTTGCAGGCCTTTCCGCTGCCTTCCTCCGCGGTACCAAATTGGTTCAAAGGGCAGGTCTTGCAAAATCCGCTGGGTTCGCCCTCGCCGCCGAAAGAGCCGATATCGCCCGAAGGGCTGGTGCCGGTGATGCCGTCAATGCTGCCGCAGTCGGGCGGATTGTTGGCGCCGGTGTACTTGGTTTTGTAATAACAATTGAGGGTGTGATGGTGCAGGATGACGGCTGAAAATTCCTTAACCATATCGGTGTCGTCACCGGTTCGGTCATCGCCATCGAGATTTCCGGCAGCCGGGACCTCGAAAACCGTACTGCCCGCCGAGGGAATCTTAATCTTGTCGAAACTGAGATCGAGCCCGTCGGTTTCCTCGGATACCATCGCCGCGAAATCCGTTTGAGCCAGGGCAAGGTAGCCGGATGGTTGCGCCGGGGCAAGTCCGCTGCGGGCTTGCGGCGTGACAGCAGAGGCATTCTCTGCGGCCGGTGCATTCGCAGCGGCAATGGTGCCGGATGCTTGTGCCGTGGCCGTGGTGTTCGGCGCAGCGTTTTGCGCTTGTGATGCGCCATGATTCAAGGTGCCCATGTCTTTTTTGTTGGTAGCCATAATGATGTCTCCTTTAAATTTATCGTTTTGTGGATTTGCGGACAGCAACGGTGGTCTTGTCAAACACATTCACCAGACCTTCCAGCCATTCGGGGAGCGCATCGCTGTTATTTTCAATTTGCTCCTTCACAAAAGCAGAAAGCGAATTGGCGTTGACGGTTTCGTATACCAAGTCACCGAAGCCTTGCACACGCAGCGCGGCGAAGAGGTCATCCTTTACACCACCGGCAGCCGAGGCGCGGGTCTTGGTGGTTAAACAGAACATCGTCCCGGCGCGGGTGAAGTTCTGCGTTTCGGTTTCAGCCATCAGCTCTGACAGCCGGAAGTCGGCGTCATCGATCTTCGCGTTAGTGTCCTTGACTTGTTGCTCCAATTCAGCCTTGTGGTCTCGCAGATTTTTCAGTTCGTCCGCAAGCTCAAACATGGGGGCGTTCCCGGGGGTGGCGCCGTTATCCATTTTTTCGTTCGTTGTTTGGCCGCTCGTCATTTGTTTACCGGTCATTTGTGGTGGCTCCTTTTTCTGAAAGATACGGATAAAATGATGCCGATGGCTTTGTACTGTGGCTTATTATCCATATGGATTAAGTCCTTTCCTGTAATCATCGACCAGGGTTTTAGCGAGGTCGGCCTTGTTGTGCAGCGCTTTGAGAACCTTTTCATCAACCGTGCCCTTTGCGACCAAATAAATATAGGTACAATTTTCACGCTGGCCGACACGGTGAATCCGCGCCCGCGCCTGTTCATGGTTCGACATAGAGTAATCGGTGCTGTAGAACACCAGGGTGCTGGCGGCGGTGAGCGTGATACCCAGGCCGGCGGTAGCAATTTGCCCGACGAATACCTGACAGTCCGGGTCGGTTTGGAAGCGGGAAACTTGCTCGTTCCGGTCGGCCACGCCGCCCATGATGCAGGAGTAACCGATACCGGCCTTTTCGAGCATGGCGCAAATAGCCTTGATTTCCGGCACGAACCGTGCAATGATGACCAGCTTTTTACCGTCCTGTTGGGCTTGTTCCAAAATGTCTGACAGGGCGTTCAGTTTGGCTTTGCTTATTGGAATCATTTCGCCGCGTAACGGTGTATTGGGAGCAGCGTCACGCTGCTCGGCGCCAATAAATCCGCCGGTAAGCTGGGAAAGACGAAGCAGCCGGGTGAGAATGTTGGTGGCCGTGACTGTTAAGGCAGCGGACTGGGTTTCTTGATCCGTGTCGTTTTGGTGCCTGGTGGCAGCGCCGTGATCAAGACCGGCCTCGTGCTCACGGTCGACTCCTTGCTTTTGGCCAGTGCTATGCTCAGCATCGATCCCTTGCTCAGCCACATTGCAATTTGCCAGTTCAGCGTAACTTTCCTTGACCAGATCGCGGTAGACCTTCATGGCGGCGGGCTCCAGTTCCACAGAGCGGATGATGTCGGTAACAGCCGGAAGGTCAAGGCATTCGGCCTTGGTTGCCCGAAAGGCAATGCAGTGCAGTCGGCGGGTAAGCTCCGGTTCCATGGACTTCTTCAGCACCGGGATGTGATTCCCATATCCGACCATGTCAAAGTAGCGGTTGCGAAAGGTATAGAAGCTGTTTCCGAAAATGGTGGCATTGAGAAACTTGTACTGGCTGAAAACATCCAGCGCTTTGTTTGTGATCACCGTACCCGTCAACAGCAGCCGATACGCCGCCAACGCTCCCAATCGGTGCATCGCCTTTGAGGTCGAAATATTGTGAGTTTTGATCTTATGGCCCTCGTCGCAAACGATAAGGTCGGGCTTCCATTCCCGGATTTCCGTTTCCAGCCGCCACGCCGATTCGTAATTGACGACCGCTACTTGAAGCGGAGCGTCGGTGTAGGAGTTGTGATCCTTTTGAAGCTGCTGCACGCGCTCAACATGCGTGCCGGAAAGGTTTCGAAGCATATCCGCTTTCTTGGCACCGCTGCCGTTCAGTACAGCGAGGTTGTAATTAAAATCAGCGAATTTTGAAAATTCCTCCTCCCACACGCCGACGATGGACAGCGGGGCGACGACCAGCGCGCGGGCAATTTTGTTGTCAAGGTAAAGCCGTCCTGCAACGGCGATGGCGGTGATTGTCTTGCCGGTTCAGGGCTATCCCATTTCCATCAGATAGGAACATCCTTTGGAAATGGGCGAAACATCACCCCCCTCCGACGTCACCGAGGCGCTCGGCAAGCCAAACAGGCGGCAGGCAAAATCAAACGCCTCCTGTTGGTGTCTGTAGGGCTGCGCGCGGACAGGCATTTTTTTATCCATCCTCCGCCTCCTCCACAATTGACACGGTCCTCACGCTGTCGCCCGGCACAAGAATGGTGACTGTCAGCCGTCGGCCCAAGAGCCAACGCAGCACCCGTTCCCGCACCCGCCGTTTTCGGCAGCGCACGATGCCGTCGGCGGCACCCCGGGCGCCATCGGGCCGAGCGCCGCTCTTTCCGACAGCGATTTTTAGTGTGTGGTTCATTCCAATTCCGTCCTTTCCGAAGGCAGAAATTATTGCCTCCACCTTATAGCCTCGGAAACGCAGAAAGTTAACGGTCTATTTCAAAAGTTTTTGTAATCTTTTGTACACACGGTCGAGACGATGGGTTATTGCAGACTTGTCCACGCCTTCACGCCGGACTATTTCCGATGGGGATATGCCATCAAAATATATTTTTCGGACAAGCGTTTTCTGGTCGGAAGTAAGCTGACCCAGCGCGCCATGAAGCCGCTCATGGCTTTCTTTCTGAACCAAGTCGCTGAGGATATCGGTTCCGTCCGAAAACCACTCGCCCTCGTATTCCGCACCCTCCAGCGGTACCGGATGACGACGACTGTGCTTGCGGTCGGCGTTGTATTCTTCCTTGTCCATCATGACCAGAACCTCGTAAAACCCTTCATCCACTTCAATTTCTGTTCTGCCTGTTGCGGTGATGTATTCATATTTCATTTATGATTCCTCCGGATTTTGATTTTGGATTGGCGAATCAAAATGCGAGGATCACGGGTAGCGCGCGACATAGCAAAGCCAGCGGTCAGAGAAACCGCGCAGCAACGCTTTTGTGCCTAAAAACATACTTCCTCCACTTGCAAACAAGCGGAGGAAGCCAAAATGGGGACAAATCAAAACCACCAGTTGAACTGGTGGTATGCGAAAGCCCTAAAAGGGCATGGTACGGACGCTGACCCCTTAAGGGGTATCGAATAGACCGCCAACCGCATTGT
>JGI994J12354_10004948_pt1 | contig 11722 bp, 5 predicted proteins | sample IntmicLarv3ML3BL_FD_12354 | JGI IMG/M metagenome (IMG submission 12354) | reverse complement strand
GTTAAGCTCGCCCATTACATCGCCTGTTTTGCTCTCGGGAACGAAAGCTGACAAATTTCCGATTGGCTCTAAAAGAGCAGGAGCGGCTTGCGGAATTCCTTCGCGGAATGCAATATTTGCAGCCATCTTAAAGCTCATTTCGCTACTGTCTACAGGGTGATAGCTTCCGTCAACGAGCGTCGCGCGAAGTCCTACCATAGGATAGCCCGCAATCATTCCGTGCTCGCTCGACTCGCGTATTCCCTTTTCAACCGCAGGGAAAAATCCTTTCGGAACGGCGCCGCCGAATACTTTCTCGGCGAATTCGACCTCTTCGCTTTGTATCGGGTCAAACTCGATGTGGACGTCTCCGAACTGGCCGTGACCTCCTGTTTGTTTTTTATGCCTACCCTGCACCTTCACCGATTTTGTGATTGTTTCGCGGTATGCAACTGTTGGTTGAGTTAATGACACGTTAACTCCGAATTTGTTTTTCAGTTTTGCGACGACAGTTTCTAAATGCTGGTCGCCAAGCCCTGAAATAACCTGCTGTCTGGTTTCTGCATTATGAACGAACGAGAGGGTTTTGTCCTCTTCAAGCAAGCGGTGCAGTCCTGCGGCAATCTTCGCTTCGTCAGCGTTCTCGTCAATTGCCACTGCCATGGAATAGCATGGCGCAGGAGGGGCAATCAGAGCGATTTCTGCCCCTTCTTTTTCCGATAAAATGTCGCCTGTGTTGCAGCTTAGCTTGGTGGCAACGCCGATACATCCGGCGGGAATATCTTCAATATCTATCTGCTTTTTACCGCAGAGAGTTATAAGTTTTCCTATGCGTTCAATCTCGCCTGTGCTTTGGTTTTTCGGCTTTGATGATACGGAAAGAGTGCCCGAAACTACTTTAATATAGCTCATTTTTCCCACGAACGGGTCGACGACTGTCTTGAATACGAACGCTGTAAGCGGTTCGGATTTTGCTTCGTCAGAGCTGTTTGGGAAGAGCGAAACGAACCCGTCGAGCAGTAGCTCGACCCCCTCGCCTGTGAGTCCGCTTCCGCAGAATACAGGGGAAATCTCGCCTTTAGCAATACCTTTATATATGCCTTTCAAAAGCTCTTGGTGGGTGAATTTTTCACCGCTGAAATATTTCTCAAAAAGCTCTTCGTCCGTTTCGGCAACAGCCTCTGAAATAGCGGCAATAAGCCCCTCGACACGGTGGTCTTCTTCGGGCCATGAAGCGGCAATAAGCTTGCCGTTGTTGTCGTATTCGTACGCTTTAAGAGCGATTAAATCAATGTATTTCAGTTTTGCGCCGTCTGCTACCGGAACAACGACAGGACAGACTGATGGGCCGAACTCTGATTTGAGCTCTGCCAATACTTTATAGAAGTCAGCATTCTCGTTATCAAGCTTTGATATGAAGAATGCTATCGGCTTTTTCGCTTCTTTCGCAAGTCTGTAAGCCTTTTTGGTTGACACGTTCACGCCTGACTTTCCTGAAACTACTGCAAGCACGCTGTCAGCGGCGTTTATCCCCTCGTACTGTCCGCCCGCAAAGTCGAAAAGTCCGGGAGCGTCAAGGAAGTTGAAATTCTTTCCGCTGTACTCGGTCGTCAAAAGTGAAAGAGAAAGCGAAACTTTTCGGGCGACTTCGTCCGGTTCGAAATCTGAGGCAGAGGTTCCGTCAGCCACTTTCCCTAAGCGGTCGATTGCGCCTGTTTTGTAAAGAATGCTTTCGATAAGACTGGTTTTGCCGCATCCGCCATGTCCCAAAAGGACAATGTTTTTTGTGTCCATTGGTGTGTGCTCCCTTAAGTGTAGTTGAATATTTTTCTTATAAGAGTATAGCACAATGTTATAAATAATGCAAGAGTTTTTTGCGAAATGTTGTTAAATTTTACTATTTAATCGCTTGGCTTAATCCAATGGGCTTATAACGGAAGCCTTTTTGTCACTTTCTAAACTCATGATATTTTTATACTATTTGTATATTTTATTTGGAAGCGTATTGTTCACGCTCACCATTTGCATGTTGCGCGCGCTCAACATTTGCATATTGAACGGGGGAAACGCCAAAGCGTTTTTTGAACATCTTGCTGAAATGTGAGGCATCGGGGAACCCTGCGGCAGATCCTACTTCGGATACTAGATAGTCTGACTGTTCAAGCAGAAGGCAGGCTTTGTTGAATTTTAACTGTAATAGATATTCCTTTGGCGACATCTCGACTTTTTCCATGAACACTCGGTAAAGCTGGCTTCGGCTTACTGCGAAACGGCGGGCTACGTTCTCGATTGTCAAACCTTTGTCAAAATTTTCTTCGATGTACTCTTCTACTCTTTCGAAGAAATGCTTGTTCTTGCTCCCTGTGATTATAGTGTTGTGCTCAATAAGCTCTGAAAATATCAGATATGTGAAGCCAATACGAGCGAACTCGGGGTCGGATGCGCTTTCGCTTCCTGTGCAGAGATTGTAAAAATGCGTTGCAAGACGCTCGAACCGTTTTGGGCGGAAGCAGGTGCATTTCAAGAGCCCTGCCATATTCAGAAGCCTCGCCGCGTTGATTCCGTTAAATGAAATCCATGTATAGTGCCACGGGTCGTCGGGGTCTGCCTCGTAACTTATGGGCTCGCCCGGGACAATTACAAAGCCGTCGCCGGTAGATAGGTGGTGAGTGACCCCATCAAACGTGAAAGTTCCTTTGCCCGAGATTATTATGTGTATGACGAAAAACAGCTTTGCTTCGTTAACGCCGTGTCGAGGGATGCACTTTTGCCAGCCGTACTCGCGGATAGATAAAAAGTTGTCGGGTATTCCTTTCGGGAGATAGTGTTCAAACTTTTTCGGCACAGGCAGAGAAGAAAAGTCGGTTGTACCTGGGGATAATTCTGATTCAGGAGATGGTAATAAATTCATAATGATACTACATTAGTTTAATAACATCTTCAATTATAGCATATATTCAACAAAATATCAATATCTTGAAACAAAAAAACATTTTAATTTTTTGCTTTATATGGTAAAATTGTATTAAGAATAACTCCACTGCATTAAGGATTTTATCAATTATGCTTAAAAAATCAACAGCTATCTTTTTGATTGCAATTTTGGTGGCACTTATGCTCCCTTCTACTCTGTCGCTTGCGGCTACAGATCCGTGGGAAGTCGGCAAGCCTATAACAGGCAAAACCGCCAGGACGACAATCAAAACCAGCCAAACTTATTTTACCAATAATGAATGGAAAGGCAGAAACGCCACAGACCGCGGGCAGTTTTCGGTAAACGAAACTCCCACGAGAACTGACGGAATTTTGGCTTATCCTTCTGTCGATGCTGCTCTTGCAGGAGGTCGTGATTACGACCGCGAGAAGGGCTATTATCAAAATCTTACGGACGATGATGATAAATGGTGGATGACCGTTTTGAAAAACGATACCACTGCGCCTGCCTCAACATACAATTCCAATTTCTATAAAACTACCTTTGATCCGTCGGCGCAGACTGCATATGCAGGTGACGGAACGCCCAATACATATGAAACGGCAGTCTATGGCGGATGGAAAGAGGTTACTCTTCCTGCATCATGGGCGACTCTTGGATGGGATTTCCCAATCTACACAAACTATGACATTCCATGGCTTGGCGGAGCATACGGCAACGCGCAGGCTTCGAACGGAGTTGCTCCGCTTGTGACAAATCCTGTCGGATATTATATAAAGAAATTCACTGTTGACAGTGCATGGCTTGCGGGAGGCAATCACACATACATTAACTTTGATGGTGTTGAGTCGGCATTCTATTTCTATGTGAACGGACATCAGGCGGGCTATGCCGAGAGCACATTCAATACTCACGAATTTGACATCACTTCTCTTTTACAAGCGGGCGAAAACACTCTTGCGGTTAAGGTTATCCGTTGGAGTGATGCAACTTGGGGCGAAAAGCAGGACATGTTCAAACTTGGCGGTATAAGCCGTAATATCTATCTTCATGCTGCTCCTCCTGTAGAAATAACAGATTATTATGTTACGACAGATCTTGATGCCAACAATGTAAACGCGAACTTAAAAATTAACTTTGATATCACGAATAACTCTACCACAGATATCACAAATTTCGGAATCGATGTAAAGCTTTTTGACGCGGCAGGTCTTAACATCTTTGACGGCGACCCTTTGCGTGTAACAACCACAGGAACACTCGCCCCCGGTGCAAAGCAGACAGTTTCAGTGACACGTTTGGTAGAGGCTCCGCTTCTTTGGTCGGCAGAGCACCCCAATCTTTATACTATGGTTGCTTCTCTTTATGACAACGGCAATCAGGTGTACTATCAATCTGTCGGTAAACCTGTCGGATTCAGAGAGATTACGTTTACTATGACAAATATCGGCTCTGCTCCGCTTTATTCGGTTTCAAGACCGACCACTTATCAGCAGGTGAAAATTAACGGAAAGCGTCTTGTGTTCTACGGAACCAACCGACACGACCTTACCCCGGACAAGGGGCATTATGTTCCTGCAGAAACGTACGAGCGTGATATTCAGATAATGCTTGAGAACAATATCAACGCAATTCGCACAAGCCATTATCCGAATGATCCATATCTGTATTATCTTTGCGATAAATACGGACTTTATGTTATGGCTGAGGCTGACTGGGAAACGCATGCCACAGGCACCGATCCTTTGATGTCAGCAGGGCTTAAAAACTATTTCTTATATACTCAGCGGGCTAACCTCTTCAGCAAGCGGAATTCTCCGTCTGTTGTAATGTGGAGTCTTGGAAACGAGTCTGACGGAACAGGATCTTCAAAAGCTTTCCCGCAGGCGATAAAAGAAATTTACCATGCCAATGACCCGACACGTCCTGTTCATTACGAGTCTACATATGACGGCGAAGGTGTTGATGTGTGCTCTCGCATGTACGCGCATATAAATTCTATCGAAGAAAGCTACGCAGTTCGCCCCGACAAGATGCCGTTTGTTCTTTGCGAGTATGTTCACGCGATGGGTAACGGACTTGGTTCTATCGGTGATTACAACGACCTTATTGAGAAATATCCCTCGTTCATGGGCGGGTTTATTTGGGACTTTGTTGACCAAGGTATAGTTGACGATATCCCTGGGGCTATGGTTACAAACAATGCTGACAAAGGGCCGAATGGCTTTAAGGGAATGCTTCACGGAGCGTCACTTACCGGCGGAGTTCTTAACGGACGGCTTGCCCTTGACCCTGTGATTAACCCGGGAGTGAATGATGCCATTAATAATGTTTTAATCGGTACTAAGCCGTGGACAGTTGAAACGAATATTCGTCAGACATCGCAAATCGGCGGGCATTCTTGGATATGGAGCAAGGGTGACCATCAGGTTGCGGCGAGAACAGACGGAAACAACATTGACGTTTATATTTTCGGAACAGATAATACATGGCATCAAGCGTGCTATCAAGTTCCCTCAAACTGGTATAACGGAAACTGGCATACGTTTGCTGTGACTTTTGACGGGAACGAGTTTAGGGTGTATGTTGACGGAAATAAACTTAGCATTACCAGAGATAATTTTGGCGGTACAACTGTAGACAGATTGCCTGCGGGGGTTGGGATTGCTCCGTCTGATTATTCATTTGACTTGAACTATAACTCTGAAAAGGCCGAAAACGGAAAACAGCCTATCAGAAGGTTCAGAATTTATGACCGTGTGCTCACACAAAGCGAGCTTGCTACACAGACTGCAGCAGACAACTCGGGCAATTTCAGCAGTATCAATCAAAGCAATCCGAACGTGTTCATGTGGTTCGATTTCACATCTGCTACATCAGAGAATGCCTCAAGCGATTATTATGACGCGTTTGCGGGAACGCCGTGGTCGGGCATGTATGTCGGTTACGGAGGTTGTTTCGGCGACAACCCGAACAGCGGAAGTTTCAGCGCAAACGGTATCGTTGATGCGTTTAGAACTCCGCAGCCTGAAATCGCAGAGGTGAAAACAGTTTATGCTCCGTTCGAGTTCTATTCTGAAACTAACAAATTATTAGAGAAGAAGTTCATTGTTAAAAACAAAACTTCTTTCAGCAATCTTAACGAGTACAACGTTACATACGCTTTATACAAAGACGGCACAAAAGTGTCAGAGCTTACAAACCAATCGGTTGATGCTCCTGCGGGACCATTTGAACAGACAGAAGTTACAATTCCCGACAGCTTGTTCCCGACGACTTTAGATGCGGACAGCGAATATTATATCATCGTGTCTGCGCATACTAAGACAGGAAACGAGATGCTTCCGGCAGGGTTTGAGATAATAAACGGCGAACTTAAACTTCCTGTAGCGATTACCCATGTTCCGAATACTACTGCGACTTCCGGCACGATTGCTGCTACGGATGTTGCAGGCAACACAAAGATTAGCGGAACGGGTTTTGAACTTACGATTAATAAAAATACAGGTTTAATCGAGGGCTATAAGTTCGGTGCAGAAACGGTTATGACACAGGGAACGACGCCGAACTTTATGCGCCCGCGCACAAGCAACGACAGATTCGGCGACGGAGCTTGGAAGAATGCTTTGGACAACGTCACTGTTAACCTCGAAACCTACCCTGCTGTATCTTCAGGAGATCCCTTTGTGGTTAGAGCATCGCAAACTTTCGTTAGCGCAGGCGACAGTACAAACGTGCTTACGTACACAATCTATCCGACGGGAGAAGTTACGGTAAATCAGAAATTCACTCCGAAAGGAAACTTCGGCGAGCTTTATAAAATTGGTGCTTATCTTGTTCTTCCGGGCGATTACACAGACTTTACGTTCTATGGCAAAGGCCCCGGGGATACATACTGGGATCGCTCGCGCAGCGGGGTTTCGGGAGTTTACAGCCAGCATATCGATGACTTCTATTTCCCGCATACTCAGTTCCAAGATAACGGAAACAAGATGGATACACGTTATGCCTCTGTGACAAGCCCTACAAAGAACACGGGACTTCTTGTTGTCGGTAAAGAGAACTTCGAGTTCTCTGCATCACGCTGGACAGTGAAAGAATCAGACTGGCTTGCATTCCCCTATCACCTTCCTCAAAGCAATAAAACTATATTCAACGTTGACCAGATTTCTGCAGGGCTTGGTTCTGAATCATGCGGACCTGCAACGCTTTCGCAATACCGTATAAAGAACGACGGAAAGCTTTGGGAGTATGAATACACTATCATTCCGTTTGACAAGGGCACAGCGAACCTTAACGATATTCAGAAAAACTGGCGAGATGCAGAGCGGTTCAGCGTTGACGATTATAATATCGAGCAGGCTGCTGCTGTGCAGACTATGATTTCACGTCTTGCGAAGATATTTACTGTATCACAAGAAGCTGATATCGTTGCCGCAGAGGCCGCTTATGAGAATTTGACAGAAGTGCAAAAGACTATGGTTACGAACTCTGCTGACATTACTACGGCGAGAGAGCGCCTTGAAAGAATAAAGCTTATCACAACTGCACGAGCATATGTGTTTGACAAATCGGCTCAGAAATCAAATGCCGCATTTACCACAACGGCGAAGCTTTATACTGACAGCACCTCTCCTACAGGTTTCGCAATGCGCGGGTTTTTATCCGTTCCGAACCCAACATTCTATGCAAGCGTTTTACAATCCAACAACTTTACATATGATGTTTGGGCGAAGTTTGACAACTTTAACACTGATAACACTTTAATTTCAAAGGGAGATACTTCTTCAACCCTTAAAATCGGCGGAAACGGACTTCAGTTCTTTATCTACTCCGGCGGCAGTTGGACGGTATGCGAGGCGAATCCGCCCGGCTGGACGACAAATAAGTGGCATCATATTACTGCGACATATGACAAGCAGAATTTGAAAATGTACTTTGACGGAGTACTTGTTGCGACTACGCCAAGCACAGCAAGCGTTGGCGGAAACAGTTCTGCTGTAGGAATCGGACGCTGCTTCCAGAAAAACGCAGGTTTTGCAGGTGAAATCGCGAGTGCAAGAATTTTCAATAAAGCTCTTTCGGACACTGAGATAACTAACCTTCACAAGGCTGATAAGGGAGAGGCCGTGACTGCTATAACCGCAGACGATTCAAGCGCAATTCTTTGGTATGACACATCGCTTGCCTATATCCCCGGTGACGTTGATGAGGATGCAGATGTCGATGTGAACGATGCTTTCACTATTTTGAAAACGGTGGTCGGGCTTGAAACCCTTACAGGCGTTAGAAAAGCAGCTTCTGATTATGATGTAAGCAAAGTAGTAGACGTTATGGACGTATACAAAATTCTTAGAAATATTAAGTAGATAAGTTGCAAAAAAAGCAGAGAGGTTTTTACCTCTCTGCTTTTTTTGTGAGCTAATCAACGAAGTTGGTTAGCTTTTCGTATTCCACTTTGCCTTCAAGCTCCCCTGCCTCGATGATAACGTCCTGCAAAAGGTCGAATGACTCTTTGGTTATTTCGGTCGTTTTTGAAAACGCTCCGACAGTTTTATAGCGCTCTACCACTGCGGTAATTGTTTGTAGGTCGGTTTCTGCAAACTGCGGAGATATGACTTTTGCTATCTCTTCTGCTGAGTTTTCCTCTATCCATTTTTGAGCTTTCTTGATAGCTCTTACAAATTTTTTGAGCACATCGGGATTCTTTTCAAGATAGCTTGGAGTCGCGTAATATGCGGTGCATGGAGCTTTTCCTGCTGTTTTCCCTACGCTTGCGACTATATAGCCTTTGTTTTGCTGTTCGACCATTGTTGCTGTCGGCTCGAACAGTGCCACGAAATCTGCGTTTCCGCCTGTGAATGCGCCTGCCATGAGGTCGAACGATATGCTGTCGTCAAGTATAACGTCAGTTTTCGGGTCAATTCCATTTACACGCAGGGAGTGCTCGAGCATCATTCGGGGAACGCCCCCTTTGCGCCCGGGGATGATTGTTTTTCCGATTACCGCCGACCATTCGAACTCTGAAATCTGCTCGCGCGAGAGCAAAAAGCTTCCGTCGCAGGCGGTAAGTCCTGCGAAAATTTTCGGGTGGTTCTCGTTACCCTGTGCCGCCACGTAAATTGCGCTTTCGGGACCTGCAAGACCTATGTCTGCACCTCCGCTTAGCACTGCCGTCATTACTTTGTCGCTTCCTCCTGCGTTTGTGAGCTCAATGGTTAATCCCTCTTCAGCGAAGAAGCCGAGCTCGATTGCGGCGTACTGCGGAGCGTAGTAGATGCTGTGAGTTACCTCGCACAAGCGGATTGTTGCTGTTTCTGTCTTTTTGCTCTCACACGCTGAAAGCGACAATAATGAGCATGGGATAATCAAAAGGGAAAGTATGATACAAAGAATTTTTTTCATGATGTTACCTTACATGTTTAATGAGTAATTTTTCACAGAGGCTTACACCGCTATAGAGCACGGCGGCGAGCAGTGTAAGAATAGTGACAGAAGCCATGACGAGGTCAAGTCTGAAGACTTGTCCTCCGTATACTATGAGGTATCCAAGCCCCGCTTTTGATACTAGGAACTCGCCAGTGATTACTCCGACAAGCGACAGTCCTATGTTGATTTTAAGGCTATTGAAGAGTATTGGCAAAGATGATGGCAGGACGATTCTTCGAAAGATTTTAAGCCTGTTTGCGCCGAAACTCTTTGCCATTTGAATGAGGTTTTTCGGTGCTGTGCAAAAGCCCGAGAGCATGTCAAGCACGGTTACGATGAGGGAAATGGCGATTGCCATTATGATTATTGCCCCCTGCCCTGCTCCTGCCCAGATGATGATGACGGGTCCCAGTGCGATTTTCGGTACTGCGTTTAGTACGACCAAGTATGGCTCGAATATTTTGCAGAAAAGCGGCGAAAACCACAGAAGTGCTGCGATGAGCAGTCCGAGTAGCACGCCGAGGGCAAACCCTGCGAGCGTTTCTGACACGGTTGTCCAGAGATGCAAAAGCAGTTTGTTTTCCCAAAGATTTATGAGGGTTTTGACTATTCGTGTCGGAGAGCTTGTGATGAATGAGTCTATGATTTTAAGTTGCGCGAGGAGTTCCCACGCGAGAAAAAATAGTGCCGCCACAGAAATTCTGCAGCAAAGGATTAGTGTTTTTCGGCGTTTGATGGATGAAAGATATTTTTCGTGCTCTGTTCTTATCATATGGCTATTGTATGAGGTATAGGCGATTTTGGTTACACACTGTTTGCTGTTGCAAAAATTATACACTTATGATATAATCATAAGTGTATAATTTTCGGACATGAGAGTGATTTATGCGGACATATTCAAAAGCTTTAGGATTCACCGAGCGTAAAGGTATATACCTTTACAATGCTCATCGCCCTACGGCGATGAGCTATACTTTCACTGTCGGTGCGCTTACATTCACTGTGAAAAAGTGCGAGCAGGTTTTGCCGTACCCGTATTGGGAGTGCGGCGAGCATTCTCACAAAGATGTGGAAATCCATGTGATTGACAGCGGGCGTGGGAAAATTACTCTCTCAAAAAAGCCGTTTGAGGTTATCCGCGGGAACGTTTTCGTGTGCGCGCCCGGGCTTAAACACACTCAAAAGGCGTATGAAATCCGCCCAATGTCAGAGTTTTGCGTTATCTTCTCTATTGCTGTTGACGAGCAGAAGGCTACTCCGTGGGAGCGTGATATAGTAAAAACTTTTTATAAACAGACAAGCAAGGTTTTCTTTGATGTGCACGACTTGCGCTCGAGATTTGTTCGGCTTTTCAGCAATATTTCGAATGCTTCGCCGGGGTATATGCTTATATTTCAGGCTCAGATTGTGCGGGTTTTGGCTGATACCTATCGAACGATGAAAGCGGATATCGGCACAAATAGAGATGACAAAGCTGACGACCGAGCGGCGAAAATCAAGCTTTTCGTTGACCGAAATTTCCATACGGGAATAAAAACCAAGGATGTCGAGCGCCAGCTTTATCTTTCGGGCAAACAAATAAACCGCATTCTTATGAAAGATTGCGGTAAAACTGTGGGGCAATATATAACCGATTTTCGGTTTGATATGGCGTGTGATTTGGTGAAGAACACGGACATGTCAACGACGAAAATCGCTGAAAGCTGCGGTTATGGCAGCGTGAGTGCGATGTACTCTGCTTTTCGTAAAAAGGGAATTGGCGGCATAAAGGACCTGCGAGATCCACTGGACTTGAGAAGTCAGGGCTAAAAGCGCACTCCTGCTATGTTTTTAGCGGTTATTAGCTCAGCAGAGCAGTCTATTCCATCCGCCGAATATTTCGGCAGGACAATTTTGTCGAACCCAAGAGTTGTGATTTCTTTTACTCGATGCGCTGTTTGCGGCACATGGCGGATTTCGCCTGTAAGTCCGATTTCGCCGAATGCAGCGAGGTTATCCCCAACCGGTTTGTCAATCAGCGAGCTTATGAGAGCGAGCGCTACGGGCAGGTCGCACGCGGGCTCTTCAAGGCGGAGTCCTCCGACAACGTTTACATACACATCAAGATTTCCGAAGAAATAGCCTGCTCGCTTTTCGAGCACAGCGAGAATAAGATAGAGTCGGTTTAAGTCAAATCCTGTGCTCGTTCTTCTCGGATTTCCGAATGATGACTTACTGCACAGTGCTTGAACTTCTGCCAAAATCGGGCGCGAGCCCTCCATCACGCAGGCGACACAGCTTCCGCTTACGCCAAGCGGTCGCCCTGAAAGCAGAGTAGCAGACGGGTTTTCAACCTGAACTAGCCCGCCGCTTTCCATCTCGAACACTCCGATTTCGTTC
>JGI994J12354_10004947_pt1 | contig 11723 bp, 12 predicted proteins | sample IntmicLarv3ML3BL_FD_12354 | JGI IMG/M metagenome (IMG submission 12354) | reverse complement strand
CGACATTAGCATTTTTGAGGGTTTGAAAATGCATGTAATTTCCTTGATAGTCAAGAATGAGTTCGGCGTTATGCAAAGAGTGATGGGTGAGTTCACCCGCAACAAAATTAACGTTGAAACCATAGTAGTCGGGAAATGCGAACTTCCCGGTAAATCGAGAATGGTCCTGTCCGTCATAGGCAAAGAAGCGGCAGACACAGCCATGGGAAAGATCCAGAAACTCCAAGACGTATACTGGGCGGAGATGATACCTGAATCAGGCCAATCAGCATATGCTCTGATGTCCACATCCAGCGGTAATGTGGGAGTGGTCGGAGGGTCGGCGCAGGTCGAGGAGATAATCGACCGCAGTAATCCGGAGAAATACGTCAAGGCGTTGAACGCACTTTGATTTCAGTTAACTTATCACAGAAGGAATAGTGATGGAAAAGAAAGAATTTATTTGGTTTGACGGAAAACTTGTCAAATGGGAAGATGCACGAGTTCACGTTCTAGCGCACGCTTTGAATTACGGAACCGGTGTTTTTGAGGGAATAAGAGTTTATCAGACGCCTAAGGGGCCTGCCGTGTTCAGACTTAAAGATCACGTCAGGAGACTCATGGACGGATGCAAGGTCATGGGATTCGACATGGAATTCGGAGGTAAGACCTACGGATTCGACGACATAATGAAAGCGATAAAGGACACCGTAAGGGCGAACAAGGATGTGGATTACGTTAAACCCTGCATATTCCTCTGCGGAGAGGAGGTCGGGTTGAACCCCGTCAACGTGCCGGCAAGTTTCTCGATCACATGCATCAAGATGGGTTCGTACTTGGGCAAAGCGGGGACGGAAGGAGCAAAGCTCATAACCTCATCGTGGCAAAGGCCCGATAACCTATGCGGTCCCGCGGGAGCGAAGGTCAACGGAACATATGTCGCATCATGCCTGGCGAAAAGGGAAGCCGTCCGTCAGGGAGCCAATGAAGCGGTCATGTTGAACTCGGTTGGACACGTTGCGGAATGTACGGGAGAGAACATCTTCGTGTACAAGGACGGAAGGATATTGACCCCTTCTTCCGCAGAGTGCATACTGGAAGGAATAACCAGAAAATCGACGATACAGATCGCACGCGATCTTGGATACGAGGTCTTGGAGACAGAGGTCACAAGAACGCAGCTCAATACGGCAGACGAGGTCTGGATGACCGGAACGGCGGCGGAGGTCGTACCCGTGACGATCATCGACGGAAGGGTCGTCGGTGACGGAAAGATAGGAAAGGTCGCAGAAAGGATCCATGCGAAATTCCACGATATCGCAACAGGAAAAGTGTCGGAATACGACGATTGGTTAGATTACGTCGACTGATACCTTATCAAAACTTCTTAAAAATCCATTATTTTTTATGATGCCAGATCGTCAGGTCTTTGTTTGAATACGTAGTATTTGCTGAAGATCCAGTTGAGGGCTATCTCGATCACAGTGACCGCGATCTTGGCGAGGAATCCCTCGGTTTCGAAAAAGACCCCACCGAGGCCAAAAGCGACAAGTATGGGGAACAGGACCATGGCGATCACGCCGGTAAGAATCCTCGATCCCAGGAACGTGGTGAATTCCCTTACCACAACGGTTCTTTCGAGAGACCGTTTGTTGAAAACTATCCATTTATTGACGGCGAATGCAAAGAAGATACCGCACGTCCAAGACAGAATGTTGCTGATATTGATCTCAATACCGAGCCAAACGAATATCGCATACGTCAACCAGGTCAATAATGTGGTGAATCCTCCGCATATAATGTAGAGAAGAGCTTCTCTGTGTTTTTTCACCATATCGTTGATATCGACCATTCGGTAGCACCGTTCTACATAGGGGATGTGATTAACTAATTAAAGATTCTGCTTAGGAGCATATGAAATGTTATTAACCATGTTCCTATATGACGGGGATTATATGGACGGAAGGGTCGGCTCAATAGTGGCATTGGTAGTGTTCGTTACCGTGATCATTTACGGAGCATTGAACGAATTGCCGATATTCGCTACGATATCCTTCATCGCGGTTGTTTGTCTGTGCATAGATCTGTTGGTATCCCGCAGGATCGTTGTGAATTCGCGGATAGCACTCATCGCCGCAGTAATGACAGTGATAGGGACGGTCATCATGTCGATATTCCCGTACGTTCCTGGCACAGTAGACAGAGTGATATGGGGACACGTTTCCGGCATTCTGTATTGGGTGGCGGCATACCCCGTTTCTTATTTGATATTGGAAACGGTTTCTGTGACCGCCGGGGCAAAATACAATTATCCGTTACTTTCCGGATTGCCGGTATTCATAACCTGTGCTCAAGAGGTCTTGGCATGGATTATGGTATCTATTTTCTACACCGTTCAGATCGATTCCGAACAAATTGCGACGGTGGAAGTGATCTCCTCGATGATAATCGGAATAATGCTTTCGATAGTTGTCGGTATCATCATCGGAAGGATCGTTAAACGCAAACGGTTCGTGTTGAACGAAGAAACGTGCGGGGTGAAAAGATGAGGGTATATTCGGAAGAAGAAGGTAAACGGATATGCCTGACAGCAATTCTGATAGTTTTGTTGACGTACGGGTTCTTTCTGACAATGGTATTTCTGGAACTGGCACCGGGGCTGGAGGCAGGACATCCTTCGGAATACCTCATATCAACTTTCTTCGCGGTCGGATCGGTAGTGATGATACTTCTGTTATTGTGGTATTTCAACATAGTCAGGATGCCCCTGTGGTTCACCGCACTCTTAGCTTTCAATCTGTATTACTATTCGATCTCGATGTTCTTCGGAATGTATCTCAGGGTCTCATGGTGGGGAGACGTTGCTCACTGCATCTCATCGATGTGCGTGACATCGGTGGTCTTCTTAGGCCTCTGTGTTCTTGAATCTCATTCTCCCGGTCATGTAACTTTGGGGTCGACAAAGGGGATACTTACGGTACAGCTTCTCATAGGTGTATGTCTGGGAGGTGTCTGGGAGATCATGGAAGGATACGTCGACATCATAACGGGCACGAGTTACATGGTCTACGGTGTGATGGATACACTTTTCGATCTCAGGGCGGATACCGTAGGGGCGATAATAATGGTCATCGTGGGATACGTGTTATTGAAAAAGTACACGGTCCAACAGATATCGGATACGACCCGGATGTGGTTTTCCAGGAAGAAGGTCAACGATTGAAGTATGACCTCTCAAATATCTTTCAATATTCTCCCGAGATGACCTTGAGGTAGACCTCTTCGATCTTGGGGATCAGATCATCCCATCGGTATGCTTGGGCGCGTGCCGCAGCCGATTCTCCTTTTTTTCTGCGATCGTCATCATTATTGAGCATACGGTTAATGGCGTTTGCAAGAGCTTGCGGATCCTTGGGAGGAACGATCACACCCCCTTCCCTTACAGTGTCAGGCAGTCCGTTCACATCGGTGCAGACGACGGGTTTGCCATACGAGAGCATCTCTATTGCTGCGAGTCCAAGGGATTCGAACAGGGACGGCATGACAAAGAGTTTGCATGAGGCCATCAGTTCTTCTTTCTCATCGTTGCTGACCCATCCTCTCATTTCGACCTTATCCTCAAGGCCGAGTTTCTTTATCTGTCTCGACAGACGGGCGGATTCGGGTCCTTTTCCGCACATGATGAGTTTTTGATCCACATCTTTCATCGCCTCAACGAGATATTTCAGTCCCTTTGTCTTCACCTGACGTCCGAGAGACAATATGAAATCTTTTTCGGAACTTTTGTCGAGGTCGGGGAATTTCGATAACCCCGTTTGAATGGTGGTCACCGATCCCGGGGCATGTCCGAGCGAGATCAGATCGTTCCTCACAAAATCGCTTACAGCAATGATGTGATCGAACGTGGAAAGACATTTTTTGAACCGGTTGTCGTTCATCATGGAAAAGAATCCCTGGATCCCGGTACCCTCGCCCCATACGTTGTGGTATGTGAACACTTTCTTCCCATCGTATCTTTTCAGATCCTTGGTGTAACTCGGAGCCCATCTGTAGTTGAAATTTACGATATCCGGGTCCAGAGACTCGATCGTCTCGAGTATATTCTTGGATGTAACGAAGGGAGGATTGTACACGTTGATGAATTTAGAATCAAGACGAAGCACCTTGTACCCATCCGGTACAGTTTCCTCCTTTTCCGTATTCGGAAGTCTGCTCGTCAAAACGGTGACATCATGCCCCTTTTGGGAAAGAAGCCTGCTCGTGTCGTGCATTCTGTGCTCGATCCCACCTTCGAAGGGATAAAAGAACGGATTGACGTCGACGATCTTCAAGTGCTCAGCCCCCGTTTTTTCTTCACGACGATGGATGCGATGAAGCTGACAATGATCACCACGATAACGAAGACCAATGTCATCACTTGGGCCATACTGCTTTCGAAGTAATTGTGGAACATCTCGCTCATCAGCAGGATCAGTCCGTACTTGACAACGCAGCCTATCACAACATACGCCATCGATTTCTTTATGTTCCATTTCATGATCGCTATGAACGCACCCGCGAACGGTATCATTGGAGCCACTCGATTCAGTAGAAGAAGCCGTTCATCACTTAGGATCAGGAAACCGGTGTATTTTTCTGCGATCCTTTCAATTCTTGCGGGGATCCTTATCCTGGAAACTATGAGGTACAAGGTCATGATCCCGATTATTTCCGCTATTATCGCCACTGAAAGAAGTTCCAGTCCGTAGAACATGTTGGGATTGTGGATGTATCCGGCAGCGAAGAAGACCTCGGGCAATGTCGGGAATATGAATGCGTCTATCAGAAACACAAGGAATACGCAAAGTAGCATTCCCCACTCGTTGTCACCGAATATACTTACAAGCCAGCCACTGATATCCATGGTATTGTTCCCGTTGTCCGTTTTCTGTGGATAGACGATAGATGAATAGCTTCTATAATATTGTTGGCGAAGACGCCCTGATAGGGTTAAATAATAAGAAATGCTCTTTAATTCGATTCAGTTGAGCGCCTTTCCGACATTGTCTTTGAAGAAAATTCTCATCCTCATCGTGTTGATCGGTCTGGCTGTAAGGCTCGTCCTTATGCCTCTGTTGACCTACGAGTACGATATCTATCACTGGGGAGTGATAATCGGAAATATCAACAGCGGGAATAACCTGTACGATCTCACCGGCTATTTCTACACACCCACATGGGGATACATGATGGGAGCTATCTCAGCTTTCTCCGATATTTTCCTGAATGTGGATACGCTCGGCATGACCTTCACGGATCTGCTTCCGATAGGAGATCTGGAATATCGGTTCCATATCGCGACGATAAGTACGATACCCTTCAATTTGATGATGAAGACCCCGTTCGTGATATGCGACATTTTGGTAGGATATGTCCTATACAAGGTGATCTTCAAATACACCGAGAGTAAGAAGAAGGCGACATATGGATTCGGATTATGGTTCCTTTGTCCGATAGTGATATACATGTCATCCGTGCAGGTGATGTTCGACACGATATCCGCTCTGTTGTTCTTGTTGACGGTCGTAATGATTTACAAGGACAAGTGTTTTCTTGCAGGCGCACTGTTCTCCACAGTGATCCTTCTGAAATTCTTCCCCGCATTCTGCATCATCGTACTCATCGGATACATCTGGGTGAAACACAAGGATGACGGACTTGCAAAAAGGAAATTCATAGAAGCAGCATTGGGTGCGGGGATAATGACGCTTGTGTTGTTTTTACCGCAGATACTCAACGGACAGATGGAAGACACATTATCCTTCATAGTGGGAAGGGTGTCCGGTGACACGAACATCTCAGGTACGATATTTACGATGGCCGGTATCGCAACCGCTGTATTCGGAACGTTCTATTTCGGTTACAGGATGTTCAAGGAAAAGAAGGAAAATGCAGACAAGGCATTGTTCAAGTATGTTCTCCTGGCACTTGTGTGTTCGATGTTCATGTCATTCGGACCGCAGTATGTGATAGTGATGATACCGTTCCTGATAATCCACATCTTTACTTCCGATATCAGTTACCGCAAGTGCTGGATAATTGTAAGCGTCTCCACATTCGCTGTCGCGCTGACCTACAATAACTTTTCGCTCCTGTGTTCGATCGCGGAATACACGTCCTTGGTGGATCCGGAGTGGATATTGTCCGCGATGCCTGTGTTGGAGGGTATGTTGTTCAACATGACATACATGGAAATAATCGTCTTTATATTCAGTATGATAGAGTGTGGCGGGCTGATAATGATACTAATGTTCCATTTCTCGGATCGCATCAACGGAAAATGGCCAGAGGTCGGGTCCATAATAATCAAAATCAAGAATATGGGGGTCAAGGATAGTGAAATCTGACAGGATCATAGAGATCATTGCGGTCTTGGTATTGGCAGTCGTGATAATAGGAGAAGTAGTGGTCTATACCACCGGCCCCGGTAAGTATTCTTCCGATGTTGAATTCGAGAGCGGGACCATATCGTATTCTCTCTCGGCCAAAGGCTCGGAGACATATGCGGTGATCGTGATGGACAACGGCGATATGGCCGCAATGACCGAGATATACATCTATTTCGATGAAAGTTACAAGTCGAATTACGAGGATGTTCTGGTACCCATAGGCGCTAAGCCGCTCGATCAAAGGTATTATGTGGAACAGCTTGTGAGGCAGCTCGAATACAGAGGTGCGGTCAAGGTCACTGTTCTGAACGCGGAAGAATTGGCAGAGGCGTTGGAACAGGATATTACGGCAGGGATGTACACCAAAGGATTGGCGGTCATATCCGGAGCTTTGCCTGATACGATATACACCGGCAATTCCACGGACATGATATTCGATTGGATGAACGACGGGGGCAGGCTGTATTGGCTCGGAAATCTCATAGGATCGTATTATTCCACGAAGGATGCGGTCCACGATGTGGGCGATAAGCAGACACTCTTCTTCGGAACTTCATGCCTCAATACCGAAGGGACCGACAAGGCGTTCTCGGATGTTTCAGGAAACGATCTGCGGTACGACCTTTCTCTGATGAACAATTCCGTGAAGTACGGGATCGATCCTGCCGCGCTTTCAGCGGTAAAAGGATCGGACAAGGTTCTCGCGTTCGGTTATTCCCAAGACAATTACGTCAGTATCGTGATGACGGATTTCGGAAAAGGGATGATATGCGTTTTAGGAGGAGATTACTCCAACAACCAACGCAGTGATCTGGCACAGATATTGTCCTCGCAGATATGCTATGATACGGAAGTGGTCGAGATCATAACGGGGTCCGTGACGAGGAAGACGATCTCGGGCACATACGATCTGCAAGGGACCGTTGAGAATCTTGCGGTATACATCTATTTCGGCGGATACTATTCCGTCTATGGGAACTTCTTTTCGTTTGAGGTCTGATGAGTGAAGAAATGAACGTCGAAGAAGAATCGAATAACAGGTCTTTCTTAGTCAGAGGATTCCTGAAACACCCCTTGATATGGGTAACGGTAATAGGTTTACTGATCAGGGTGATCCTGGGATTCTTCATGACGTTCAGTTTCGATTTCTCTCACTGGGCCTTGGTGGTCGAGAATGTGAGATCCGGAAACGGCCTTTACAACTTGGACGGTTATTACTATACTCCGGTATGGGGGTATCTGCTGTCCTTCGTTTCTTCGGTCGGAGATCTGATCGGTGTGGGGGACCTTGGAGCAAAGATCGTAGATGTACTTCTCATCGCAGAGAATTCCGATGGGCACGTTACGGCAACATTGACGACGCTGTCGTTCAATATGCTTGTAAAGATCCCGCTTTTCCTTTGCGATATTGCGATCGCATACGTGATCCGTTGGCTGATCCTTTGGAGAACAAAGGACAAGAAAAAAGCAAACTGGGCATATGTCCTTTGGTTCCTTTGTCCTCTTGTCATAGTCGTAAGTTCCGTGAACGGCATGTTCGACAATTTCTCGGTCCTGATGGTATTGCTGAGCATCGTTTTCATGATAAAGAACAAATATTTCCTGGCAGGAACCATGTTCGGAATGGCGGTTCTGACCAAGTTCTTCCCCGCATTCTTCATTTTTGTCCTTGTGGCCTATATCCTGGCGAAACACAAAGACGACGGGACCGCGATCAAGAATCTGGGATTCGCCGCATTGGGAGCGGTGTTGATATCGATCGCCATGCTGTTACCGAACATTTTGGAAGGTAACGTCATGGAAGCGTTCTCATTCCTCACAAGCAGGGCGGACTCCGGAATGGGATTGGGGTTGGGAGTGATAGAGTCGTACGGTACGATGCTGGCATATGCGGCATTCTTGGTCGTATCGGCGTACATTGCCTTGTGCATGTACAAAGAGAAAGGGATCCGGGGGCCGTTGGATCATAGGCTATTGTTCTTCATGTTCCTGAACACGGCGGTCCTGTTCCTGTATCCGTCGACGCCTCAGTACATACTGTTGCTGCTTCCGTTCCTGATATACGCTTTCCTTACCGCGGACAAGAGATTCAAGAAACCTTTGGTGATGTTATCCGTGGGTGCAACCGTCTTTTCGTTATCCACGACGTTCATGCTCCTTCTGTCCGCCGGTGCATTCTCGGGGATGTTCACGGTGGATCAGCTTGCCCCTCTTATCGACATGACATTGCAGCCTATAGTGTTCGGACTCAATTTCATGAATTTGATGTACATAGGAGGGGTGGTGCAGTACCTGGCCACGATCTACATCTTCATCCTCATCAGAAAGATGAGTAAAGAAGGGGATTCGAAAAACCCATTCGAATCATTCGCATCGGATATACCGCCTGAAGATGTTCTTTGGGAAGAAGACCGCCCTCTCGCATAAAAATGGCGGAATGTTAACGAAGTTCCTCATCGTCTTCGTATTCCAGTATGTCTCCGGGTTGACAGTCTAAAGCTTGACATATGGCATCCAACGTCGAGAAACGTATCGCACTGATCTTTCCCGTCTTTATGTTGGAAAGATTGACATTGGATATCCCGACCTTTGCCGCAAGCTCGTTGAGCGACATTTTCCGATCCGCCATCACTCTGTCAAGTCTCAGTATTATTGTCATGGTATCATAGTGTTTCGTCAGATTCTTGTTGAAGTTTTGCTCCGTAGTCGAATACCAAGGACATACAGTAGAACAATGCGGCAACCGCAATGAATACCGGGTTGAAATGGATCTGCATTTCATCATTCAGGTCCATAGATCCTACTATTATGGCGCTGAGGAGGGGTATAACGATTGCATAGATGATCAGTAAATAGGATATGTATATCAGACGTTTCGAATTCTCTTTTTTGAACGGAGTGTAGGATACTTCTATGTTCTTGAATATCTTATACACGAAGAACATTATCACGTCAACGAAAACGATGCTCAAAAAGACCAAGCTCAATGTCATTTCAAGATCGTTCTTCGAGATCTCAGTTGCCTCAATGATCTCGTAAATGATCTGTGCATCGATCAGACAGAGAATCAAGAGGATCGCTGAAACGATCAACACGAAAGTTGCAAAGATCATCACGATGAGGGAGACCGTTGAAACGAATCCGCTTGTTCTCTGAAGTTTGGCTAAATTGTCAGTTCCCATTGGTACACCAGTTCGTTTGTTGAAGTATATATTATCGTTAATCATTAAATTATCTTCTGAAGTAAGGGTTGGGGCGATGCCCCATTGTTTTCAGAAATTCCTCCTCTTGAACAGTACGTATGATAAAACGGATGTCACAACACCCCATACGACCATGACACCTGCGGCGGTCACGGCACTCATGCTCTCGGTTCCTTCGAGTGTATGTATTATCATATCGGCAGCCTGATCCAGCATCCACCATGTTTCCACAGATGAAGATAGGGCAAGCGACAGTACAGACATCAACAGGAGCAATGTGATGAAGGTCATGATGGTGGCACTGCTGCCCTTTTTCATCGCAGAACTGATCAATATTGCCACACCCATTGCCGCAAAGACATATAACAGGGCTAAGCTTAAGGAGGTGAATGTCTCGGAAGCGATCGCGCCTGTAACTGCATAGCATATCGCAATCGTGGCACCGTAATATACCAGAGTGAACAACACGCCCACAATTATTGCAGCAACGAATTTTCCAAGGAATATCGATATTTTCCGAATAGGCTTGGTGAATGTTATCAATGCGGTTCTTTCTTCATATTCCGATACGATCGTCGTCGATCCGAACAATGTCGCGGTCAACACCACAATAAGATATGCGAAGAAGACGAATAAGAGTGTCAATTCTCTCGGCTCTTTCGGCAGACCATCTCCGAATACGTATGGAAGAATGGTCAACATTGCCAATATCAACACCATGATCCCGGCGCACAGTATCAGTTTTTTTCCGCGGAAATATTTTTTAAATTCGTTTTTCGCTACAATGACAGATTTTTTTGTGACATCCACTACAATGTTATTTGACATGATATCACCTCGATTCCTTGATAAGATCCAGATACACAGATTCAAGATCCTTTTCGTTCTCCGTGAAACTGTATATTCCCACGTTCAGTGAGCAGACGGATGCCATCAACTGTGATTGCGATTCTTTGTCGTTGGTAAACATGATCTCAAGGCCTTCGTCGCATTTTTTCGTTCCGAGGACTCCAGGCATTCTGTTTATTTCGGACATTGTGTTCTCATTGACCGGAACAAAGGATTTTGCGGTTATTGTTACGGAATTGTTGTTCGCTGTTATACGGCTCATTTCGTCATGAATGATCAGTTTTCCGTGATTTACCATCGCGATACGGTCGCACAGGTCGCTTACCTCGTGGAGGATGTGAGAGCTCATCAGTATCGTCAGATCATGGTCTGTGCTCCTGAGTGCTCTCAAGATCTCCCTTATTTCGGCCATTCCTCTGGGATCCAGGCCGGATGTGGGCTCATCCAATAAGATAATGGAAGGGTCATTCAATAGCGCTTGACCGAGGGCGATCCTTTGTCTCATTCCTTTCGAGAACGTTCCAAGCTTTTTGTCCGCCCATTCCGTCATTTTTACCTTTTCGAGTATCTCTTCCGTTTCCGAAACGATGGCCTCATGTTTCATTTCCAGAAGCTCTCCGACGTACTTGAACGTCTCGCGGGGAGTCAGATAAAGGTAGAATTCAGGGGTCTCGATAACGACCCCCACATCTTCTAAAGCGTACCTCGGGTTTTTTGCCACATCGATTCCGTTAAGTGATACGGTACCCGATGTTGGCTTTTGAAGGCCGGTCAAGGTCTTCAGCGTGGTGCTCTTCCCCGCACCGTTCGGGCCCAGAAGTCCGGTGAAACTGTTCTTTTTGACCGACAGATCGAGATTGTCGACGGCAACAAAGCTGCCGTATGCCATTCTCAGATTGTTGATCTCTATTGGCGCATTTGACGTCATATTTTTTCCTCATGATTTTTTTCAATAATGCCTTTTCGCATAATCTAATATAAATCGAATATTATTTAATGTTTATCATTAAATATTTGATTATTAAGATAAATTACATTAAAAAAATTACATAACAGTGACAGTTATTGTTGTCTCATGTTTTTCCGACGGGCGCTTTGTTTAATCCGGGATCGAATTGTATTTATCAAAATCTGTCAAAGTTACCATCACTGTCCTTTATACCTCAAATAATAAATACTAACAGGAATTAGCTCGGATGCTCTTTAAGAGCCGATGAATGATGACGGTGTATTGCACCGGAAAGAGGTAATTAAATGTCTGTAT
>JGI994J12354_10004946_pt1 | contig 11726 bp, 7 predicted proteins | sample IntmicLarv3ML3BL_FD_12354 | JGI IMG/M metagenome (IMG submission 12354) | reverse complement strand
AAACCAATCAAGGGTCTCGCCACAATCGGCAAAACCCTTGATCTTACGGCATTTCTCATCATCTGGGTGACAAGATTCGAACTTGCGACCTCCAGAACCCCATTCTGGCGCGCTACCAAACTACGCTACACCCAGCCGCCTTGCGGCAACAAGGTATATTATAGTACAGCGCATCAGAAATGTCAACCGATTTTTACAGATTCCCGGAATCCAGAGCGGCCTGTATCTCTGCGTTGCGATACAAGATTGCAAGCATGGCGATGAGCTCGCCGGCGGGCGGCTTAACGTTTTCGCGGAAGGCACCGAAAGGCTCGAAGATATTGCACCAGCGGCTGGTGTTGGTCCCTAGGCTTGACCATGCTTCGGAGATGGCGTGGCGGATGGAGCGCTCGACGCATTGCGAGCTGGTAGTGTACCGCCGTCCGATTTTGGGATACAATTCCTTGGTTAGCAAATCAAGCATGGATGGTTCCTGTATGCAGCAAACCACGGCATATACGAGATACTTCCGTCCGTTGAAGGTTGGGCGGATGCCCAATCGGTCAACCATTCGCTCAGCAAAAGCATAGGCCCTTGTCTCTTGTTCGGACGATGGTGCGCTGGTTTCGACAGATGTTACATCCTGCCTTGGTAGTGCAATCCCGTCTTGCTTGCTTGCTGCATTTGTTGTTTCTTGCATTGTCATTTGCACCCTTCCTCTCTTTTCGTATGTATGCTTAGGTCTTGAGTAGATTCCCATAAGACCAAAGAATCGAAATGATGATTGACAGCTTGTGCTGTGCTTGGTATACTATATAATAAATAGCAAAAAACGATTACGCTACCGCGAGTGGAAAAAATTCAACACAAATAGTGTTGTTTCTACATTCTAGCACGTTGTTTCCGAAATTGCAAGGTTTTTTGCGGTTTCTTTTTTATTTTTTCGCTATTTGTTTGGAAATGGGGATTGACTTTGCTCCGTCCTGTGCTATAATGAATCAATCAATAGATTTTCAAAGGCTATGAAGGCGAAAGTATGTGGCAAGCAGCTTGCTAGAGAATGGGTGTCGTTGGCTGGAAGCACCCTAAGTATTGTTTGCCGCTGAAGTTCACGCCGGAGCTTGCTTTCTGAATGCTGTAAGCTTGTAGGGAAGCACGGTTTGCACCGTTATATGCAGCCCGCGTGGAAGCGCGGAAGAGCGCCTGCATACGCAGGAATGTGGGTGGTACCGCGGAGTTGTCCTTCGTCCCTTTTCGGGATTGAAGGCTTTTTTTGTACAAAGAAATAGGAGGGAGAGTTTCGAATGAAGGAAAAATTGCAAGAAATTATGAAGCTGGCGGAAGCGCAGTTGCAGTCTGCCGACAGCATCAAGGCGCTGGAGGATTTGCGCGTTGCATTTCTGGGCAAGAAGGGCGAATTGACGCAGATTTTGAAGGGTATGGGAGGCTTGAGCGCCGAGGAACGCCCGATTGTCGGTCAGCTGGCCAACGAAGCGCGTGAGTTTATCGAGGGCAAGCTTGATGAGGCGAAAGGTGCGCTGTCATCCAAGGCACGCGAGCAGCAGTTGAAGACAGAAACGATTGACGTAACGATGCCGGGCAACGCCCGTGAACTTGGGCATAAGCATCCTATGACAAATGTCATTGATGAAATCAAGCGCATCTTCATCGGCATGGGCTACGAAATCGCAGAAGGTCCGGATGTCGAGACGGATTACTATAACTTCGAGGCGCTGAACATCCCTGCGAACCATCCCGCAAAGGATGAGCAGGACACGTTCTACACAGAGGGCGGCTTTGTGCTGCGGACGCAGACTTCGGGCGTGCAGGTGCATGTGATGGAGAAGGGCAAGCTACCCATCCGCATCATCGCGCCGGGCAAGGTATTCCGTTCAGATGAGGTTGATGCGACGCACTCGCCTGTCTTCCATCAGCTGGAAGGCCTTGTTGTTGACAAGAATATTACGATGGGTGACTTGAAGGGCGCGCTGGAAGTCTTTGCCAACGAGCTGTTCGGTGAGGGCACGAAGGTTCGCTTCCGCCCGCATCATTTCCCATTCACAGAGCCGAGCGCTGAGATGGACGTGGCGTGCTTCGCCTGCGGCGGCAAGGGTTGCCGCGTCTGCAAGGATGAGGGCTGGATTGAGGTTCTGGGCTGCGGCATGGTGCATCCGCGCGTGCTGGAAATGTCCGGCATCGACCCGAAGGAATACAGCGGATTCGCGTTTGGCATGGGCTTGGAGCGCATCGCTTTGCAGCGTTACCGCATCAGCGATATGCGGCTATTGTTTGAAAATGACATGAAATTCCTGACGCAGTTTTAAGGAAGGTGCACAATGGCATTCAAAGAACACTTTGCATCGTTTCAGGAATTGGACGTGGATGACCGCTATATATTGCGGCAGGTGAATCCGGCAGAGGATTTGGAAGCGTATAGCGAGATATATGCCGATGCGGATGTTTTCAAGTATTATGAGGGCGGCACAGTCACGAATGATCGGGAACGGGTTTTGCTCATACTCAAAAACCAAATCAAGGAATTTGAAAAAGTGCGGGTATATACATGGACAATCGCTGACAAGCAATCGGGCAGGGCGCTCGGGCGCATACACTTATCCGATTTTGAGAGCAATAATCGTGTCGCCAATATAGGCTGCTTTTTGCGCAGAGGTTCATGGGGCAAGGGCATCGCGTCTGCTTGCATTAAACCCGTGACTGCATTCGGTTTTTCCACGTTGGGGTTTGAGCGGATTTATACGACTGTGCACCCGGATAACACTGGTTCATGGAGAGCGCTGGAGAAAAATGGATTTATGCGAGAAGGCTTGTTGCGGCATTGCTTCAACCTACAAAGCGGTCTCAGCGATTGCTTTATGTATAGCAAGCTTTCTACAGACTAATTCATACATTATAATAGTAAGAAGAAAGGTGGAAATCAATATGCAAGTACCAATGTCTTGGCTGAAAGCCTATGTGGATATAGATAGCGGAATCGACTTGAAAACATTTATGGAAAGCATGACGATGAGCGGATCGAAGGTAGAGGGCGCGACGCATCTGGGCGCAAACATTTCGAACGTTGTCGTTGGCAAAATTGTGTCTATCGAAAAGCATCCTGACGCGGATAAGCTTGTCGTGACGCAGATTGACGTGGGGCAGGGCGTGCCTGTGCAGATTGTGACGGGCGCGACGAATGTGTTTGTCGGTGCGGTGGTGCCTGTCGCGATGGACGGCGCAACGCTGGCGCATGATGTGAAGATTAAGAAGGGCAAGCTGCGCGGCGTGGCGTCGGACGGTATGCTCTGTTCTGTGGAGGAGCTTGGATACACGCGTCACGATTATCCCGAAGCGCCTGAGGACGGCATCTACATTTTCCAAGATGAGCAGACGATTGGCGCGGATGTGCGCCCGATTCTGGAGCTTGTGGAGGATGTGGTTGAATACGAAATCACGAGCAACCGTCCTGACTGTTTCTCGATTCTGGGCATTGCCCGTGAGGCGGCGGCGACCTTTGCGAAGCCGTTCAACGCGCCTGTTGTCACCGTGGCAGAAAAAGCAGGCGGAAATGTGAACGATATGGTAAACATCGACATCAAGAATCCTGCGCTGTGCCCGCGATATGCCGCACGCGTGGTGAAAAATGTTAAGATTGAGGCATCGCCGCAGTGGCTGCGCCACCGTCTGACGGCGGCAGGCATCAAACCCATCAATAACATTGTGGACGTGACGAATTACGTCATGCTGGAAATGGGTCAGCCAATGCACGCGTTCGACATTGATTGTATCAAGGGCGGCATTGTCGTGCGCAATGCTGAAAACGGCGAGATGCTGACAACGCTTGACGGCGTGGAGCGTAAGCTTGATTCGTCCATGCTCGTTATTGCGGATCATGAGCGTGCGCTTGCTGTGGCGGGTATCATGGGCGGTGCGGACTCGAAAATCACAGGAGGCGCGGGCGCTGTCTTGTTCGAATCGGCAACATTCGATGGCACGAACATCCGCCTGACATCGAAGAAGCTTGGCCTGCGCACGGATGCTTCGTCGAAGTACGAGAAGGGTCTTGACCCGAATCTCGCGCTGGCGGCCATCAACCGCGCGGTGCAGCTGGTCGAAGAAAACGGCTGGGGCGAGGTTGTTGCGGGCGTGGCAGACTGTTACCCCGCAAAACGCGAGGCGCGCACGGTCAAATATACAACAGAGAGCATCAATGCGCTTCTCGGCACGAACCTGACGACGGCGCAGATGGAAGAATACTGGTCGCGCGTGGAAATCAAGGCGGCAAACGGAGAGGCTGTTGTTCCGACGTTCCGCCCTGACCTTGAGGCCGAAGCGGATTTGGCGGAGGAAGTCGCGCGCTTGTTTGGGTATGACAACATCCCTGCGACGCTTGCATCCGGCACGCCGACGGCAGGCAAGAAGACGCAGTGGCAGCTTTTGGAGGATATGGTTAAGGAGTCGATGACGGCGTTCGGCTTCTGCGAGGCGCTGACGTATGCATTTGAAAGCCCGAAGGTGTTTGGCAAGCTGAACATCCCGGCGGATTCCCCCCTGCGGCAGACGGTCACGATTCTGAACCCGCTTGGCGAGGACTTTAGCATTATGCGCACCTCTACGCTGAATGGTATGCTGACAAGTCTGGCGACAAACTACAGCCGCCGCGCGGAGAGCACCGCGCTGTTTGAGCTGGCGAAAATCTACATCCCCAAGGCACTGCCGTTGACAGAGCTGCCTGACGAGAAGCCTGTCCTGACAATTGGCATGTATGGCAAGGCGGACTACTATGACTTGAAGGGCGTTGTCGAGGGGCTTGCGGCGCAGTTTGGCTTGGCGGATATTGTATTCGCGCCTGTGACGGATAACCCTTCGATGCATCCGGGACGCACGGCGTCTGTCTCCGTGAACGGGCAGGAACTTGGCGTGTTCGGCGAGGTGCATCCGGCTGTGCTGGAGAACTATGAAATTGACACGAAGGCATATGTTGCGGTTATCGACGTGCGCGTGTTGTTTGGCAATGCAAAGCTGGTGTCGATGTATGAGGCTGTGCCGCGGTTTCCGGCGATTCGCCGCGATATTGCGATGCTTGTGCGCGATGAGGTGCTTGTACGCGACATCGAAAGCGCGATTCGCGAGAAGAGCGGCAAGCTCGTCGAGGCCATCAAGCTGTTCGATGTATATAAAGGAACGAGCCTTGCGGAGGGCTTCAAGTCTGTCGCCTATAGCATCTCCTTCCGCGCGGCGGACAGAACGCTGACGGACGAAGAAGTCTCGTCCACGATGAAGAAGATTCTAGCGAATCTGGAAGCAAAGGTCGGCGCGCAGCTGCGGGACAAATAAGGCGCGGGCGAGTTGAACTGACAGCAAATGGTACACGGATACTAGGGCGTGTTCCCGCTATAAACGTTTTAATCGTTGTGTCAAGGTTGGCATAATTGAACAGCTTTTTAGGGAATTGCATGTAAAGGGAGTGGTGGAATCAAGCATTCCTATCCGGCTTTTGGAATCTATGATTGTTCTGATTCATCCCGACGCTTGCGGTGCTCTGAAAAAACGGAGAATAGGCCATTGGACATTCCAAAGGTGGACTGACAACAAAAGTCCACATGATGGCAGCGAATACACGTATATCTGTAGAGTTCAGTTTAAGCGTCGGTCAGCTTCATGACGCTCCGCGGGGCAGGCTCCTTATGGAACATGTTCGAGCTACTTCTCGACGATGTTCCTGTGCTGGAAAATCGGTGTAGTAGGCCAACCCGCCGCCCCAAAAACTCCATGCGGATAAGGGTTATGACTACGCGAAATGCAGAGCTGCCTGTACCATTGTATTGCGCGCAGTCGAATTGAGAATTCTTCTCATCCCGGCAGGTATTGTTGCGTGGTAGAAAGAATCTTTGTGTGGCTGCGGCGTTGATTGCTTTTCGGTTTTATTAGATGCTCCAAGCAAAAAACAACCAAGGGATACCTTTTTCAAAAGGGTATCCCTTGGCTTATATATTCGACATTGTTAATATTTGCAGCTTGGTGTTGCGGATTTTATTGCGCCAGCAAATGCTCAATCAGGATTTTCAGGCCAATCAATATCAAGATGATGCCGCCGGCGAGTTCTGCTTTCGACTTGAACCGTGCCCCGAACACACCGCCGATTTTTACGCCGGCCGCAGACAGTGTGAATGTAACCAGGCCGATGAACAGGACAGCGGGCGTGATGCTGTCGCCGATGTTCAAGAACGCAAAGGACACGCCGACTGCCATAGCATCGATGCTGGTTGCCAGCGCAAGAGGTAGCATTGCCTTGGGTTTAAGGCTGGCGTTGGCCGGAGCATCATCACAGTCCTTGTTAAAACTGCCTTTCACCATGCGCCCGCCAATAAAGGCCAGCAATCCAAAGGCGAGCCAGTGGTCGTAGTGTATAATCTTATCCGCGAACTGCACGCCAATGAAGTATCCAATCAGCGGCATAGCAGCCTGAAACAAGCCGAAGTACAGCCCGACAATCACCATTTTGGGCAAGCGTATCTTGTCCATGGACAGTCCGAGGCAGATTGCAACGGCGAACGCGTCCATTGACAGCCCGACGGCAGTCAAAAAAAGCTCAAATAACCCCATATGTGTAAATCCTCCCTTTTGTGTTGCCTTGTATAGTGAAACGTCTATTTCAAACGGCATTGCCGTGCGTTATTCCGTGATGATTTGCGCGTGACTGCAACCGGTGCGGTCCTTTGTCACGAGGATTTGCGTCCCGATGCGTTCCTTCAGTTCCGGCACATGCGAGATGATGCCGACAAGGCGGTTTCCCTCGCTGACGCCTTGCAGAGAACGAAGCGCCTGCTTGAGCGCGTTTTCGTCCAGCGAGCCGAAGCCTTCGTCCACGAACATTGTGTCCAGTTGGATGCCGCCGGAGGATTGCTGAATCTCATCTGACAGCCCCAGTGCCAGAGACAGAGAGGCCATGAACGATTCGCCGCCCGACAGCGTGCGCACGCTGCGCCGCGAGCCGTTGTAATGGTCGATGACATCAAGGTCAAGGCCGCTTTGCGAGCGGTTGTTTTCGGCCGATTCGCCGCGTGCCAGCTCGTATTGCCCGCCGGACATCGTCATGAACCGTAGGTTGGCCTTGGCAATCACATAGTCGAAGAAAGTCATCTGCACGAAAGTTTCGAGCATGATTTTCTCCTTGCCGCTCAAAGTGCCGTTGGCGGTGTCGGACAGTGCTTTTGTCCATGCCAGCCGCGTTTCGGTCGCCGCCAGTGTGTCGGCCTGCCGTTCCAATGCCAGCAGAATCTTCTCGTTTCGCGCGAGGCGGATGGCGGATTGCTCGGCATGTTCTTGCAATGTTTTCTGCTCCTGCGTGAGGGCAAGCCTTGTGTCCAGAAGCGCCGCCAACGGCATCTCTGCCGATGCGGAGAGTTGCTTTTCAAGTGTGCCGATTTTGCCTTGGTTGATGGCGATGGCATTGCTGATGCTGTCATGCTTTGCCTTGGCTTGTGTCTCCATGTCGGCGAGTATTTTGAGGGTGTTCTCTTTGGCTGTGATGGCGGCGGTTGCCTCTTGCAGGCTTTTGTGCGGCAGTGATTCGGACAGCTTTGTGATTTCTGCCTGCCGAAGTTCCTCGATGGCAAGCGCTTGGGAAATCGTTGCCGCGAGGGTGCTTATGTGCTCCTTTTCGGTTTGCAGCTTGGCTTCCATGCCGGGCAGAAGCGCCTCGGCCTTGGCTTTTTTGTCTGCATTGGCTTGTGCCTCCGCGATAGAGCGCCGCAAATTTTGCACGGTGGCTGTGACGGTTTCCAGCCGATTTTGCAAAACCGTTTCCAATGTATCAAGGCAAAACGGGCTAGGTGATGTCTCGGCGCTCATATCCGTGTGAAGAGAAAGAGCCGCTTTGTTTTTCAACTCGGCCTCAATCGCGGCTAGTTGCCCGCGGGTTTCGCCCGCGGCGGCACTCAATGCGGCGGCGGCTTGCGCGGCGGTATCGGCCTTAGTTTGTGCGGATTGCAAGGCTTCTTCGCTTGGTGCGTTGTCTGCGGGGCGGGCGGGGGCAGGGTGCTCCGTTGCGCCGCAGACAGGGCAAGGCGCGCCGTCTGTCAGATGCTTGGCGAGGATGCCTGCTTGTGCATCCAGCAGAAGGCGGTTCATGTGTGTTGCGGCCAATTGCGACTGCGCGGCTTCGGCGGCGGCCTTTTCATAAGCGGCCTGTTTGTTTTGCAGATGTGCCAATTGCTCACGGTATGCCCTGCATTGCGCCACAAGCGCGGCAAGCTCTTTCTCGCTTCGCTCCGCGTCAGCATGCGTATGCTTCTGCTGTTCCAAGGCAATCTCAATGCCCTGCAAGGAGGTGATGCCTGCTTTTTGTTTCTCGATAGAAGTGGCGGTGGCCTCGGCAAGCGCTTGCGCCTGCTTGGCACGCTGCTGATTTTGCGTGATTTCAGATTGCCGCGTCTTCTGCTGTGCCAGCAATTCGTTTAGCGTATTGTATTCGGCGAGTGTATTGCGCAATAAAGTGAGCTCGGCGGCGAGTGTTTCGCGCGTCGGGCGCGTCTGCATGGCGGCGGCAAGCTGTGCTTGTGCATCGGCGAGGGAAGCGTTATCCTGCGCGAGGCGCTGTTGCGCGTCGGCAAGCTCTGTGCGTGCCTTCGCGGCTTCCTCTGCCCGCCCGATATCCTTGTTTATGGCGGCCAGACGCTCTGCGAGCGTCTGCAGCTGTGCCTGTGCGGCCTGCACAGCTTTGCGGTCATGCGCATTCAAGTCCGCGAGCGGCGGAAGGATGTCTTGCACACGCGGCGCTTGCCCGCCCGAGAGCATTTCTGCCAGTGCGCTGTCCGCAGGGGCATCAATCATGCTGATATGCGACTCCAGCCCTGCGCGGTGCTCTGAACAGGTCTTTGACAGCGCAGAAACCTGCTCGCGAAGCAGTTCTTGCAGTCGGGCATACAAGTCCGTCTTGAAAATATGCCGAAAGATGGCTTTCCGCTCCTCCGTCGAGGCCAGCAGAAGCTTTAGAAAATCGCCCTGTGCAATCATGGCGACCTGTGTGAACTGCGAACGGTCAACGCCGATAATCTCTTGCACAGCAATAGCGACATCACGCAGCTTCGACACCACACGCCCGTCGGGAAGGGTTAGCTCTGCGCCGGCCTTTTCTGCCGTCAGGCCGTCACCGCGCCGCGCCTGCCGCGTGTATTCGGGGTTGCGGCGGATGGTGTACACATTGTCGCGGTATGCAAAGGTAAGCTCCACGAACGTCGGGGCGTCCTGCGCGGCATACTTGCTGCGCAGCATCCCCGCCCGTCGGTTGTCGCCGCTCACCTCGCCGTACAACGCGTATGTGATGGCATCAAAAATCGTTGTCTTGCCCGCACCGGTGTCGCCTGTAATCAAGTACAGGCCGCGCTGTCCGAGGGCGGAGAGGTCAAGCCGGTTCTCGCCCGCATAAGGGCCGAATGCGGAGATTGTCAAAGTCAGCGGTCTAATAGCGAATCCCTCCTTCCTTGTGCGGTTTCGGCTAGGGCTTGCATAAGCGCCGATTGTTCGGCGGTCATGGGCTGGCCGTTTTGCGCCTCGTAGAAATCGGCGAAAATCTCGAGTGGCATCCGCGCCGCCGCGGCCGCGCGGGCATCCGGGATGCGGCTGGACTGGGTGCGCGCGTTGTCATAGGAAAGCTTCATCAAATTGCGGTATATTGTGCGCAGTTTGCCCATCGCTTCGGGCACGTCGAGCGCGTCCGTCAGCGTGATATGCAAATAATCGTCTTGCAAGCTTGTGCCATGATAGAATGCGCCGGCGGTCAGTTCCATATACGTGCCGCGAATAGCGCGCAGTTCACGCAGTGGGGTGAGCGCGATTGTTGAGACAGCGACGTTGTCTTTCTCGTGCATGTCCACAATGGTGATGGATTTTGTCTGGTTCATTTCGGAAAAGGAATATTTGAGCGGTGTGCCGCAGTAGCGGACTGTTTCGCGACCGACATTTTGAGGGCTATGCAGATGCCCCAGCGCCACATAGTCAAAGCCCTCGAACGCCACCGCGTCCACATTATCAAGCCCGCCGACGTTGACTTCCTCCGATTCGCTGGTCTGTGCGCCCGTGACGAACTGATGCGACAGCAGAACATGCCGGTTTTGCGGCGGCAGAGCCGTTTTGGACAGCGCCGCGCGCACAGCATCGGTGTATGTCTCGATGGTGATATCTTCAAAGAAACGACGCACATGCGACGGCTTGATAAATGGCAGCATCGTCACCGCGACTGTGCCATGCGCATCCTCCATATGAATCGTCGCGAGACTGCCGTCATATACACGCGCGATATGCACGCCGTTCTTGTCCATCATGCGCGCGCCGAAGGAGAGCCGCTCCGCAGAATCATGATTCCCACTGATGGCAAAAATCACAATCCCCATCTCATGCAGTGCATATACAAAGTCGTCGAAAGCCATCACAGCCTCGGCGGCAGGCACTGTTTTGTCATACACATCACCTGCAATGAGCACGGCATCGGGCCTTTCGCGCTCCGCCGCGCGAAGGATTTCGTTGAGGATATATACCTGATCCTCAACCAGTGGGAAGTCATTGAGCCGTTTTCCGATATGCAAGTCAGAGAGATGGAAAAACTTCATGTGTTGTATCCTCCTTTTATTTGGAAGGCTCGCGCGAGGAAAGGTATGCAATGCCATCCGCGCGCCCGGGCAGCTGAAGGTTCAGCGCGACAAGGATGCGTTGGTCATTCACCCACGCCGCGCGAACGAAGTTATCAAAGAAGTAGTGACGGAACACGGGGTTCTCCGAGCGGCAGTCGCTGAGCTTGTGCAGCCATGCACGAACCATGTCATGCGTGCATGGAATCGTCTGCGCGACCCGCATTCTGCAATGTCCCAGTTGCGCATCGGGCACGCCTGTTTTGGCGATGTCCAGAAGCGGCGACATCTCTTCGCGGCGTTCGTCGGAGAAGAAGGGCGTTTGCAGGGCAGTGGACTGCGCGAGCAGGTTGGTTATAGCTTGCTCACGTGCGGCGAGCGCCTCGTTGCTATATTCTTTGTTGTACAAGTCTATGATTTGGTTCGCCACAATATCAATGTTGTGCGGCGCAAGTAAAATCGACATGGCGCACTCAACGATGTTGATTTCGAGTGCGTCCTTGTCTTCGATGACTTTATGGCATTCCTCGTCGTCAATGTGGTTGGTGCAGGCATAGCTGTATGCCTCCTCGCCGTTGGCAAGTGTGTGGTATACGCCGCGCATGGGTGCTGTGCATTTGTCGCAAAGCAGTTTGTGCGATGCGAAGAAGTGCGGAGCCGTATCTTCGATAGGCGTGCGATCGGCGGCCAGTCTGTTTTGCACGCGGGCGAATAAATCCTTGTTGACAAGCGCAGGGCATGCGTCCTCTATGTGTATCAGCTCAAAAGGCAGAACGCCAGTATACACCTCGTCGCGCAGAAGTGCTGGCACGTCAAGGCTGATATTTGATATATCTATGTAAGAAGGCCAATTAAACTGCATGTACATTGCCTCTGTCTCCGCGAAGGACGCGCCGCTTGCGTATGCCGCGAACATGTCCCGAATCAGGAATGCGTTCTCGCCCGGCACAAGCGCCTGTCCATCCAATGCATAGCCGAGGGGCACGCCGTCCGTCGCGATTCGCTCCGCGACAGGCGCAGACGGCAGACTGCGGCGAATCTCCGCCGCGAGCCGTTCGGCATACAGAGCAGAAGTCTCCCGCAGACACGCTTGCAGGACGAGCCGCGGGCCGTCCAGTGGCG
>JGI994J12354_10004945_pt1 | contig 11730 bp, 7 predicted proteins | sample IntmicLarv3ML3BL_FD_12354 | JGI IMG/M metagenome (IMG submission 12354) | reverse complement strand
CGTATCTTCAATGTTTTCAGTCCGCCCTGTTTGCTGAGCATCATACGTATTGCAGGTATTGTTTCCTGTACTCCGGAGCTTATCTTTTCGCTTTTGTTTGGCAGCTTTACTTTTGCGGCTTTTTCTATTTTGTCGAGAGTTTTTTTGTAGATTGCTTCAATTTCTTTAGTCGTGTCTGCACCAACGAAAATACCGTGGTTTTGCAATAAAACGACGGACGGATGTTTGCCGTTTTTCTTTTTATAATCGTTTATGCGTGTTTCCACTTCTTTGAAAAGAATGTATCCGGGGTCGGTGTAAGGGATATAAACGGCTTCGTCACCAAAGAGTTTTTTTGTTTCTGCTTCAGCTTTATTACTGCACATCAGCCCGTTTACCATTGTTGGATGAAGGTGTACGATAAAAGAGTATTCGATGGCGTTATGCATCGATGTTTCGACAGACGGACGGCGGTCTTTTGTGATACATGCCGCTGTAAGGTCGTTTTTTACTTCATCCTCTCTTTTGGCTGCATCCGAGCTGTATTTCTTTTCGGACACGACACTCAGCTTTTTACGGTCAAGTACGGCAAAGCCGTCTTCGGTTATTGTCGACAGAGCGTATCCGCTTGCCTTAACCCATATTTTTTTATCATCCTTATATGATGTGTTACCGCCTCCGGCAATCACGTAGCGACTATCGCTTCCGTATTTGCGTGATATTTCAATTAATTGCTTTATGTTTGTATTTATCATAGCCTTTTTTGATTGTTTAATCGTTTAACTGTTTAATCGTTTAATCGTGTAAACTTTAGTTAGTGATTAATTGTTAATTATTAATTCATTTTCAATTTTCAATTGAAAAATATTTTTCACTTTTCACTTTTCATTTTTCATTTTTCAAATTTCAATTGAAATTTGAAATCATCCTCTGATTACGACTTGAATTAATTTATTGCCTTCTTTTATAAATTCGTCGCGTTGTGAGATGTTGGCATTTCCTTCGGTATCAACATATCCCGGTTTTCCGTTGCGTATACGTTCCTGATGTGCCGCTACGACACATGCACCGTCATAATTAATTTGTTTCAATCTTTCGGAAAGTTGGTCACCTCCACGCACGGAAAGTTTTATCGGCTCCATGGCAGGGGTATTATGTTCAGTTCCGAATGTCACGACAAAACCGATGTCATGAAGGTATCCTGCATATTTTTCAAGTACTTCCATGCTGTTTCTTGTCGTTATGAATTCGGTTGAGAAGATACCGCGTTGCTTTAATATCTCTGCCGCTTTTTCGATATCGTTTTCAAAATCTGTAAATTCGCCTTTTGCATCGTCTGCAAGGAATGGATATGTCGGTATGCCGCCTGCTGCAATGATAATCTTGCGAACGTCGTCCAATGGCAGGAATGCTTTCGGGTCTTCGGGAACGAATGCAGCTCCGCCTGCTTTAAGCAGGTTGCCGCGTATCTCGTTTTCAACGCCGGCATAGTCATAAATGTCGGATTTAAGCTTTTTGCCGTCAAAAATCTTTTCGAGAAACGACTTTATCTCTTCCGGTTCATTTTTGAAATGGATATAAGTGGACATACGCAATGCTTTTGCCAGATGGCGTTCGCGAACAAGCCCTTTCGACAGTTTTTCTTCTATAACATTGAAGTTTAGGACGAATCCCGCATCGAAAGCTTTAAGTATATCATTTAATCTGTTGTACATCTCTTTGACCTGAGCGTTCGACTCTTTGCGTACATCGGCAAGTTGTGATGCAAACGGCTCTTTCAGTGCCGGCGGACAAGACAGTCCTTTTCCGCTTATGTATGTACGTCCCGGATTATTTGGGTCGTTAACGCGTATGCCGTTTTTTTGATCTTCGTTCTGAAGACTGATAAATTCGATGTTGAATAGCGGATAAATACGGCGTTTTAACGCTTCCTTGTTCCATTCTTCGTACCCGTCCATGGAATAAAAATCATTTATTCCGACGATTTTTACATCTTCGTCATTTGCCATGTCCAACGCGTCCGTAAGTTTTTCGAACGCGCTGAATGAGAATGGCGTATGCAGGTGTGCATTTACATTTGGTATTTGGCTATATATTCCCATACTATTAAATGAAAAATGAAAAGTGAAAAATATTTTTAAATCAAAATTCTTAATTCTTAATTAAATTCTATACGCCAAGTTTTTGTCGGCGAATTTGCTCTGCGTCAGTAAAATTATATGTAGGTACATATCCCTTGAGAGGTACGATTTTTTCGTGTATAGCGTCTAAGAAACTTTCTGTCTGCGGGAAGAACGCGTATTCGAGTTCATAAGCCGGGGTAATCCAGTTGCGCGAACCTACTACAACAGGAGGTGCATCGAGGTCGTCGAATGCAAGTTCTGTTATATTACGGGCAAGGTCATTGAGGAACGAGCCGCGTGCCGTAGCATCGCTTGCTATAATGACGCGACCTGTTTTCTTAACAGAGGCAAGCACTTTTTCGTAGTTGAAAGGTACGAGTGAACGGGCGTCAATCACTTCGGCGCTCATACCGAATTCTTTTTCAAGCCTGTCGGCAGCTTTTATTGCCGTATATATGGTAGCTCCGATAGTGAGGATTGTAACGTCTTTTCCTTCGCGTTTAATATCCGGTTCACCGAACGGTATCTCATAATATCCTTCCGGTACGCCACCTTTATGGAACTGCTCGCCGATATCGTATATGCGCTGGCTTTCAAAGAATATAACGGGGTCTGTGCCTTGTAATGCAGTGTTCATAAGCCCTTTGGCATCATAAGGCGTTGCCGGGAAACAAACTTTCAGTCCGGGTATATGAGCTGCAAGCGACGTCCAGTCCTGTGAGTGCTGCGCCCCATATTTTGAGCCTACCGACACGCGTACTACAACCGGCATTTTTAAAATGTTTCCGCTCATAGCCTGCCATTTGGGAAGCTGGTTGAATACCTCGTCACCGCAGCAACCGAGGAAATCGCAGTACATGATTTCGGGAATAACGCGTCCGCCGCACATGGCGTATCCGATGGCTGTTCCGATAATAGCAGCTTCTGCAATGGGTGAGTTGAACAGACGGTGGTACGGCAGCGCTTCTGTCAGTCCGCGGTAAACGGCAAATGCTCCGCCCCAGTCGCGGTTTTCTTCTCCGTAAGCAACAAGCGACGCATCTTTATAAAATCTGTCCGCAATAGCTTCGAATAGTCCGTCGCGTAGCTGATATTGTTTCATTTTTGAGAAAGGTTTGCCGTCGCTGTCGAACGCAAAGCGTTCTTTTTGTGCTATTTGTTTTACGCGCGGGTTTTCATTCATCGGATGATTAACTTCCGGTTTAGCATCGGAGAGAGAGTCGATAGACTTATTTGAAAACATCATGTCTTCCAAAAGGTTCTGATTTTTGTGCAAGTCCATCAACGGAGAAAGCTCGGGGTCGATAGCCAGTTTGAATATCTCAAACATCGTTTCTTTTATTTCTTTATCTATCGCGTCAAGCTCTTTCTGTGTTGTTGCGCCTGCTTTGACAATGTCTTTGCCGTAGCTCTTTATACAGTCTACTTCTTCCCACGCTTCTACTTCCTCTTTTGTGCGGTACGAAGACGAGTCTGAAGGAGAGTGTCCGCTGTAGCGATATGTTAGAACGTCTATTAGCACGGGTCCTTCTTTCTTTTCCAACAGCGCTTTTTTGCGGCGATATGCGTCGATAACGGCAAGCGGGTTGTAGCCGTCAACACGTTCGGCATGCATCTGCTCGGGATTTACTCCTGCACCTATGCGCGCCGCTACGTCGTATCCCATCGTTTCACCGACTGTCTGACCGCCCATGCCGTATTGGTTGTTCATTATATTTATTATGATAGGCAGTCCGCCTTTCATATCTTTTTCCCATAGTTGTTTGTATTGGTCCATCGCAGCGAAAGAAAGCCCTTCCCAAACAGGACCGCGAGCCATTGAACCGTCACCTATGTTTGCTACAACAATACCTTTTTTGCGGTTTACTTTCTTATATAACGCCGCTCCTACGGCTATCGTTGCACTGCCGCCTACGATTGCGTTGTTCGGGAAGATACCGAACGGGATGAAGAATGTATGCATACTTCCTCCAAGACCTTTGTTGAAACCTGTCGTGCGTGCGAAAATTTCCGCAAGCGCTCCGTAGAGAAGGAATCGTATGGCAAGTTCTTTTGTGTCTTTGCCTTTATATGCTTTTTTTGCTACTTTAAGTGTATCGCCGCCCCAAAAATCGTCCATTACCTTTTTTAGTTCTTTTTCGGGTAAAGTTTGGATTGCACGCAGTCCTTTTGCGAGTATTTCACCGTGACTGCGGTGTGAGCCAAAGATAAAGTCATTAGTATCAAGCATGTATGCCATACCAACGGCTGCGGCTTCCTGTCCTGCAGATAAGTGAGCCGGGCCGGGGTTGTTATACTCAATGCCTTGATATGCGCCTGTTGTCTTAACAAGCTGAAGCATAGTTTCGAATTCGCGTATTACCGCCATATCGAAATATATGCGTTTCAGGTCTTCTTTTGTGAAGTTTTTACTTTTCAGTTCTTCACTGACTGTTTTATTGTACTGGTTTACCGGTATGTTTTTGAATTTTACTTCTCCGGATTTTCTTGCCTTTTTAGGGTCGATAAATTCTACTTTTGGCATGATAAATATTTTAATGAAAAGCGTATATTGTTTCTTTGAATATTTCGGAGACTGTAGGGTGGGGGAACACGACCTCTTCCATTTCTTTGAGGGTCATTTCCTGCTCGATGGCTATGCATGCACCGTATATTATTTCGCTGCATGGGTTTCCGAGCATGTGAACGCCCAATACTTCACCGTGTTTGGCTCCGACGAGTACTTTGCATATGCCGCTGCCGCCTTCGTTTTCAGCGACGAAGCGTCCTGCGTATGCCATCGGGAGTTTTGATATCTTATATTCTATTCCTTCTTTTTTTGCCTGTTCTTCAGTAAGACCTACACCTGCGACTTCGGGGTTTGTGTAAACTATTCCCGGGATGGCATTGTAGCGCATTATGTCGGGGCGGCCTGTCAGGTTGTTTACAACAACTTCTCCTTCGCGGCTTGCCGTATGTGCAAGCATGGAGAAGCCTGTTATGTCGCCCGCCGCAAAAACATTCGGGACGTTCGTGCGCATTTTATTATCTACCTTAACGGCATTACGTTCAGTCTCTACCCCAATGGTTTCTAACCCGAAACCTTTTGTTACGGCACGACGTCCGACGCTCATAAGTATTTTATCTCCTTTTGCCGACGATTGAACGCCTGCAGGGTCAATGAATATTACTTCGTTGCCTTTTATTTCGGTTACCTTGCATGACAGGTTGAATTTGATACCTTTCTTTTCGTAAATATCACGCAACATCTTACTGATTTCAGTGTCGAGACCACCGAGTATTTCGGGAAGCATTTCAACGACTGTTACTTCTGTGCCGAGGCTGTTGTAAAAACTTGCAAACTCCATTCCTATAACACCTCCGCCGATGACAACAAGTGATTTAGGCTGCTCTTTCAGGGATAATATCTCACGGTTGGTGACGATGATATCTCCTGCTTCCTGTACACCGGGAATAGGAGGAATGAACGCTTCCGAGCCTGTACATAACAATAGGTTAGCTGCTAAAAAAAGCTCACCGTTGCATGATATCTCAATGCCTTCGGAAGAGCGTCCTTTTATATGTGCTTCGCCTTTTACTACAGTTACTTTGTGAGCTTTCATCTTTGAACCGACACCTACTACAAGTTTCTTTACAACTTTGTCCTTACGGGCAACGATTTTTCCGAAGTCGAATGTCGCACCGGTAACGCTGATGCCGTATTTGTCGCCATGTTTTGCGTAATCGTATACTTTGGCGCTGTATAACAGTGTTTTTGTAGGTATACATCCTTCGTTAAGGCATACTCCTCCAAGCTCTCTTTTTTCAAACAGGACAACATTAAGTCCTTTTGCTCCTGCGCGCTCCGCAGCTACATATCCGCCGGGTCCGCCTCCTATAATTGCTAAATCCACCATAGTTTAAATTAGAAATTTAAAAATGAAAAATGAAAAGTGAAAAATAAAAAAATACAGAATAAGTCATGTTTGTTTAGATAAGAATTTATTATTCAATATTTGTTTACAGGCTTATTTCGAGGTTTTCTATTTCTATTGCAATCTGTTTTACGAAGCGTGTCGCTTCGCCTCCGTCAAGCGCACGATGGTCGTAAGTGAGACTTAATCCCATGTACGGAACGAATCCGTAAACACCATCGCCAAGGTCTTTTGGGCGCGGCACTATTGTGTTTACTCCAAGTATGGCTGCCTGCGGAAGGTTTATTACGGGGGTGAATATTTCAACTCCGTAGTTTCCGAGGTTTGACACTGTAAACGTAGCCGCTTCAGGTGAGAGAAGGTCGGGTGCGATACCGCCTTTTTTACATGCGTTGGCTACTTCTTTCAGTTGATTTGAAAGCCCCTGTATAGACAGGTCGTCCGCATTTCTTACTGCGGGAACCATAAGTCCGCGTTCCGTATCTACCGCCAGTCCGAGGTGTACTTTTGAAAATAAACGGACGCTGTCACCCAAGAAATGTGAGTTGACTTGCGGAAATTTTTGCAAAGCCTTGATAACGGCAAAGCAAACAAAGTCGTTTATTGTTATATCTGTCGGATACCCGTCCTGCATTGCTTTTTTAACTTTCTTGCGAAGCGCCATTATGTTGCGTGCGTCGGCTCCTAAGTGGTGAGTCAGTTGAGCCGAATTTTGCAGTGAAGCATGCATTGCTTTCGCAATCAGTTTGCGCATGTTTGTCAGCGGCTTAACGACGCTGTCGGACTCGTATGCCTGATTTTGTATTCCTATGTCGGATGCTTTTGCAGTACCTGCAAGTCCGCTACCCGCTTCAGGAAGAAGAGCGCCTGTTTCTTTAATTACGGCCTTTGCCAGCGGTGTAGTCTTGGGTGAAGCGTTTATGGCTGCCTGTACATCACGTTCTATTACGCGTCCGTGAGGCCCTGAACCATTGAGTGTTTCTGCCTGAATCGCGTGTTTGTCCGCTAATGCTTTTGCGCGTGGCGATACAGGTTTATCAGTTGAAAGTTGAGAATTTATAGTTGAAAGTGGTTGCGTAGGCGGTACTGTTTCCTTTGTGACTTGTGAGTCGGGGGTACTGCTTGCTTGTGCACTTTCTGTTGCAGGTGTTTGCGGAGCGCTTGCAGGAGCGGGTTCGGTATTTACTCCTCCTTCTCCTCCGGGACGAAACTCGTTTGTTGATTCTCCGGTATTGCCTATGACCATTACGTTAGTTAATACCGGAATCTCGTCTCCATCAGCAAAAAAAACATCGAGAACAGTTCCGGCAATTTGTGCTTCTTCTTCGAATGAAGCCTTATCTGTTTCGTAGGAAAATAAAATGTCGCCCACAGCTACGCTGTCACCTTTTTTCTTTTTCATTTCTGTCAGGATACAGCTTTCGACAGACTGTCCCTGCTTGGGCATAATTACAACTGTTGCCATATTTATATATTTTATGTTTTAGTCATGTGTAAATTGATTATTTCGCTAATCAGCGGCAAAGTTATTATAAAAATTGTATATATACAAGTTATTTGCAATATATTTTGTATATGTTGAGTATTAATAAATTATTAAAATTGACAATATATACAAGTTGCTTGCTTGTATATATAAATTTTTACGTTTTTTCTTGCTTGAACAAAATATATCTCATATCTTTGCTCGAACTTAAATTGAAATAACATGAGCGAGTTGCCGCAATATAAACAGATATATGAAGATTTAAGGTCTCATATTGCTGATGGAGTTTATGTTCCAGGAGATTTACTGCCATCAGAGAATGAGCTATGTGCAAAATATAATGTTGCACGTTTAACTGTTCGACGCTCATTGGAACAGTTGACAGTCGACGGACTTATTGTACGTCATCAGGGTAAAGGCAGTATTGTGAAAGGAACACCGAAAGGCATAGGTATTTTGTCGTTAATGAGTACCACATCGGCTTTGGGTAGCCCGAACCTTACGACTAAAATAACATATAAACCGGAATTACGTGAATGGAAAGAGGCTTTCTCCTTTTCTATCGACCCGAATGAAGAGGAGGCAGGCTGCATATATTTTGAAAGGTTGCGTTTGCTTGACGGTGCACCTGTTTTTTATGATATTACGATGCTTCCAAATATCAACCTGCCACGTTTTCTGAAATATGATATGCAGAATAAATCATTGTTCGATACGTTACGTACGCAATATCAAATAGTTGTTACGGGCGGGGTACAGCAGCTGTTTGCCATTCGCGCCGACAAACGCTTGCAAAAATCGTTTAATGTACGGCCCGGCCACCCTATACTGCAACTTAACAGAAAAATAGATACGAGTCGCCCCGGGTTTCATATCTACAGCCAGATATTTTGCGCCACACAGCGGTATGGACTTACAGGAAACTTTTAAACAATTGACAACAGCAAAAGCAGAGCTTTTGAATGAAAAATGAAAAATGAAAAATGAAAAGTGAAAAGTGAAAAATGAAAATCAATGAAATCAATTAAATCAATTGACAATTGACAATGCACAATTGTTTCCATTCTGAAAACGACACATTGATACATTTTTACATTATGGAACGTTGACAATTAAAAATACAAAAACAATGCACAAAAACAATTGACAATTAAAAAATACAAAATACAACGTAAACAATTGACAATTAAAAGTTAAGAATTAATATACACGCCATGGAAAAAATTATTCAATCTACTTTATTATTATTTTTCATTTTTGCGGCAACAAATATTGCCGGGTCACAAACGTCAGTGCGACAAAATGATATGCCGCCTATATGGAGTAAGGCGGATAAAAGCAGGTTTCAGGCTGACTCTCGCGTCAGAACTTATGTTACGGCGGAACGGATTGTGTGGAAAAGTACAGATAACGCTACTTTTATAAAAAATTCTGAAAACCTCCTTAAGCCGGGTACGGGGCAGTCTGTTCTCGGAAGCAAGGACGTATGCCGTTTGATAAGCAACGATACGGAACGCCCTGCGATATTACTTGATTTCGGAAAAGAACTTCAGGGAGGGATTCAGATTATTACAGGTCAGAGTCGTTCGCAGAAGCCGGTTAACATTCGTGTACGTTTCGGGGAGTCTGTTAGTGAGGCAATGTGTGATATAGACGGTGAAAACGGCGCTTCAAACGACCATGCGATGCGGGATTTTGTAATCAGCCTCCCTTGGCTTGGTGTTTTGGAGGTTGGTAATTCCGGATTCAGGTTTGCCCGTATTGATCTCTTGGATGCGAATACAGAGTTACAATTGAAGGAAGTTCGTGCAATATTCACGCACAGGGATATAGAGTTTAAAGGTTCTTTTCGCTGCAACGATGAGCGTCTTAATGAAATATGGAATACGGGAGCATATACCGTATTTTTGAATATGCAGGATTACTTGTGGGACGGCATTAAGCGTGACAGACTTGTCTGGTTGGGAGATATGCATCCTGAAGTTATGTCGATAAGCACTGTATTCGGATATAACGATGTTGTTCCCAAAAGTCTCGACCTCATACGCGATGTTACTCCTGTTCCACAATGGATGAATGGTATAAGTTCATATTCATTGTGGTGGATAATAATTCACCGGGATTGGTATTATTATCAGGGGGATAAAGAGTATTTACGAGAGCAGAAGACTTATCTTACACAATTGGTAAATCATTTGTTTACGAAGATAGATAAAGGTGGTAGGGAGACTCTCGACGGGAACCGTTTTCTTGACTGGCCTTCGAGTGAAAATCAGCAAGGAGTGAGTGCAGGTTTGCAATCGCTGTTGACGATGGTTATGGACTGCGGCGAAGAACTGTTTGCCATACTCGATGATGTGGATATGTCAAAAAAGTGTAAGGATGCTGCTGCATTATTGAGAAAATATAAACCCGACCATAACAATTCCAAGCAGGGCGCTTCGCTAATGGCTCTTGCAGGGCTTATAGATGCTCAAAAAGCAAATAAGGATGTTGTTTCAATTGGCGGTTCCAAGAATTTCTCTACATTCTACGGTTATTATATGTTGAATGCAATGGCAAAAGCCGGAGATTATACAAACGCATTAAATCGTATTCGTGAATATTGGGGCGCGATGCTTGACCTCGGTGCAACGACATTCTGGGAAGATTTCGACTTGGATTGGATGGAAAATGCAGCCCGCATCGATGAACTCGTACCGGAGGGGAAGGTTGATGTACACCACAGCTACGGAAAATACTGCTATATGTATTACCGTCATAGCTTTTGCCACGGCTGGGCATCGGGTCCGACATCATGGCTTAGCGAATACGTTCTGGGTGTGCAGGTCGTGGAACCGGGATGCAAAACAGTACGGATAAAACCAAACCTTGGCGACCTGCAATGGGTGGAAGGTACATTTCCTACACCGCACGGTATAATAAAAATACGCCACGACAAACAACCGGACGGAAGTATTAAAAGTTCTATCGATGCTCCTGCCGGAGTTCGCATTATAGAAGATAGTCTAATCTGAAAAAGTTGATATGATTCAGTTTATGTAAAAGATATGAAAAACGTCTGTAACAAAATCTTTCTTATTATCATTGTTGGCTACTTTGTACTTTTCTTATATAGTTGCAGGCACGAGAGTAGTCATCAGGTGGATTTTTATTATTGGAAAGCTAATGTGCAGACGGGGGATGTCGAACGTGATTATTTTAACCGTCTTGGAAGTCGCCGGTTATACTTGCGTCTCTTCGATATCGATATTAATGAAGGGAAAATCATCCCTTTAGGGAAGATAAAACCTTTCCGGGCAAACGATGTCTTCGCGGGCTTCAATCATATAGAATATGTTCCAGTTGTATTCATAACAAACAGAACTTTTGAACAGTATAAAGACAAGGAAAATATACAATTGCTTGCCACACAGATATTGACGCTTATCAGTGAAACATCAAGGTATAATAAAATAAATGAATATAAAGAGATTAAAATTGATTGCGATTGGACGGCAGGTACGAAAAATTCTTACTTCAGTTTTCTCAAAGCTCTGGGTGAACTTTCAAATCTCGACATCACATGCACTCTCCGCCTGCATCAAATCAAGGATAAAGCCTATACAGGCATCCCACCGGTCAAAAAAGGGTATCTTATGTGTTACGCAACATCAGAACCTACCGAAAATATGAATAGAAACTCAATTCTTGATATCTCACTGCTCAAAGGCTATACAAAAAACATAAACGACTATCCGCTAAAGTTCGACATAGCACTTCCTCTTTATTCATGGGGTGTTATAAAGAACCATTTAGGTGAAATCAGACTTATGAACGGACTGACGGCTGATGATTTGCAACCGCCAACATACAAACAAACCGGAGAAAACAATTTTGAAGTAATGGAAGATTGTTTCCTTCAGGGAATGTACATAAACAGCGGATTTACAATAAAAATTGAAGAGATTACACCGGCATTGCTGAAAGAAACAAAAGAATATCTTAACGAAAAAGTGAAAACAGATTATGATATCGTTTACTTTCACCTGAGTAAAGGATTCTTAAGTCGTTTTTCTGAAAACGACTTAAAGTGAAAAGTGAAAAATAGCGCCTTCGGCGAATGAAAAGTGAAAAATAGCGCCTTCGGCAAATGAAAAGTGAAAAGTGGAAATTTAAAAATTAAAGAATAAATATATTATGAAATTACGTACTGTTTTTTTATGCATTGTGGCAGCGTTGTCGCAAT
>JGI994J12354_10004944_pt1 | contig 11730 bp, 13 predicted proteins | sample IntmicLarv3ML3BL_FD_12354 | JGI IMG/M metagenome (IMG submission 12354) | reverse complement strand
AATATATCAAAAAGAGTGATTTTTTGGTAAAGTTACTAGAAAAACAGTAAATTTCATCAATTTTAGTACTATTTTCACTAAATTTTAGATAGGGTCTGAATAATTACCTATAAGTCTCATAAAATACCTCTTTTCTTGACTTAATATTATAAATAGTTACATAGTTAAAAGCAACCTAAAAATTTTCAAAATCCATTATACTCTTACTGTTGATAGTTCAATTAGAACAAATAGAACTATTAATTTTAATTTTTGCTAATGTTTTCCCCATTAAATATGATGTTCCACATTTTATATCATCATATTTTTGAACATTTACTAATCCTACATTTTCGCATAAGCCAATTGAGGCCTCATTATCCTCACCAACAAGTGCTAAGATACCAACACGATTTTCAAGCTTTAAGGTTTCTAATGCTATTTCAAATAAATCTTTAGCTACTCCATTGTGTCTAAATTGTTCATCGACTCCAATATGAGCTAAAGCACACCATCCTTTAAGATTAGGCCTCTTTTCTTCATCATAGTAGTGAATTGCAAGATATCCCATAATATCATCAATATCATCAGCACCTTCAGTATATGCAATTAGACATTTTGGTTTTTCACAGGCAATATATGGCAAATGTTTTGGAAAAAGCTTACAATGAAGGTTATTAACTCTTTCAAATTCGTATTTTGAATCATAATCAAGATATCTGTATGAAATATTTTTTATCAAAATTATTCACCTCTATAACAGTTTAGTATTATAAATACATTCCTACTTAAAAATATGCGTAGATTATATCATACTTTGCTTAAAAAATCACGAAGATTTTTTCTGAGATGTTCTATACTTTTCCTTCACAACCTTAACTACTTTTACCAAATATTACCATTGTAAACAAATGTATATTGAATTAACTTATAAGCAAACATTTGTTTTACTGTAACTAGGAACATTTAATTAGTTGGGTGCTTGCCGAACTTCATGTGAAGGGAGGCTGATTTTTATGAAGAAAAAGGATTTATTAATCTCATTTCTAATCATAATAATCCTTTTACTCATAGTATTAGCAATAATATTATGTACAAAGAAATAGCACCTAGTCAACTAGACTAAGTGCACCGTAATAGGTAAGCACTCAACATACGAAAATTAAGTGTTCCTTTTGTTTACAAATAAAGTATAGCATACTTTCAATAAAGTTGCAAACACCCCATTCAAAAATATTATATGTAAGAATTGTTTTTATATAACTTCTGCTGCACAACCTTAATTCAACAAAAAATTATAATTTCTTTTTGAATGAATAATTCTCATAATATATACATTTTTAGTATTTATTTTATAAAAGAATAGATAATTATCAACTTGAATTAATCTATAATCTTTTTTATTTACTAATATTTTATTAATTTCTTTAAACATAAATGGATAAAGTTCTAAATTTTCAAAAACTTTATAAAAGTCTTCTAATACTTTATTGGCATTCTCTATTGATTCATTAGCAATATAACTAAAAATTTCATTTATATCTTTTTCTGCCAAAGACATTATAACTACATTATATTTTTTCATTTATTCTAGTTGAAATTGAATTTAAAACTTCTCTATAATTTTTGCCTTTAGATCCATTTTTAAATTCTAATTCAGCCTCTTCTAATTTTTTGTTAATATCATATATTGCTAATTGTTCTTCATAATAATCTAAACTCATTATAACCATATCCCCATATCCATTTTTAGTTAAAAATACAGGTTCTTTATTATCTTTACAAAATAAAGATATTGATGCAAAGTTATTTCTTAAATCTGATATAGGCTTTATTACTGACATAATATATTCCTCCGTTTCTTTCTACATTAATAGTATATCATAATTATGATATTTAGTACATAGTTTTGTCAAATTTGCCATTCCGAAAAACTTGGTGTTACTTCATAGCTCACCCTGCACATTCTATGAATGGATAAGATATAATATAGTTTAGAATATCAGACCATTTTTACCATAAATTACCATTGTAAATGAATGTACAATAAATTAACTTATAAGTAAATATTTGATATAATGTAACTAGGAATATTTAGTTAGTTTAGGTACTATTCCTTTCTACTTATTATAAGCAGAAAGGAGGATGAATTTATGCGTAAAAATGAGAAATATCTCTACTTTATAGTAATTCTCCTTATTATCGTTATATTAATAATGTTAATAAAAAAATAGTACCAACATCTAATTAGAAGTTGGTACTTTCCACAAAATGGAATAGTGCCTAGCTCTTCGAAACTAAGTATTCCTTTTTTCTACAAATAAAGTATAACATACTTTTAATAGATATGCAAACACCTCATTCAAAAATATTGTATGCAAGAATTACTTTTTCATAACTCTTACTTTACATGTTGGTTTTTGAAAACAATTTGATAATGAAAACTTAATATATAACATCTATGTCTTTATCTTACTGTTAGATAAAGTCTTCTTTCTTCTTTATATTTTTAACAATATATATTATAAAAAAAAATAATGTATAATACAGTTAAAAGGAGTGATTATTATGGCAAGTTATATAAGAAAATTACGAAAGCAATTAGGAAGTAGTAGGCCTCTTCTTGTTCCTTCAGCATTATTGGTAATTTGTAAAAATAATGAATTTTTATTACAAAGAAAATCTGATGATGGAACTTGGGGAAACTCCAAGTCAAACCATGCTAAGAGAAGTAAAAGAGGAAATTGGTATTACTCCAACAAAATACTTTTTATTTAATGTATATGGTGGTGAAGAGTTACATCATACTTATCCTAATGGTGATGAAGTATATTATGTACCTTCTGTTTACTTTTGTACGGAATATGATGGTCAAATTGATATCGATAATAAAGAGGTCAAAGAGTTTAAGTGGTTTCATAAAAATGCTCTTCCAAACAATCTTATTGAAGTAGATAAGGTAATTTGGAAAGATTTAACGAAATATGTTAATAATTTGAAATAATATAGATAAACATACAATGAAGTTGTAGTTTTATTCAATAATTAGTTAGTGCATTTTTGCTCTTACTTCTTTTCGTCTAAGAGGAGATTAATTTTTACGAAGAAAAAACCAGCTGTTTGGCTGATTTATAGTATTTTGTTATTTATTTTCTTTATTTTTAGACATCATACTTATTATTTCTTTAATGCTTTCTGATAATACCTTTTTTTCATCTGAATCAAGTTCTTTCTTCTGTCTTAATATTTTTGTATCATTCATTAACTTAACTACTTTTTCAATATTCTTAATTTCTTCTCTTTCTTCAGTCATGCTGTTAACAAGTGAAGATGTTTCATTGTTAAAGCATATTTTATTTGCATCAATACTATCAAATATACACTCATTTCTAATTCTTTCTTTTACTGCTATTAGTAAGTTACTATCTAGAAACATTAATACTGGTACTAATCTTCTTATAGCATATGTGAATGCAGGTAATATAACTGTTATATATTTATTTTTATTCATTGGAACTTTTATTGAATCTTCTGCAGTATAAGTTCTTAAATCTTTTGATACTACTAAATCAATATTTAGCATTAATTGTCCTTGAATATAATCTTTAAGTTCATTTATCTCTGTATAATTTCTAGCTAAATAACTAATATCACGATTTTTCTCACTAATTAATCTATCTATCTCTCCATCAGCTATAAACATACATACAAACTCTCTTAAAGATATTCTTAAGGATTTATAATTAATTTGCTTGTCCAAGTTTTCTCTAACATACTCACATAAAACAGCATCTAGTGAACTAAATAATATTCTACTTCTTATGTTATTATAAGACTCCGAATCATTAATACTAGCTGAACCAATACCTAAGTAGCCTTTAAACTTCCCCATTAATACTGGTGTAGTAAGGCGGCCTATTAAACTAGCATTTTCTTTTCTTAACTTATTAATCAATGATATATATTTCTTTATTCTTACATTATCAACATAAATATTAAAAGTATTATCACTATCATTAAGTTCAGATATTTGAATGTAGTAAGGAAGACCTTCATTTATACATTCTTCAATAAACAATGATGCTATTTTATAAATATGCATAGCATGGATGTTTAAAGAAAGTACATAATCTAACTTAGATGCGGTTTTATCATAATATGAAGTTATAATTATTTTTTCTTTTTTACTCCAGCTTACTGCTTTTGAAAAATATTTTGTAACTGTTTCGTTTTCAAGAAGTACTTTTAATTCATCAAAGTTGGTAACTGTAGTATTTTTAATTTGGAATAATAGTTCCTTAAAATCAACATCAAATACCTTATCAGCAATAAGAATATTTACTTTTTCTTGACTGAAAGATAAAAGATAGGTTTTCCATTTATTGTATACATTGTAGTAAAACTCTCTTTTGTCATTATCATCTATAGTAGTATTTTGGTTTTTATTACTTAGATTGGTAACATTATTTACAAATTCGTCAAATGAAAAAGACTTAGAGTAGGAATTAGCAATTTGTTCCCACGCTGAAGAGTCATCAATTGGATTTAATATCGAATCATACAGTTCTTTAAAATCATTCATGTAACTTCCCTCTTTATTATAATAATTCTAACATTTTTATGAGTATAATGCAATTATCATTTTAAGTTTTTTAGTTTTTCTATAGCATCATCTAATGATTTAACCATGATTATTTTTATATTGTAGTTTTTTTCTTTTTGAATTTTTTGTACTTCATCATAATTGTTTCCTTCTGGTACTAGAAAGACATCAGCTTTTGCTTTAACTGCTCCTAATAGTTTGTATTTAATGCCACCTATTTCACCAATTGTTCCATCAGGTTCAATAGTACCTGTTCCTACTATCTTTAATCCATTTGACAGGTCATCTTTTGTTAATGAATCATATATTGATAAAGTTACCATTAAACCACCAGAAGAACCACTTTCATGTTCTTTGAAGTTAAAGCTTATTGAAGGCGATGTTGTATATTCATGTATGACATTTATTCCAAGACCAGTTATTTTAGTATTATTTATCATTTGGATTTTTATATCTGTTGTAATTTCTTTTTTTCCCCTTAACAATGTTAATTTGATAGTATCATTAACTTCTTTTTTAGCAATAATGTCTCTATAATCATTTATATCATTAATTATTATACCATCAGCTTTAATTAATATGTCTCCTACTTTTACATTTGCATTTACTTTTTCATCTATATAAGTTATATAATTATTTGTTTTTATTATATTACATTCTTTACCTGCTTTTTTATAGGCGAGTATTACAGCTGTTTGATTGGCACTTTCTAATGCTATTTTATTTCTTTTTTCTATATCATTGATATTTTCAGTAGTAGTAGCTTTAAAATCTTCAACGTTCATTTTAGCCCAATTTGGCATTATAAAACTAAGCAAATAAGTAGCAGTTGTAGCTTTTAACTCACTTACATAAGCTAGATTATAACTGCCATTTATTTCATTAGCATTTGCTATTTCATATCTATTATCAAGATTTATAGTACCTCCACCAATATAAATATAATATGGAAGAGGAAAGGTCATAATTATGTAGAAGGATATTAAAAATATTAGTTCTTTATAATTATCTTTTAAAATGTTTTTGATTTTGACATATATATTATTAAACATGTAAACACACTCCTATTTAATTATAACAGAAAGGTATTAAAATATGAAAAATAAAATTAGTAGTTTATTTATATTAATAACTTTAATATTGTTTTCTATACTCCTATTTAATTATTCAAGTGATGTAATGAGCCAGGTGACTTTTTCTGTTTCTCTTTGGAAGGATAAGTTATTACCTTCTCTACTACCATTATTTTTATTTAGTGAGCTTTTAATTAGCTATGGCTTTATTGAACTTATGGGTGGTATGCTTGGTAAGTTCTTTAGTAAAGTACTGTATGTACCAGGAGAAGCATCATTTGCAATTATTGCTAGTATGGTATCTGGATTTCCTAGTGGTAGTAAGTATGTTAGGGATTTGTATGATAATAATTATATTGATAATGATACAGCTAATTATCTTTTGACTTTTACGCATTTTGCTAATCCAATGTTTGTTATGGGAATGATTGGGACTTACATACTTGGTAATAAATCTTTAGGATTTACAATACTTATAGCACATATTATAGGTAATGTTGTAATTGCTTTAATATTCAGAAGAAAAAAAGAGATTAACTATAATTATTCAAATATTAGAACTATTTTTAATAAAGTCCATAAAAAAAGAATGAGTAATGATAATTTTGTTGGAGTTCTTATTAAAAGTATATTTAAATCACTTAAACTTTTAGTTCTTATACTTGGTATTATTACTTTTTTTTCGATAATTACTATTATAATTACTAATTTATTTAAGTTATCAGAGTTTAATACTGTTTTACTTAAAGGTATTTTTGAGATGACTCAAGGTATTAATAGTATTTCTTATATAAATATTCCTGTTAGTTTAAAAGCTTCTTTAATAACAATGTTTATATCTTTTGGTGGTGTAAGTGTTCATTTTCAAGTAAAAAGTATCATTGATGGTTGCAATATAAAATACAAGTACTTTTTAATAGCTAGAATTATTCATTCTATAATATCAGGAATACTTGTATTTATTTTAATTAACTAACAAAACTTTTATGTATTACAATAACAGGTCTTATATAATAACTTGATGTTACATCGGCTGTTGTTAGTAGTCCTCCAGTAGTTACATACCAAGATTTGGCAGAATTAAGTTCATCTGAAGTCATTGTCCAATAATTTTTATTGTACAACCAAGGTTTGAGAGAGTCTGTTAGTAGCACATTTGTACTGTTTTTTTTGTTGTTTGGACAAGAGTTTATGATAAAAGCAATTTCTTCAGCACTCATAAGTCGTATTTCTTTAGGAGTTGTCCAAGTACCTGTCGCTGATAATAGAACATCTCTAATTATAGATGTATTGTACTTATTACCATTGGTTGGTGCAATATTGAACTTTTGCGGAGTGTTTAAATTGTGACTTGAATAATTACCATCATATAGTAATGTTACATATGAATTGTGTGCATCACTATCACGTATTACTTTAAACGATACGCCAGTATAGGCACCTAAATTGACATTTACAGTAGCTCCAATACTGTATGAGGTGAAAGTTCCTCCACCAGTATATATATTTTTATTACCAGTAGCAGTTATTCTTATTACATATGGATTTTCTATATCTTGATGTTTTAATCCAATCTTTATTCTGTATAAAGTAGTTTGAGTCTCTAGACCATCTTCAGGTGTTGAGGCATTTAGTAATAAAGAGTCTTGAAGTGATACATATTTGGCATCAGGAATAGGATATTTTATTCCTCCATACATAACATATTTAACCATATATGTTAAGGTATCTCCCTCTATAACATCAACTACTAATTCTTCATCTATTTCTAATTGTTTGGTTGAACCATCTTTAAAGAAAATATCAATGCAATCATTTGATGCTTCACGTCCTGGACAACTTTTTATATCATTTAGAATTCTTCTTTCAATATCTTTTTGAATATCAATTGTAAGTGAGGTTTGAAATGACCTAAGCTCACTTTTTATTGTTTCTAGTAGAGATCTGTCTTTATAATTAACTATTAAGCCATACATACTTATACATATTACAGATACAAATAAGAAACTCATAACTAATTCAATTACTGTAAAGCCTTTATTATCCTTCATCATTCACACCCCGTAAATACACCACAAGAACTAGAGTTTGTTTTAAGAATCTCCAAATTACTTGCTGTACCATCATTAAATATAACTATAATTCTTTTTTGATAATGATAACTGAATACTGCAGAATTGTTGAAGTTTGGCAATTGATTTACATAATCTGCTGCTTCTCTACCAAAAGATTCAGAAGCTCTAGTTTTAAAAATGTCGCTTACTATATAATCAGTTATTATTATTTCTTTTACATCTAAAAAATCTTTTGATAATAATTTTTCACAATAATTTTTGTTATCTATGTAGAAGCACAATTCTGTACCTGTAAAATGATTATAACCATTTGAGCCAAAGGATAATATGTTTTGGAGCTTACAACCATCTTTTAATAACATTTTCTTTATCATATGGGCATCATACTTTGAACCAATACTATCATATTTTGAAATTCTTTCATATTCTCCAACTAGTGGTAGAACATTGTAGAACAAAAATGTTATTAATCCTAGTACAAATACTACTACTACTATTGTTTCCACTATTACAAAACCATTTTTTTGTCTTTTCATAATATCACTATCCTATTTATTCTTTTATATTTTCAATTATATAATAAAAAACTTATATTTGCTACTGAAAGAATAAAAAATCTGAAAATAATTGATTATATTTGTAATTTATTATATAATTTGTATAGAATAAAAAGTTGTAATAAAGGGGCAATAAATATGGGAATAGTAGAGTATGATTTGATAAATACGCCAATAGTTGATGTGGTTAATAAGGTTATATTATATGCAGCACAGAATAAAGCTAGTGATATCCACTTTGATCCGAGAGAAGATTCATTGATGATTCGTATGAGAATAGATGGTGACTTGCATGATCATGCTAGTATTCCTAAAATGTATGAAAAGAATCTTGCTACCAGAGTAAAACTTATATCTAAAATGAATATTACTGAGACTAGACTACCACAGGATGGTGCTATTAAGGGTTTAATTAATGGTAAGGATTTGGACATGCGTGTGGCATCACTTCCGACTAATGAAGGTGAAAAGATAGTTATTCGTCTTCTTGACTTTTCGAATAGTTTGGCAGGTCTTGAGAGTTTGCATTTCTCAGAATCTAATTTGCCTAAAATTAAGAGATTACTTGATATCCCAAGTGGTATTATACTTGTTACTGGTGCTACTGGTTCTGGTAAGTCTACTACTACCTACTCTATGTTACAGGCACTTAATACAGAAGATATTAATATAATTACTGTAGAGGATCCAGTTGAAATGAATATTGAAGGTGTTAACCAAGTTCATGTTAATAGTGAAATTGGTATGACCTTTGCTGCTGCCTTAAGATCTATTCTCCGTGAAGATCCGGACGTTATTCTTATCGGAGAGATGCGTGATGGTGAAACAGCTCAAATTGGTGTTCGTGCTGCTATTACTGGTCACTTGGTTCTTTCTACAATCCATACAAATAATGCTCTTGCTACTATTGAACGTCTTCTGGATATGGGTGTTGAACGTTACCTTTTAGCTACTGCATTTAATGGAATTATTTCACAGAAACTTGCTCGTACATTATGTAATGATTGTAAGAAGTTAAGGCCTGTTACAGATTATGAAAAACATATATTTAAATCATTATTAAATAAAAATGTTACAGAACTTTATGATGCTGTTGGTTGTCCTAAATGTTCTGGGGGGTTTAAGGGACGTATTGCTTTACATGAAGTGTTATTTATTACTGAGCATTTACGAACTGTTATTAGTGATGAGAAGTCAGATAAGGATAAGTTAAGGGAAGAAGTATATAATGGTGATACTAAAACATTACTACAGGATGCACTAGATAAAGTTATTAGTGGTAAGACTACTTTTAGAGAAGTGTATAAAGTTGTTGAAATTGACTTAGACTTAGAAAAACAAATCAGAGGTGCTATGAATGCCGAGAGAAGACAAACTAAGGCAGTTGCTGATGACTTAGAGATAATTGATGCTTATGATGGCAAAGATGATATGAATGAAGAAATAAAAGTTCTTGATAGTAAAAAAATGAAAAGAATTAATTATGATATTAAGATAAATAGTGAAGATTCTACTAAGCCAAAGAAAAGACGCAAAAAAGATGTTGAAGTAATTGATGCTTTTGAATCTAAAAAGGAAGTTAAACCTCCTAAGGCGGTAGAAAAAGCAAAAAATGAAAAAGAAGAAAAGAAAGTCAGCGAAGAACCTACTGTAGAAAATAAAAATAAATAATATTATTAAAGTCTCAATCCTATTTTATATAGAGTTGAGACTTTTTCAAACTTTCAAAATACTTGAAATGGAAGGATAAAAATAGATAATTGACTATAAACATATACAAAAAAGACCATATTTTCTCAAAATCTATTTTTCTTTTAAGATTAGACTTTAATATATTATGGTCACTTATTATTATATCAATTGTTATATTATCTTTTTTTCTTTTTAACATTGCTTTTATCTGATTTGATACATGTCCTTAATGTACAAACTATTGGGATTGGTAAAGACATGACTGCCATGAGAGAAAACATCCACCAGATAAGATTATCAACATCTTTAATAGCACTGAATAAATTTAGCAAGCATATTAGGAATATAACTATCAAAAAATAGGTACTACATATTTAAATCTTCCAAGCTTTAAAGAAATAAATAATTTACAAATTGAATTAAATATAAATGTTATAAATCCTAAATAAAATATCCAGCTTAATATAGAAGTTATGATTCCATCAAATCCTAATATATAGCTTATTAATACAATCAATATAACAAAAATACTAATAACACTAGTGGGAATACGTGAAAATATTCTTTTAACATTCATATCTAATTCTCATTTTGCAACTTGATTTCTTCAATTATCAGTCCTAGTATATCATCACTAATATCTTCAATAGTTCTAAGTTTATCTTCTTTAATGCAGTTGATTTTGTGCCAGTTGTAAAGACCTGCTAATTCTACATAAGCAATTTCCGCATTTTTCATGTAAACTTCATCTTTTTCTACTGCATCACTAACTTCTTTTTGTCTATTTAATTCTAATGAAAATTCATATGGTACATGTAAAAATATAGTTAAATCAGGTTTTGGTAATCCTAATAACCAATACTCTAATTTATCAATCCACTGATACATATTGAATCTTTCATCTTTGTCTTCTATTTTACCACCTTGATGTGCAAGATTGGAAGTTGTGTATCTATCTAATATCACATAATACCCTTTATCTAGATATTCATTTATCTCTTTCAAGTTATATAGCCTGTCAGCTGCATAATATAGTGATGTTACATGGGGTTCAATAGAACCAGGATTTTCAAACCATGATTCACAAATATCATCTTTACCTTGAATAGGTCCTCCGATTATTTTACCTGTTGGTGTATCATATCTTGGAAAAGATAATCTTTTACATTTATGACCTAAGTCATTTAATTTTTTTTCTAGTAATTCACTTTGAGTTTTTTTGCCTGAACCATCTGTTCCTTCAATAACAAATATTTTACCTTTCATGTTATCATCCCTTCTCTTTATTTTTCGTCTTTCTTTAAGTTTTTTCTTGGACGACCACAGCTCTCTTTCTTTTCATTACAGGTTTTAGATGTTAAGCATGAAGGTCCAATATTATTACCAATTAATGGTGCAACTTCAATAACACTATTTACTATCTCATCAGCAATATCTCTTATCTCCCATTGTGCTTTGTTGCAACATCTTAGTGACGCAAAATGGGCAAGAAATCTACCATTCATAGTAGTTGTTATATTAACAGTATTACCTGCTTGATAGAAGTATATAAGATCTTCTTCTAAAACATTAGCTTTAATAAACTCTTCATATACTTCTTTATTTTTACTAAAAACTTCATTGAACTTGTTTTCATTTAAAGTCTTTAATGAATTAGGTATTATATAATTGCTTAAGTTCCACATTGGTACAAAATCTGGTACCATTAATGAATGCATTCTATGTCTAGTTATATGTGTTAGTACTGCTAG
>JGI994J12354_10004943_pt1 | contig 11730 bp, 11 predicted proteins | sample IntmicLarv3ML3BL_FD_12354 | JGI IMG/M metagenome (IMG submission 12354) | reverse complement strand
AGGCAGCGTTTCGCCCGATATTACAGCTATTGTAGCTCGAAGTCGCGCGGTTGCCGCAGGTATGAATAAAGGTGTTGATTATTTATTAAAGAAAAATAACGTTACTGTTATTGCTGGCACAGCCGCTTTAACTTCCGATAAAAATGTAGAAATAACCGCCAACGACGGAAGCAAACAAACAATATCAGCCAAACATATCATTATTGCTACGGGAGCGCGTGCAAATTCATTGCCTTTTGCACCTATTGACGGCAAAAAAATTATCGGCTACCGACAAGCATTAGTTCCGACAGAAATTCCAAAATCAATGGCAGTAATTGGCTCGGGCGCTATTGGTTGCGAACTTGCTTATTTCTACAACAGCATTGGCACACAAGTTACATTAATCGAATATTTAGACGCTATTGCTCCGCTCGAAGACGACGAAATTTCAGCGCAATTGTCGCGCTCGTTTCGCAAGGCAGGAATAAAAGTTATGGTATCGGCACAAGTGAAAAATGTGGATACATCGGGCGAAGGTTGCTTACTCACAATTCAAACAAAAAAAGGAGAAGAAACATTGAACGCCGATTTAGTTTTGTCGGCAGTGGGCGTGGTTTCAAATATTGACAATCTTGGTTTAGAAACGCTTGGTATTACTACCGAACGTGGAAAAATAAAAGTTGACACAAATTATCAAACTAATGTAAAAAATATTTACGCCATTGGCGACGTTATTGCTACTCCGGCTTTGGCGCACGTGGCTTCGGCAGAAGCGATTGCTTGTGTAGAAGCAATTGCCGGACTAAATCCTTCTCCTATTGATTACGAAAATATTCCGGCGTGCACTTACACTTCACCCGAAACAGCTTCGGTTGGACTGACCGAAAAAGCAGCTCGTGAAAAAGGTTTTGAAATAAAAGTTGGAAAATTTCCTTATACGGCATCGGGAAAAGCTTCGGCAGCAGGCGAGAAAGACGGTTTTATAAAACTTATTTTTAATGCTGCAAACGACGAATTAATTGGCGCGCATTTGGCAGGAATGAATGTCACCGAAATGATTGGCGGATTAGTGAATGCTCGTAAATTAGGAGTGAAAGGAAAAGATATTATTCACAGTATTTATCCGCACCCTTCTATGAGCGAAGCTATTATGGAAGCGGCAGCAGCGGCTCACGGCGAAGTTATACATTTATAAAATTATAGCAACAGACAAATAATAAGAGGGGGAAATTTATATAAATTTTCCCCTCTTAACGTAAATGCTTTTCAATAGATTAACGACTATGATTTATTGGTGTCGTTTTGCGTATTTTCTTTTTCGCAACCAAATAAAGAAAGCACCTGCAAACAGCGTCAACAACAAGGGCAAAGCGGTATTGAGCGTAACCCAATAATTTCGTTCAGGATAAATTTTTGTTTTGTCCAACATGCGCAATGTCCATTCGTATTCCAAAATTTGTATAATATTATCCTCATCGAGTAAATAAAAAATACAGTTTCGTACAAAACTACGATTACCAAACTGCACATTCATATAACGATTAAAACCAAGTGGAACAATGCGCGTACCTTCCGCACGGTGCACTACATCGTTGCGAATAATATCGCCATCGGCAACTACAATCATTTTTGTCGGCTCGCTTTTTTGCTTAAACTCAAAAGGACGTTGGTGATTGTAATTTTGTAACGGACGATTCAAATAAGCCGACGAAAACTCGCCTTCAAGTAATACAGCAGCATGCAAATATTGNTGTTGATAAACTTCCGGATTNGGACGGTCTTTTGTTTGCGACAAACTTATAAGCAACGGAACCGCTTGTGTTCTGCTGTATTCAGAACTTTGAAGCAACACATGTCGCACCACTGTATAATCTCTTCCAACAACATCAATCGTAGACGGATATTTCGATTCCACAAGATTCAATCCTTTTGTAATGGTAAACTGTGGGGACGGTGTCAATAGCGGATAGTAAGTCCACGGAGCAAGTTTAAAATTTGCTTCTTGTCCCGCAAGAGCAGTATTAACCGGCAAATAAGCACACCGCAAATCGCTGATAACAGTTGGGTTCAAACGCACGCCATACTTAAACAACATTTCATCCAAGCCATGATTACAAGCCAATGCAAAAGTATATTCTCCACGCGACAAACTATCGTGAGCCACTTCCACCGCATCGACAAACCACGCAACACGACCGCCGCGCATAATATATTGGTCTAAAACTATTTTATCGTCATCGCTCCAAGGCTGCATAGGCTTTGCAACAATTACCAACGAGTAAGCATTGAGCGCATTTATATTTCCATTAATCGTTACTTGCTCGGGAATGGCATAACCATCAAGCGCTTTACAAATATCGCCGACTTCGTATTCGTCCAATTCGCCGTGTCCTTGAACAAAAGCAATGCGAGGAATCTTTTTCTGCACAATGCTTGCAATCGCTCTAACCAATATCGATTCTACATTCTGCTGTGCAATCAACAAACTTTCATCGCTATTGATATCGGAATTATTTTCTAAAAAATTCACCGCTATTTCACGCGGTTCAAGCACATTTCCCAACGAATCGAAATTAGGATAGAAAATTTTCGCACCGGGAAATAATGTCCATTCGGAACGACTGCCATCCGCTGCATTTTCGGACACAATAATAGGCGACAAACCGCTTTCTACCAACATAAATTGAGCTCTTTCCAAATCTTTGGGAGCAACTTCTTTCGCAATATTTATAAAAGTATAGTGCAATTTTGAACCGCCATAAACCTTTAATTCGTCAAGTGTTTCTTTGATAGAGGTACGCAGTTTTTTCATTTCTATCGGCATTTCGCCATCAAGATAAATTTCGACAAATACGTTATTCTCTAAATTTCGCATCACTCGCTTCGAGGCGTCTGACAAGGTATAGCGACCATCTTCCGTTAAATCGATACGAAAAAAAACAAAACGTGCCGCATAATTTAATACGAATAAACTTCCGACAAGCAGCAGAAAATATACTATTGCACGAGTTTTTGATTTTACCATTTCCGTGCCTCCAACTTTAAACGTGCAGCTTCAAGAAAGACAATCACAAGGCTCGCAAAGTACAGAATATCGCGCCAATCAATAACTCCACGACTAAGCGATTGGTAATGCTCGTTGATTCCTATCGACATTAAAAAAGAATCGAGAGGACGCAACAATACAGACAATCCGTCGAAACCCAAGTAAAAGAAGAAACAACCGACAGCCGCCAATATAAACGCCACAATTTGATTATCGGTGAGCGAAGAAGTAAAAACACCTATTGCCGCATAACCTGCCGCCAATAAAAACAATCCGATATACGAGCCCCAAGTGCCACCCATATCAATGTTTCCATTTCCCAACCGATAGACACTGATAAAGTATATAAACGTTGGTAACAAAGCCAACCAAGCAACTACGACTGTGGCAAAATATTTTCCTAAAATCAATTGTCGTTCGGTAATTGGTTGCGATAACAAAAGCTCAATCGTTCCCGATTTTTTTTCGTCGGCAATGGAGCGCATGGTAATTGCGGGAAGCAAGAAAAGAAATAGCCACGGAGCAATTTCAAACAATCCGCTAAGCGAAGCAAAACCGCTATCAATAATATTGAAAGAACTTTTGCCTATCCACAGAAACCACGCATTTACCAATAGAAAAACCGCTATTACCAAATAGCCGGTAAGTGACGAAAAGAAAGTATTTAACTCTTTTTTAAATATGCTATACATACTACAAAAATACGAAAATTTTAATTACACAACTACGACTATTAAATAAAAACAAAAAATATTAGTACCTTTACTTCATTGCTTTTATAACCTTTTTACTACAAAATGACAAATACCGTTCGTGCAAAAAAATCGTTGGGACAGCATTTTTTGAACGATAAAAACATTGCTCAGCGCATTGTTGACAGTCTTTCGGGAAACACAAACAGTGTGTTGGAAGTAGGTCCCGGAATGGGCGTACTCACAGAATTATTGCTGCAACGTACCGATATTACCATCTACGCTGCCGAAATTGATAAAGAATCAATAGCTTATTTGCAGACTAAATTTCCGACACTCGGAAATCGACTTATTGCAGGCGATTTTTTGCAACTCGATTTAACAAAATTATTTTCCGAAAATTTTTCGGTTATCGGAAATTTTCCTTACAATATTTCTTCGCAAATTTTCTTTAAAATATTGGATTGTCGTAATCAAATTCCGGAAGCGGTTGGCATGATACAAAAAGAAGTTGCCGAGCGAATAGCTTGCGCGCCGGGCAAAAAAACCTATGGAATTTTAAGCGTATTGTTGCAAGCTTTTTACGATATCGAATATCTTTTTACTGTGCACGAACATGTGTTTTCGCCGCCGCCAAAAGTAAAATCGGCAGTCATTCGATTAACACGAAATAAAGTGCAGCAACTCGATTGCGACGAGAAATTATTTAAACAAGTGGTAAAAGCAACCTTCAATCAGCGGCGAAAAGTAATTCGTAACTCGATAAAAGCAATTACTAAAGAAAAAGAATTACCGGAAAGTTATTTATTTGCGAAACGTCCGGAGCAATTGAGTGTCGCGGAATTTGTAACGCTTACGCAGCTTACTTCGCTCCTATTGCAACAACCGGATTAAGACGCGAAGCCACATAAGCAGGAATAATTCCCGCCAACACTCCCACTATCGACGAAATCAGAATACCGCGCATGATATTCACAATAGAAAGCGTAATAGGAAAATCAAATCCCTGCGAGATAATTGTAGTAGCCGCAAACACCGCCAGCAATCCCAATATTCCTCCCATAATTGTTAACAAAACGGCTTCGAAAAGAAATTGAGTAAGTATAAAATAATTCTTGGCACCTAGGGCTTTTTGAATACCTATGATAGAAGTCCGTTCTTTTACCGACACAAACATAATATTCGCTATGCCAAACGCCCCAATCAATATAGAAAGTCCGCCAATGAGCCAACCTGCAATACCAATCACATCCATTATCGGATTCAATTGTTTAGCAATCATACTCATTTCATTGATAGCAAAATTATCTTTTTGCGAAGGTTTCAAACGACGCAGCGAGCGCATCATCGTTTTTATTTCTCCTTGCAAATCTTCCATATTCACGCCTTCTTTCGCTTTCAGCGCAATCATTGGTTCGGCATAACGCATATTAACAATGTTGCGCGCGTGATTCAACGGAATCATCAACGTATTGTCGTAATCAATAAATTGAAGAAGACTTTTTCCTTGCTTTCCCAACACTCCGATAACGCGTGTTCTATGACCACCTATTTGAAAATATTTTCCGATTGGCGGATCATCGCCGAACAACTCGGTAGCAAGCACGTTTCCAATAATAGCCACATTCGCTCCGCTATTCATTTCCAACTGCGAAAAATAACGACCTTCTTCTATATCGAAAGAAGAAATTTTTTCCCAATCGTAAGTAATGCCATAAAAAATAATTCGCGAAGTGGTATTACTTTTATATTTCAAATTTCTACGACCAAAAAGTACAAAAGCCGCGGCATCTATCGAGCTTGCATTATTTTGCAAATGTGTAAAATATTCATATTTCATGGGAGGGCGTTGCCAAAATTCCCACCATTTATATTCTCCTGTTTCATCGGGTGTCCAAGGTTGTTTTTCAATATACACTACATCGCTGCCCAACGATTCAATGCCTGTCCGCACATTGTCTTCCAACGCATCAACCATTGTCAGCACCGAAATAATGGAAAAAATACCNATNGTAATTCCCAATAAAGAGAGGAAAGTACGCAATTTATTTGCTCTTACTGATTCGTAAGCAAAGGTAAAACTTTCGCCTAAAAGTTTGAAAAGTATATATATACTGCGTAATCGACGATACATAAGTGAGTGTAAAAACATTGCAAGGTAGTGTTTTTATTTCAATTTCTAAACATATTAGTCAATATTCTGTTTTTACTAATTCAATTTTATTGACTATTTTTGCAGCTTAAAATAAACATTATCACTTAAAACAATAAAATCATGGCTTTGAAAAAGAAAGATATGTTGAAAGATATTATTCAGCATATAGACATTACCAAAATTGATTCTACAAAAATTATAGACGCAATGCGCGAAATGTCTTTCTCGTCGCGCGATACGGCAAATGCCGCCGACATTTTGCAACTAATGATAAAAGATAAAAAATGTACCAATTGGTTAATTTTAGCCGGAAGTACTAGCGCGGGCGGTTGTATGCAAGTATATGTCGATATGGTTCGGTTCAATATGATTGATTGCATTGTGGCTACCGGAGCGTCTATTATCGATATGGACTTTTTTGAAGCATTGGGTTACAAACACTACAAAGGCACGCCTTTTGTGGACGATAAACTGTTGCGCAAAAATTATATCGACCGCATTTACGATACTTATATCGACGAAACAGAATTGCAAAATTGCGACAGCACCATTAAGAAAATTACCGATTCGTTGGAGCCGCGCCCTTATTCGTCGCGCGAATTTATTTGGGAAATCGGCAAATGGCTGACAAAAAATTCTAAAAAGAAAAATTCGTTGATACAAACTTGCTACGAACATAACGTTCCGATTTTTGTTCCTGCTTTCTCCGATTGCAGCGCAGGCTTTGGCTTGGTAATGCATCAAGTAGAACGTATGAAAAAGAAAAAACCTTATTTAACCATTGACTCGGTTGCAGATTTCCGCGAATTGACCGACGTGAAACTGGCGGCGCAAACCAGCGGTTTGTTTATGGTTGGCGGCGGTGTGCCGAAAAATTTCGCGCAAGATACTGTGGTGTGCGCCGAATGTCTTGGTCACGATGTACCTATGCACCAATATGCCGTACAAATTACTGTTGCCGATTCGCGCGACGGAGCTTGTTCGAGTTCTACGCTGAAAGAAGCCTCGTCGTGGGGCAAAGTAGATACCGTTCACGAACAAATGGTATATGCCGAAGCCACAACTGTAATGCCGCTTATCGCAAGTTACGCATATCATAAAGGCGACTGGAAAAAACGTAAAAAATATGAATGGGCTAAGCTCTTCATTAAACGATAATACAAATTATAAGTCAAAACAATCGTAAATTAAAATTATAAATTTTACTATGAAATATTTAAAATACCTAATCGTGCTCGCTGTGGCAATCACCGTATTTGCTTTCCACGGATTTGCACAACCGGAAACTGCCGCTACAACCGATGCTATTAATAATGCAGCATCTGCTCAAACATCGCTATCGATATGGGACTTAGCACTAAAAGGCGGATGGTTGATGATTCCGTTGTTGCTATTGTCGCTTATTTCCATTTACATTTTTGCAGAACGCTGGTGGGTGATTCAAAAAGCAACGAAAATGGATCCTCATTTTATGGGACAAATAAAAGACTGTATTCGTCAAGGACAAATTGATACGGCAAAAACGCTGTGCCAACATGCCAACACTCCGCTTGCTCATTTGATTGAGAAAGGAATTTCACATTTAGGTCGTCCTTTGGCTGATATTCGCGAAGCGGTAGAAAACACGGGAGGTTTAGAAATTGCTAATTTGGAACGTGGTTTACCCATGTTGGCAACTACTGCCGGAGGCGCGCCTATGATTGGTTTCTTAGGAACAGTTATTGGTATGGTACAAGCGTTTTATAATATGTCGCAAGCAGGAAGTAATGTAGATATTACACTTCTTTCGGGAGGTATTTACACCGCTATGGTAACAACAGTTGCCGGTCTTGTGGTTGGTATTTTAGCTTATTTCGGATATAACTATTTGACGACACGTATCAAAAATTTCGTAAATAAATTAGAAGCGAATACCATTTATTTTATGGACGTACTGAACGAACCGGCTAAAAAATAAAAGCTATGGCAATAAAAAGCAAACTTCAGGTAGACCCATCATTTAATATGGCATCAATGACAGACTTGGTGTTTCTGTTGCTCATTTTTTTCTTAATAACATCAACTTTGGTAAATCCGAATGCGTTGAAACTATTGCTACCTAAGAGCACCAACCAAATTTCGACAAAAGCCGAAGTGTCTGTTTCTATCAAACATCATTTGGAAAATAACACTTTTACTTTTCATATTAACGGAAAAGAACCTATTGCTTTTTCGTCCATTGAAGAAGCTTTACACACTTTATTGATTAATGACGAAGAACCTATAATATCGCTGCATGTTGATAAGAGTGTACCGGTAGAACAAGTGGTAAACGTAATGAATATTGCCAAGCGTAATAATTATAAAGTATTATTAGCAACAGCTCCCGAATAAAAATGAGCAACAATCAATTCAACGGAAAAAGACGAACATTTGGAATAGTTTCAACAATACTATTTCATTTGGTGTTGCTACTTATTTTATTGAATACCATATCGGCAGCACCACCGAAATTTCCGCCACAGCAAGAACTTGTGATTGAATTTGAACCGGAAGAAGAAATTATTCGTCCGGCAAGAACAAATCCGGCTCCTGCCGAAACTATTCGCAAAGGAAAACCGGTAGTAACCGCCAAACCCGATCCGAAACCGAATAACAGGCAACCCGAACCAACTCAGCCGACAGCAACGCCTTCAGGCGATGTAGAACTTCCTATACCCGAAGAACCTCAAGAAACTATTAAACCGGGGACTTTATTTACAGCAGCCACAGGCAAACCGCAAGACGATGCCACCAGCAAACCAAGTTCGGCGTTTCCCGGAAATCCGGATGGAAATAGTGACACCGGCGCGCTTGGAAGCGGTACAGGAAGCGGTTTTTCGTTCGATTTAGGAGGTCGATCTATTATAGGCACTCCTCCCCAACCAATACATTCCGAAAATATTCCCAGTAAAGATGGCATAATTGTTGTTGTAGAAATTTCGGTGGACAAAGACGGAAAAGTAACAAAAGCTCGTGCGGGGGTATCAAACGATAAAAATAAAACAACCACATCGAATAAAAAACTTTGGGATGCCGCCCAAAAAGCCGCTTTAGGTACCAAGTTTTCAGAGTCAAAAGCCACTGTACAATACGGCTATATTGTTTATAGGTTTAAATGGCAATAAAGTCGGCACGAAAAGTAAATATTTAAATCAAAAACTATGAAAACAAAAATTTTTCTCTTTGCGTTATGCGCACTATTAGCAAGCCCACAAGTAAACGCACAAACGAACGTAAGTTTTGGAATAAAAGCAGAACTCAATTGGCCAAAAGTTGCTCTTGATGATTCTCACAATATATTTAACAGTACCACTATTACTTCAGGTTTAGGTATTGGCGGATTTGCTAAAATCGATTTTGGGGAATATTTTGCTATTCAACCGGAATTATTCCTCCTTTGTCAAAGTTTCCCTGAAACCAAGTATATTTATATGGATCAANACTTGCATACTACCCGTAATGAAACAATCAGCCATGGAGCTTGGGGAATAGAAATTCCGGTATATGCAGTAGGTCAGTTACCGCTCAAAAACGGCGATAGAATATATCTTGGTTTTGGACCTTATTATGGACTTAGCTTTGGTTCAGAACATATAGTAAATAATGATACCGAGAAAAATGCTATACACCGAGAAGATTTTGGTTTAGCAATAATGGGTGGCTATGAATTTCCTTTCGGATTGCAGATTAATGTTGGTTACAAATATCAGTTAACTCATAGACATGTGAATTATAAGCATACCACCATAAACGGAGCTATTTCTGTTGGAGCAGGATATAGGTTCTAAAATCAATAGAAAATTATGACTTACACAAAAGGGAGCTGAAGCTCCCTTTTGCGTTTAATGTCCTTTACTTCATTTTTGTCATTACAAGGAGAACAATGACTCTATTTGCAAACTTTTTTTTGAAGTTGTATCTTTGGATTTATTTTATCAAAATCATAAATTATGGACTTTACTTCATTTTTAGCCAAATTCATTCCCGACGAGAAATGGATTGCTTTCGTTAACGGAGCTATCAAAATTACAATTATATTATTGATTGGATTGTTGGTTTATTGGATTGCAAAAAAATGGCTCTACAAATTGGTTTTCAAACTNACNCGCAAAACTTCTACAAATTGGGACGATTTGATGTTCACCAAAAAATTCTTCCACCGATTAGGCTTGCTCATTGCGCCAATTACCGTACTTGCCGCTNTATCAACTATTCAATGGGAACATATCGATATTGTATTAAAATTTGCTCGTGTTTGGATTACGTTCGCTTCTGTAATGATGATTTCCGTTGTATTTGAAGGCGCAAACCGAATTTATGAAAGTTATCCTATCGCGCGCGATAAACCGATAAAAGTGGTTATACAACTTATCACAATATTTTTGTGGTGCGCCGCGCTGATGTTTACAATCAGCATTTTTTCAGAAAAAGATGTAAGCGTATTACTTGGATTTTTAACCGGATTTGTGGCTGTGTTGATGTTAATTTTTCAAGATTCGATACTTGGTTTTGTCGCGAGCATTCAACTAAATTCAAACAATATGGTGCGCGTTGGCGATTGGATTGTAATGCCAAGCCGCAATGTCGATGGCGATGTAATTGAAATAAATTTAACAACTGTAAAAGTTCAAAATTGGGATAAAACAATCACGACAATTCCCACGCACAAACTTGTTTCGGAATCGTTTACCAATTGGCGCGGAATGGAAGAATCGAAAGGACGACGAATAAAACGCTCGTTGAACATTGACATTTGCACCATTCATTATCTTTCGGAAGAAGAAACAAATCGCCTGCGCAGCTCTGCATTGTTGGGAAAATATATGGAAACAAAATTGAAAGAACTCGACGAATACAACGCCAATCGCCCAACACATATCGATAAACGCCGAATGACAAATATCGGAACGTTCCGCGAATATCTCGAATCGTGGATTGCTTCAAATCCCGATATCAATCAAGAAATGACACATATGGTGAGGCAGCTTCAACCAAGCGCGACAGGCGTTCCACTCGAAATTTATTGTTTTTCCGCGCGTCAAGCGTGGGTTGATTACGAACGTGTGCAATCCGATATTTTCGATCATATTTTTGCTGTGTTGGATATTTTTGGATTAAAAGCGTTTCAATATTCGAGTACTGTGATTGAAAATTAAACTATGGAAACAATTACCATTCGCAAAGCTGAAAGCTGCGATTGTCCGCGCCTTTTAGAGCTAATTAAAGAATTGGCTTTATACGAAAAAGCACCTAACGAAGTAACTGTTTCGTTAGCGCATTTTATCGAAAGTGGTTTTGGAAAAAATCCTGTGTGGTGGGGTTTTGTAGCAGAAAAAAACAATGTGGTTTGCGGTTTTGCTTTGTATTATATTCGTTACAGCACTTGGAAAGGACAACGAATGTATTTGGAAGATTTTTATGTTGTTCCCGAAATGCGCCGCGAAGGAATTGGTGCCTTACTTTTCGAAAAATTGATTGAAGAAGGAAAACAAAAAAACTTGGCAGGAATGGTTTGGCAAGCGCTCGAATGGAACGAAACAGCTTTAAATTTTTATCGCAAATACAAGGCTTCGTTCGATAACGAATGGGTAAATTGCGCAATTGATTTCTAAAAAAATTAATCTTCTACAATATACACATCTTCGCCATCGGACTGAAAATAAAATTGCTCGCGGGCAACTTTTTCCAAGCTGTCGGGATTTTGAAATGATTCTATTTTCCTTGTCGTAACGTCAATTTCTCGCTCCAATCGGTTTTTTTCGTTGTTGAGTTTGCGCAATTTATTTTTTTCCTGCGCCCAATCAATCAAGTTAATCGGATCGAAAAGCAAGAGC
>JGI994J12354_10004942_pt1 | contig 11732 bp, 8 predicted proteins | sample IntmicLarv3ML3BL_FD_12354 | JGI IMG/M metagenome (IMG submission 12354) | reverse complement strand
ACGCCCAATGGAAGGTGAAAAGCGCCTATAATGAAATGAGCGCGATTCCGAGCCGCTTGAATGAGCCCGCGGCGCGGGTGGCGCAGGAGCTTTTGCAGAAAAACGGCAACACAGCCGTGAGGGTAAACCAAGTACAAGGGAGCTTAACCGATCACTACGATCCGCGGAATGAAACCCTGTCGCTGTCCGAGGGGGTCTATTCAAGCACGAGTCTGGCGGCGCTGGGCATTGCCGCTCACGAGGCGGGTCATGCCATGCAAAAGTTTGAAGGCTATGGGCCGATGAAATTGCGCACACTGATTCTGCCCGCGGTGCAAATCGGCAGCAAGGCGTATTTCCCTTTGTTTCTGGCGGGCATGATTTTCAGCATCGAACCGCTGATGACCATTGGCATCATCTGCTTTGGGCTGGCGCTTTTATTTTCGCTGGTGACGCTGCCTGTGGAGTTTGATGCCAGCAGCCGCGGCATTCGCATGCTGACGGACGGCGGCTTCATTACAAGCGATGAACAGCCCAAGGTGAAGGCCGTGCTGCACGCAGCGGCGCTCACTTATGTGGCGGCGGCCGTCACCTCCGCGCTGCAATTGGTGCGCCTGATTGTTATGAGCAATTCCAGAAGGCGGGATTAGGCGATGGAGCGGGAGCTGAACGCGTTTTTAATGGAGCGCATGCCGAATTTAGAGGATGCCAGGTTTTTGATTGCATTATCAGGCGGGGCTGATTCGGTGGCGATTCTTAAACTGATGGCTAAATTAGCGCAAGAACATGGCTTTTTGATGGCAGCAGCGCATGTCAATCATGGCTTGCGCGGTAAAAAAAGCGATGAGGACGAGGCCTTTTGCAAAATGCTTGCCACGGATATAGGCGTTCCGCTTTTTTGCCACCGTGCTGAAATTAAAAAGGGCGCGGGGCTTGAAGCCCGTGCGAGGGAAGCGCGCTATGCCTGCTTAAAAAGAAGCTATGAGGAGTGGGGCGCGGACGCACTTTTGACAGCCCACCACGCCGCGGATCAAGCCGAAACGATGCTTATGCACTTGATGCGCGGTGCGGGAATACGTGGCTTAAGCGGCATCGCCGCGGATACGACGCTTTTCGGCATGCGGGTTTTAAGGCCGCTGCTGATGACGAATAAGCGTGACTTGATTGCCATCGCGGGAGAATTTTGCCGGGATGAGAGCAACGATGTGGCGGATAACCTTCGAAACGCCCTTCGGCTGAAGGTGATGCCGATGCTGGAAGAAATGGCGCCCGGAGCAACGGAGAAGATGGCGCAGGCAGCTCAAATCGCGGCTCTTGAAGATGGCTTCATGGATGGGCTTTGCGGGGAAGTCATAACGAACGAAGTGTTTTTGCCGATACGGGCGCTCCAAACGCTTCATCTTGCGGTTTTGTTGCGGGTGCTGCGCCGTTTTGCGGGCGGGTGTGATTACGGGACCACCCTGGCGCTGAAAGCCCTTTTATTTGCCGAACCCGGCGGAAAGGTGAACCTTGATGGCGGGCTGACGGTATATCGCGGGCATGACTACCTTTTTTTACCCCATTTGCTGTTGCCCGTCGCGCCTGTTTTTGAAGTTCAGCCTTTCTGCGGAAAAACGGGCGATGGGAAGCGCTGTCAGGCTATGCCGCGGGCTGTTTTTGAAAAGGCGGATTGGCGTTATTGGCTCGGGGGGGATGTCATTCGCCCTTTTGGTTTTACGGGGCGACAGAGCCTGCAGGACTATTTTACAAACAGAAAGATAGATGCCCCGTTCCGCCGCGTGATCCCTATTTTGGCAACAGAAAACCGGGTGATCTGGATTCCCGGGATAGGGGCGGCCGAGGAGACGAAAATGAGTTCCGATGGGGAAAACATCATGGTTGAATGCAGCCACGATATGCCGTGGTTAATAGAAAGGAAGAACGAAAGATGAACAGGGATTCGAAATTGTATGAGGATTTGAAATCGGTTATTTTTGAAGAAGCGGAGATTCAAGAGACGGTGGCGCGCATGGGTGCGGAATTAACGCGGGACTACAAGGGTAAGGCACCTGTGATGATTTGCATTTTAAAGGGAGCCGCCATGTTCTTTTGCGATTTGATACGCCATATTGATTTGCCCCTTCGTACCGAGTACATGATTCTTTCAAGCTATGCCGATGGCACGACCTCCTCCGGCAAGGTGCGCATCGTAAAGGATTTGGATAGGAGCGTAGCGGGCGAGGACGTGATTATTGTTGAAGATATTGTGGATACGGGGCTCACGCTGGATACGCTTAAAAAGACACTGGAGCTCAGAAACGCCGCATCGGTTAAAATTGTGACGCTACTGGACAAGCCCTGCAACCGCAAGGTGGATTTGAAGCCTGATTATTATGGTTTTGATATGCCCGATGCCTTCGCCGTGGGCTATGGTCTGGATTACGCCGAGAAATACCGCAACCTTCCCGAAATAGGGGAGCTGGATTCGAAAATTTACACAAAATAAGCCGTATCCATTTGCCTTTGGTGGGGGCGATATGGTATAATACTTATTTGAAATACCATCTATTTTAAGGAGGACTCCTGTTTTGAAAAAGTCGCCCCGCGGGTTTATGGGCTATGCCGTTTTGCTGGCGGCATTCTTACTGATCGCCCTTATTTTGAACAATGCCTTGAACCTAAGCCAACCCAAGCGCATTGAGTACAGCGATTTACTGGATAAGATTAAAAACAATCAGGTGGAAGCGGTGGCTATCCGCAACACAAATTTGAGCTTGGTAGGGATTGTGAAGGACACGAAGGTGGCTAAGTCCGATTTTCCGGAGCGGGCTTACGATTTTGAAACCACCATCGGTTTTGATTTTATCGAAACCGCCCTTCGGATGGAGGCCGCCAAGCGCGGCGTGCCGGCGGATACGCTCAGCGAGGAAGATCTGGGCTTTTCAATTGTATACCGCGCGCCTGTCGTAACGCCCTGGTATATTGAATTTTTGCCCTTCCTTTTGTCCATCGCGCTGATGGGCGGGTTGTGGTACTTCATTATGATGCGCCAGAGCGGGGGCAACAGCAAAGTGATGAACTTTGGCAAGAGCCGCGCGCGCATGGTCGATTCCGCCAAGAACAAGATTACCTTTAAGGATGTCGCCGGCGCGGATGAAGAAAAGCAGGAACTTCAGGAAATGGTGGATTTCTTGCGCAATCCGAGAGCCTACACGGATATGGGCGCGCGTATTCCCAAAGGCGTATTGCTGGTGGGACCTCCCGGTACGGGCAAAACCCTGCTTGCCAAGGCTGTAGCAGGGGAAGCGAATGTGCCCTTCTTTACGATTTCCGGTTCGGATTTCGTTGAAATGTTTGTGGGCGTGGGTGCGAGCCGCGTGCGTGATTTGTTCGATCAGGCAAAGAAATCCGCCCCTGCGATTGTCTTCATAGATGAAATCGACGCAGTGGGTCGACACCGCGGCGCAGGTCTTGGCGGCGGGCATGATGAACGGGAGCAGACACTGAACCAGCTGCTTGTGGAAATGGACGGCTTTGCGGTGAACGAGGGCGTGATTGTGATGGCGGCCACGAACCGCCGCGATATCCTTGATCCCGCGCTTTTGCGTCCCGGCCGTTTCGATAGGCAAGTGACTGTGAATTACCCCGACCATGGCGGTCGTGTGGATATTCTGAAGGTGCATTCAAAGGGCAAGCCCCTTGCCGATGATGTGGATTTATCCAACATCGCCAAACGCACCCCCTATGCTACGGGCGCGGATTTGGAAAACATCATGAACGAGGCTGCCATTTTAGCGACGCGTTCCCGCCAAAAGGCGATTACCCAGCAGCTGTTGGTGGATGCCATTGCTCGCGTGCAGATGGGGCCTGAAAAGAAGAGCCACAAGGTATCCGAAAAGGATAAGAAGCTGGTGGCCTATCATGAGGGCGGCCATGCCGTAATCGGCCATTACCTGCCCGGCTGCGACGAGGTGCATTTAGTGACCATCGTGCCCCGAGGCAAGGCGGCCGGCCATACGCTGTCCCTGCCCTCTGAAGAACGGGACAACATCGGCAGAAAAGGGCTGCTGGCGCGCATCACGATGGCGTTGGGCGGCCATGCTGCCGAGGATTTAGCGTTGGACGATATTTATACGGGCTCTTCTTCCGATTTGCAGTACGCGACAGCCCTTTGCCGCCGTATGGTAACGGAATACGGCATGAGCGAAAACATCGGCACCATTCACCTGGGCGGTGATCAGGAGGTTTTCGTGGGCATGGGCTATGGCCGCAGAAGCGAATATTCCGAAGAGGTGGCGGCGAAGATTGATCGCGAGGTCTCCAGCCTTTTGGCCCAATGCTACGAAAATGCGAAGAAAATTCTGCGGGATAACCTCGACAAGCTAAACGCTTTGGCAGAGGCGCTTTTGAAGCATGAAACCCTGAGCCGCAAGGAATTTGTAGCCCTGATGGAAACGGGCGAAATCGGCGAAGCGGATAAGGATGATTTAAAGCCCCGCAACATGATCGAAGCGTTGGAACCGATCCCCGAGGCGAAAGCCGAAACGCCCGAGTCGGAGGAAGAGAGCGAAGAGGTGTTTACGGAGCCCGACGAGCAATGATGTATCGCCCCGATCTGCATTTGCACACCACGGCATCCGATGGGCTTTATACCCCTCGTGAGGTGATGGATTTAGCGATTGAAGCGAACCTGAACCTGATTGCCATTACGGACCATGATGGGATTGACGGGCTTGCGGGGCTTGAAAAGCGCGAAGGGCTGACAGTCATTCCCGGGGTGGAATTAAGCGCGAGCTGCGGTGTGGGTTCAGTGCATATTTTGGGTTATGGCATCGATCCCGGTCACGCGAGATTCAAAGTTTACTCTAAAGCGCTAAACGAAGAACGTACCCGCCGCGCGCGAGAGATGATTGCCGCGTTGCAGGCGATGGGGATCGATATCGGTGTGAACGATTTGGAGGCGGAGCCCAGCGAAACCATAGGCAGACCGCATATCGCGCGGGCGCTCATTAAAAAAGGGATTGTTCGGGATTTGCGTGAAGCCTTTGCGAAGTATCTGGCACCCGGTAGGCCTGCCTATGTGAAGCGTGATCCGAAAAATCCAAGCGATGTCATCAGGCTGTTGCGCGAGTGCGGCGCTGTGCCTGTATTGGCACATCCCGGGCTCATGAAGGCGGATGAACTGACGTTAAGCGCGCTGCTTGACATGTGGCAGGACGCGGGGCTTCGGGGCATGGAGGTTTATCATCAGGCAAACGAGCCCTGTGGCCTTTATGAAAAAATGGCGCGCGCAAGAGGGCTGATGGTTACGGGCGGCAGCGATTTCCATGGCGATGACAGCCATGGGTGGGTTGGCAAAATGCTGCCCGAGTGGAAAAATGCCCACGAGGACGCGTTAATACTGTTAGACGCGCTGAAATAACGAGGGAAGGAGTCCGTGAGAATGTACCAGCAAGGGTATCGCCCCGAACCGCCGCAAAAACGGCGCAACATGACAGCGGGCTCCCAAACGGGCTACGCGCCGCCGCAACAACCGCCTCAGCCTGTTCCGCAGCCGCGGCAGCCTCGCTATCGACAGCCCGCTCAAGGCGCACAGGAGAATGTGCACTATGTGAACAGCGGCTATCGGCCGCAAAGCAGTGCGCCGAATCAAAAGATGCAGGCCGCGCCGAAAATGCCGAAAGCGCCAAATAAAAATAAAAAGCGTTTCGCACTTGCGAAGCTGCTGGTCGTGCTTTTGGTAACGGCGGGCTTATGTGGCGCGGGCTATTATTACTATATTAGCAACCAGGTGTCTCCCTACGACAACACTTTCCTTCACGGCGTTTACGTGGATGGGATTGATTTGGGCGGGCTGACGGCGCAGGAAGGCTATGATAAGGTTAGCCAGCAGGCGCAGAATCGCCAGCAAAGCTGGAACGTGAAGCTGATGTATGCCGGCCAGACCGTGATTACGATTACCAGCGATATGCTGGGCATGGAAATCAAGGTGGCGGAAGTGCTGACGCAAGCGTGGCAGCTAGGCCGCGGCGGTAATATATTCGAAAAGAAGGCCGCGCAGGATGCCTTGAAAGAAAATCCGAGAGCGTTTTTTACGGTGGTTCCCAGCGCTAATACAGCGGTGATTGATGATTTATTGTTGGATATTAAGACGGATGTATACCGCGCTCCGCAGGATGCCTCCTTTGAATTTGCGCCGAATGAAGCGGAGCCCTTCATCTATTTTAATGAAACCATCGGACGGCAATTGGATACACAGCCTTTGAAGGAGCGCATCTTTGAAATGGTAGCGATGATGGAGACGGGCGAATTGGAAATTGCGCCATCGCCCATCTATCCCAATGTGACTGTAGCGGATTTGCAGGCAAAGACGGCTCTGCGAGCCACGGTGTCTACGGATATTGACAGGCATTCCACCGAGAACCGCACGAACAACATTCGTGTTTCCTGCGGAAAAATCAACGGCACGAAACTGGCGGCAGGCGCGAAATTCAGCTTTAACACCACGGCGGGTGTCCGCTCAGAAAAAAACGGCTACTTTTCCGCTATTGAATATGCTTACGGTTTGCAGCAGGAGGGCATTGGCGGCGGTGTTTGCCAGACCAGCTCCACCATGTATCTGGCAGCTTTAAAAGCCGATTTGGAAATTTTGACGCGAAAACCTCACAGCGATTCGGTAAGCTATGTGGAATATGGGCAGGATGCTACCGTGAATTCGGAAAAGGGACATGAAATTGATTTTGTTTTCAGAAACGATACTGATAGCGTGATTTACATTTGCGCTTCCGTAGAGACGAATCCCAAGGATAAAAACCGCTTCGTTTGCCGAGTGCGTATTTATGGCGAGAGCCTGGGCGAGGGTGTTGTCTATACGGTGGAATCAAGAACGATTGAGGTTTTAAAAGCGCCTAATGAAATTCGATATGATGCGGATACGACGCAGAGCTATGTGACGTATCGGGATGAAACGAAATTCCGATCCGCCAAAAAAGACGGCTGTATTGTGGAGACGTATTTGAATAGAATTGAAAACGGGCAAGCTGTCGAAACCAAGCTTGTTTCAACAGACAGATACGACGCCAAACAGGAGCGGCATTGGCAGGGGACAAGACGAAGATAGACATGTGCGGGGCGCGGAGGGAAAATTCCGTGCCTTGCTTTTTTACCCAAAAAAAGATACAATAAAAAGCGTTATATGCACTTATTCTTTATTCTTATTAGTAGGAGGTTTTTTGATGGATTATGTATTCATGACTGATTCCAACAGCGACATCCCTTTTAGTATTGTGGATGAGCGTCAGATTCCCATTGTTTTCATGCCCTATGTTTTGGAAGGCACGGAGTATTTTGCGGATTTGGGCCGCGATCCGAAGGTGAGCAAGGATTTTTACGATAGGATGCGTGCGGGGGCAACGCCTGTGACGAGCCTTCTGCCGACCCCGGCTTATTTGGACTATTTCGAACCGATTATTAAGGACAACGATCTTTTGTTTATCGCCTTCTCCAGCCAGTTGAGCAACACGATGCAAAATATTTACGAGGCTCGTAAGGAGCTTTTGGAAAAATACCCCGAACGCAAATTCCTTGTGGTGGATACCATGTCTATCTCCGCGCCCCAGACGCTGATTATTTTAAAGGCCCATGAGATGTACCGCGACGGAAAATCCATGGAAGAAATCGCCGAGTGGGTGGAAAATAACAAGCTGCGCGCCCACGCTATTTTGACGGTGGATGATTTAAAGTATCTAAAGCGCGGCGGCCGCATATCGGGTACGGCGGCAGCGTTGGGAACAATGCTGGATTTACGCCCCGTGCTGGTGCTTGGCAAAAATGGCAAGATCATGCCTTCCGAAAAGGTGCAGGGCCGCAAAAAGGCGCTGCGCACGCTGGTGGAGCGCACCGCGGAAATCATCGAGAACCCTGAGGAGCAGGAAGCGGTGGTGATTCACGCCGATGCCATTGAGGATGCCGAACGGCTGGCGGACTTGATTCGCCAGAAGGTGCCGAACATTAAGGGGGTTAAAATATTCCCTGTAGGGCCCGTGATTGGCACCCATTGCGGCCCCGGAACAGTAGCAAGCTGCTTCTTTGGTAAGGAAAGAGCGATTTAATGAAAAGAGGGGCCGTTTGGCCCCTTTTTTAAATGCAGACAAGGAGATACGATGAATGTTTGATTTTGAGTTTTTCGACATGGGGCTTGACCGCATGGGAACGGCTACGGAAAAGTGGGATGTGGCCCGCAAGGAGCACGGGGCGGATTTATTGCCCATGTGGGTGGCGGATATGGATTTTTCGAGCCCGCCCGCGGTGCAGGCGGCGCTCTTAAAACGGGCCGCCCATCCGACCTATGGCTATACGGAATTGACGGAGGCGGATGATGAGGCGTTTATTGCCTTTTGGCAGCGCCGCCACGGGCTTGAAATCAACCGCGATGAATTGGTGCATCTGCCTTGCGTGGTGACGGGTATCAAGGCGTGTATTCAGGCGTTTAGCGAAAAGGGGGACGGGGTGGTGATCCAGCCGCCCGTATACGGACCGTTCTTTTCGGCTATTGAGAAGCTTGATAGGCGGCTTATGGAAAGCCCCTTAGTTCAAGGGGAGGACAGGCGCTTTCATATGAACTTTGATAAGCTGGAGGCGCATTTTGTTTCGGGCGCGAAAATCATGCTTTTGTGCAGCCCGCACAACCCCGTATCCAGGGTGTGGAGCGCGGAAGAAATGCAAAGGCTTACCGCGCTGTGTGAAAAATACAATGTGGTGCTTGTGGCGGATGAAATTCACGCGGATTTTGTATTTACGCCCGCGGCCTTTGTTCCTGCCCTTGAAACAGAATCAAAGCAAATCATCAGCCTGTGCGCCGCCAGCAAGACCTTCAACCTGGCGGGGTTGCAGCAGGCATACCTGATAACGAAAAACCGGGACTTTAAGCAAAAAGTACAACGGGTATTGGAGGCGACGGGCGTGCGTTCGGGCAATATTTTTGCCCTGGAGGGCACCCGCGCCGCATACAACGAGGGCGATGCGTGGCTTGATGGCCTCATGGCATACCTTGATAAAGGCCGCGAGATACTTAAGGCGGAGCTTGAACGGGAATTGCCGAAGGTGGAGCTCGTGCCCATTGAGGCGACGTATCTGGCCTTTGCGGACATGCGCGCCTATGGGTATACATGTGAGGAAATGACGAAGCGCTGCCTGGATAAAAAGGTGATGTTTACGGAGGGCACTTTCTTTTCCGAGGAATTGGGTGAAGGTTTTCTGCGCATTAATTTCGCATGCCCGCATCGGTTTATTTTTGAGGGAATCAAGAGGCTTAAGAGCGCTTTAATATAAGGAGTGGATTTTTATGGATAAGAAAATATACGCTTTGATTGACCAAATGGAAGCTGACATGGTGGAAACGCTGAAAACCTGGATTCGCATCCCTTCTGTGAAGGGGGAGAAGATGCCCGGCGCTCCCTTTGGGCTTGAGGTGCGCCGCGCGCTGGATGTTGCCCTTGCGGATGCCGACAAGATGGGCTTTGAAACCCGCAATTTCGACGGCTACGCGGGGGACATCACGATGGGACAGGGCGATGAGGTATTAGGCATTCTTTGCCATGTGGACGTGGTGCCCGCGGGGGACGGCTGGAAATGCGATCCCTTCGCGGCGGTGATTGAGGGGGATAAAATGTACGGCCGCGGTACATCCGATGACAAGGGGCCCGCTGTGGCGGCGCTGTACGCCATGAAAGCGGTGAGGGACGCAGGGCTCCCCCTAAAGAAGAAGGTGCGCCTGATTTTGGGCTGCGACGAGGAATCCGGATGGGAATGCATGAACTATTACCAAACGAAAACCGACATGCCCGAAACAGGCTTTTCGCCCGATGCGTCCTTTCCTGTAATCAACACGGAAAAGGGCATGATCCGCATTGATTTTTCCGCGCCCAACGCCAAGGAGGGCTTGAGGGTGATCGCCTTCAACACGGGAGAACGCCCCAATGTGGTGCCGGGACATGCTGTGGCGCAGGTGATGGGGGACGAGGAAACGGTTAAAAAAGTGACGGCTTTCAAACAGGAAACAGGCTGTGATGTGACGGCTAAAAATGAAGGCGGCGTAGTGACGCTGGAATCCGTTGGCGCGACGGGACACGCGGCGTATCCTGAGGCAGCGAAGAACGCTATCGGGCAGATGCTGCTTTTGTTAAGGGCGCTGGGGGTGCAGGGCGCGCTTAAAACGCTGGCGGATAAATTGGGCATGGAATACCACGGCGAGAGCCTCGGCTGTGCCGTGAGCGATGATATTTCCGGGCCGTTGACGCTCAACTGCGGCATCATTCGCGTGGATGAAGACACGGTAAGGGGCGTGTTTGATATTCGCTATTCCCTTAGCGCCGAGCCCGAAAAGGTAGTGGCGGCAATTAAAGAAAGCATGGCGGGCTTCGATATTCAGGAAGGCCGTTTTAAAGCGCCCCACCATGTGCCTGAGGAAAGTGAACTCGTGCAGGAACTGTTAAGCGCCTACCACGAGGAAACGGGGCTGCCAAAGGAAACCCAAGCCATTGGCGGCGGCACCTATGCCAGATGCTTAAAGCAGGGAGTGGCCTTCGGTTCCGCCTTTCCGGACGATGAGGAATTGGCGCACCAGGCGGGAGAATACCTGAGCATTAAAGGCCTGATGAAGAATGTGAAAATCTTTGCCAACGCGATTGCGCGGCTAGCGGGAGAATAGCCGCTGAATCTTGGCGTTGACGAACTGCCTTGCTTGTGCTAGGCTGTTTTAGGTGGCAATGTAATATTGGAGGATGATTTGAATGAAGCGCTTGGTATTATGTTGGGCACTGGTTTTTGTGATGGGTTGTTTTTCTGTGACCGCGCTGGCCGCGGGGGAATCCTTTTTAGGCACGGTTGAAGTGAAGGCGGAAACGGGCGTTTTCGCGCCTATCGGCGGCACGGTGAAGACGGTGAATGTGGTGAGCGGGCAGCGCGTCAGCGCGGGGGATATCTTGTATACCCTGGAAACAGTGAAGGTGTACGCGGAGGAAGCGGGCGCCATCCACCATGTTTTCGGCACGGAAGGCGACAGCATCGCGAGCCTTGATAAGCTTCACGGCGGTGTTTTGGCCATGGAGCCCGAAGCGGATTATACCATTGCCGCGACTACGGCACGGGCCTTTGATGATGACGCGAATCGTATTATTCGCGTGGGCGAGACGGTTTATCTTGAAAGCTACGGCAACGGAGATAATGAGGGCGAAGGCATTGTAACGGAAGTGAAGGGCGCGGCGTTTAATGTAAAAGTGACAAGCGGCACGTTCGAACTGAAGGAAACAGTGACGATCTACCGTGACAAGGCGTATACAAATGAATCCCGCCTGGGTCGCGGGGCGATTGAAAAGACGGAAAGCTACACTGTTACAGGCAGCGGCAGCATTGTGAAAATGCACGCGAAAGCGGGGGATCAAGTCAAAAAAGGCGATCTTCTGTTTGAAACGCTGCCGGGGGAATTTGACGGAATGGTTTCGACAGGCAGCGAAGTGACTGCGGCGACCGGCGGCATCATCACAAAGGTGAATGCGGCGGTGGGCAGCAAAATACAAAAGGGCGATGCCGTTATCGTTCTATGCGAGGACGCAAACTTGTGGCTGGCTGTTTCTGTGCCTGAGGCGGATTTGGCGGCGATTAAGCCCGGGGATGCGGTGAGCATTGAATTTAGCTGGAATGAAGCGCAAAAGGCAGAGGGCACGGTGAATTGGATTTCCGCCGTAAGCACGGTAGATGCGGCTACAGCGGTCACT
>JGI994J12354_10004941_pt1 | contig 11733 bp, 13 predicted proteins | sample IntmicLarv3ML3BL_FD_12354 | JGI IMG/M metagenome (IMG submission 12354) | reverse complement strand
CTCTGCGTGTTGAGATTGGTGACGCGGCGGGGCAAAACTGGTGGTGCGTTCTTTTTCCCCCGATTTGTACAGAGGTCGCCATCGGAACGGTTGATATTGATGACTCACTTGGCGGTCTGACAGAGGGCGAAGTGCGTCTGATTCACGAGGAAGATGGTTATGTAATCGGCTTTAAAACTATGGAAATCCTTGCGAAACTTAAAATTTTTTTATTAAAGTGAATTTTTTCTTGACAAATGGTGAATATAGTGTTTATAATATTTAGGTCAGTTATTGGCGAATTTTAATGGAGGTGCGATAATATGTTTACATTTATGACCGATTTTCATATGCCTCGCAGCAGCCGTTCTCGCGGTTGCAGTTCCTCCGCGTCAAAAACTAAAAACACAGTTATCTCTGTAGGGCATGCGCTTGACGTGTGCCTTATTCTTGTTTATGCGGTTAATATTCTTATTGTCCTTCGCCGACTTATTATGCGCAGGAAAACGGAGTTTTCGGTTGATTAATGCCGAATGATTTTTGACGTACCGTCAAGGCTCCGTAATTATTTACGGAGCCTTTTTTATTGGAAAGAGGTGATTTAAATTAAAAGAATCACAATTGTAGTCGGTCATTACGGAAGCGGAAAGACTGAGTTCTCAGTTAATTATGCGCTTCAAACCGCTGAATCTGAGGCGGATAAATACACAAGCTTCGCGCTGTGCGACCTTGACCTTGTGAATCCGTATTTCCGCTCGCGCGAGCAACGTGCGTTGCTTGAGGATGCGGGTATTGAGGTTCACGGAAGCACATATCGTGAGGAGATTACGGCAGAGATTCCCGCGCTCGGCTCCTCTGTCCGCGGTCCGCTTGAAAATCCGAATTGCCGCGTGATTGTTGACTCCGGCGGAAACGACAGCGGCGCGCTTGTTCTAAAGCAATTTGGAAAGTATTTTACGCCTGAGCGCACCGATATCATCGCAGTCGTTAACTTCTCGCGGTTCGAGACGCGCTCGGTTGAGACGGCTCTCGACCAGATTCGTGCGATTGAGGACGCAACAGGGCTTCGCGTCACGCACATTGTCAACAACACGCACCTTCTGCGTGAGACGACGGCACAGACCGTCCTCAGCGGCAACGCAAAAGCAACTGCACTCGCACAAGAGCTCGGCGGTGATGTACGCGTACTCTACGACTGTTATCCCGCAAGAATCGTCGCACCGGAGGATATAACGGCGCTCTCCCGGACGGCGTTTCCGCTCAATTTGTATCTGCGCCCGACGTGGCTTGACAGATAGATTTATATTGACACTATATTATTAAGGAGAATGAACATATGGCAAAGTTTACCGTAACGTTTGACGCCGATGTCTGCAAAGGCTGCGAACTCTGCCGCTCTGTCTGTCCCAAGGGACTGATTGAGATGAGCGGTAAAATCAACTCCAAGGGTTACGCACCCGCGTCAATCGCAAAGCCGGAGGAATGCGTCGGCTGCACATCTTGTGCGCTCGTCTGTCCCGACGGCGCAGTCGAGATTTTTAAGGAGGATGAGTAAATGTCTGAAAAAGTACTGCTGAAAGGCAACGAAGCGTTTGCCGAGGCTGCGATTCGCAGTGGACTGCGCTTCTACTTCGGATATCCGATAACGCCGCAGAGCGAGATTCCGGAGTTTATGTCGCGCGAGCTTCCTAAGCGCGGCGGCGCATTCCTGCAAGCCGAGTCTGAGCTCGGCGCAATCAACATGGCTTACGGAGCCGGCGCGGCGGGCGGCGCGGTGTTTGTCTCGAGCTCGTCCCCCGGAATCGCGCTTATGCAGGAGGGTATGAGCTTCCTCTGTTCGGCTGAGGTTCCGCTCGTTGCGCTTAACGTATCGCGCGGCGGCCCCGGAATCGGCGGCATTCAACCGGGCCAGGCGGATTACTACCAAGTCACGCGCGGCGGCGGCAACGGCGACTATAAAATCCCCGTTTTCGCACCTGCCAGCATTCAGGAGGCAATCAATCTTATCTACGAAGCGGCGGAACTCGCCGAGTACTGGCGCAACCCGATTATGATTTACGTTGACGGCATTATGGGTCAGATGATGGAGCCCGTTTCACTGCCGGAACAGCGCAAATTCCGCGACAGTTCGGAGATTCGCGCGGCAAAACCTTGGGCGATTACGGGCTACGGCGACGACGACTCAAAGCGTAATATCGTAAAGTCGCTACGCATGCAGCCGGACGACCTTGAGCGCCACGTAGACTTCCTTTTCGAGAAGTATCACCGCGCTGAAAAAGAGCTCTGCCGTGTTGAAACGCAGGATGTTGAGGATTCTGACATCGTAATCGTCGCTTACGGCACGGTTGCGCGTATCGCGCGCGAAGCGATTGAGATTCTCGCCGAGCGCGGAATTAAGGCGGGGCTTATCCGTCCGATTTCGCTCTGGCCGTTCCCGTATGACGAGTTCGACAAGATTGGCGACCGCACAAAGGTCGTAATCTCCGCCGAGCTTTCGATGGGTCAGATGATGGACGACGTTAAAATCGGTGTCGGTAAGCGTCTGCCGGTCGAGCTAATCTGCCGCACGGGCGGAATGATTCCGACCTCGCTTGAGCTTGCGGACTCCGCCGAAAAGATTTATAAGGGGGTAAAATAAGATGGCAACACCTGTCTTTACATATACAAAAGGTATGGTACGCACCGATACGAGCTACTGCCCCGGCTGTACGCATGGTATCGCGCACCGTCTAATCACTGAAACACTCGTCGAGATGGGCGAGATTGGCAACGCAATCGGCTGTGCGCCGATTGGCTGTTCCGTTCAGGCTCACAAGTTCATGAACCTCGACATGTGCGAGTCGGCTCACGGCCGCGCTCCGGCTGTCGCGACCGGAATTCGCCGCGTACACCCCGATAAGCTCGTTTTCACGTATCAGGGCGACGGCGACCTCGCCTCTATCGGCACAGCAGAGATTATCCATGCCGCCGCACGCGGCGAGAAGTTCACGACCTTCTTCATTAATAACTGTATTTACGGTATGACTGGCGGTCAGATGGCGCCGACCACACTTATCGGTCAGCGCTCCACCACGTCGCAGGACGGACGCACAGAGGCGCAGGCGGGTAATCCGATTCGCGTTTCAGAGCTTATTTCAACCCTCGACGGAGCCGTATACGTCGAGCGTGTCGCGCTCGACACTCCGGCGCACATTCGCGCCGCGAAGAAGGCAGTCCGCCGTGCGTTTGAGATTCAAAAGGCGGGGCTTGGCTTCACATTCGTTGAGTTCCTGTCAACCTGCCCGACTAACTGGGGCGTAACGCCTCCGGACGCGATGAAATGGCTTCAAGACAATATGCTCCCGTACTATCCGCTCGGCATAAAGCGCGAGCCGAAGGAAATGGAGGCGACGAAATGAGTGCAACAAAACTGTTTTTTGCAGGCTCCGGCGGCCAGGGTATCATTCTGATGGGTCAGATGGTCACATACGCCGCAATGTTCGAAGATAAGGCGACAACGTATTATCCCAGCTACGGTCCCGAAATGCGCGGCGGCACGGCAAACTGCACCGTCATCGTATCGGACAAAGAAGTCTCCTCCCCGCTGATTTACGAGGCGGATTGCGTTGTCGCAATGAACCTGCCGTCACTAATTAAGTTCGAGCCGCTTGTCAAGGCGGGCGGTACACTGCTTATCAACTCTTCAATCGTCGACCGCAAGGCGACGCGCACAGATATCCGCGTGCTTGAGGTTCCGACGAATGAAATTGCCGCTGAGATTGGCAATCCGCGCGGCGCGAACATGGTTATGCTCGGCGCGGCAATCCGCGCGACGAATGTCGTCTCACAGAATACTGTTGAGCGCGTCATGCGCGAAAAGGCGTTCACCGGCAAAAAGGCGGACACGATTCCGCTGAATATCAAGGCGTTCGAATATTTCCAAGTTTAAGAAAATGCTGCGCATTTTCCCAAAAGTTCTTTGCAGCTTTCTTTCAAGAAAGCGCGTATTCCTAACATAAAGGAGAAATGTAAAATGGATTATCAATTCCCTGTCACACGCACGACTAATCCCGCTGTAAAGCCCGATCCGAATACACTCAAATTCGGTCAAGTTTTCACAGACCACATGTTCGTGATGGACTATGAGGAGGGCAAGGGCTGGCACAACGGACAAATCGTGCCTTATGCCCCGATTTCACTCGACCCCGCGGCGGCAGTTTTCCACTATGGGCAAGAGATGTTCGAGGGTATGAAAGCCTACCGCACGACGGAGGGCAAGGTGCTTCTGTTCCGCCCGTACATGAATGCAGAGCGCGGCCGCAAGACGAACGAGCGCATGATGATGCCCGACTACGACCCGGAGATGTTCGTCGCGGCAGTCCGCGCCCTTGTCGAGGTTGAGCAGGACTGGATTCCGCATAAGGAGGGCACAAGCCTGTATATCCGCCCGTTTATGTTCGCGGATGAGGCATTCCTCGGCGTTCACGCGGCACACCACTACAAGTTTATCATCATCTGCTCCCCCGTCGGACCGTACTACGACACGCCGGATGGCGGTCTGCTTGCGACAAGCATTTTTGTCGAGGATGAGTACGTTCGCGCCGTTCAGGGCGGCACGGGTTATGCAAAGGTCGGCGGCAACTACGCCGCAAGCCTTAAGGCGCAGGCAAACGCCGCCGCCCGCGGTTGCGAGCAGGTGCTTTGGCTCGACGCGATTGAGCATAAGTATGTCGAAGAAATCGGCACATCAAACGCTTTCTTCGTCCTCAATGGCGAGGTTATTACGGCTCCGCTTCACGGCTCGATTCTGCCGGGAGTAACGCGCGATTCCGTTATCCAGCTCCTCAAATCGTGGGGTATTACGGTTACAGAGCGCAAGCTCGACATCGCGGATGTCCGCGCGGCGGCGAAAGACGGTTCGCTTGACGAGATTTTCGCATCGGGCACAGCGGCGGTTATCTCGCCCGTTGGCAAGCTTGTGTTCAAGGACGGCGAGTTCGCCGTTAACGGCGGCAATATCGGCTCTATCGCACAGCGACTGTACGACGAGCTTTATGGCATGCAGACCGGTAAGGTCAAAGATGATAAAAACTGGATTGTAGAGGTTTGTTAAATTGGCTATTTCTATCTTTAGACTGCAAGGTTACACGGTATCAAGCAGTAAAAATGACGGTGAGCGCATATCCGCAACAGCGGACGTGAGCTTTATGAAAGGCTCCGAAACCGTGGCGGGGCGTGCGGACGGCAATGGTCCCGTCAATGCGGCGTTCAACGCCATTTCCAAGGCAATCGGGCGCGATTTCGAGCTCAAAGAGTTCCAAATCACCGCCATTACAGAGGGCGCCGACGCCTCCGGCGAGGCGAACATCAAGCTGTACTCAAGTGCAGAGACATTCAGCGGCACTGGCCGCTCGAGCGACATTATCGGCGCGGCAATTCTGGCGTATATCTCCGCGGTAAATAAAATAATCCTCAAGGAGGCAGAGCAATGAAGCTGTCATATAACACGCGAATCCACGAAAAACACGCGATTTTCGATAACATCATTCTAACGGAAAGCGAAAATGCGCGCAGTCTTGACGGCTTCGAGTACGCATACGACCACCATGAGATTAAGATTCTGCTAAACGACACGGCAGAGCGCGCGCTCGTTCTTCGCCGCCTCGTCAAGGGCGGGATTGAGATTCCGGCGATTGCCGTTGATATCTCGGACTACGGCGCAACGGCACGTCGCCATGTTTTCGTCGCGACTGAGCTTGCAAGCCTGCTGTCAATCCCCCATATCGCGCTCGACGCGAATTATGCGGAAGCGGATATTCCGAAGCTCTCGACGCTGATCGAGGAGTTTGTGGACAACGCCGCCGACCTCGACGTAACTCTGCTGATTGAAACGCGCGGCATTCTCTCCGATTCGGCGAAACTCCGCACACTGCTTGAGACGTTTGCAAATGATGCGCTTGCCGTCGCCTGGAATCCGGAGGAGACGGCTGCCGCCGGCGAATCCGCCGATACGACGATTGCGAATCTCGGCGCGTATGTGCGCCACGTTCGCGTTACGAACAAGTTTCTGGCTGATGAGAATATCTCCGCTGACGCGCAACGCGCTCTTCGCTCGATTGACTACCACGGTCACCTGACGCTGATTGGTGATGAGAAGCTCGCAAATCCCCTGCCGACGCTCCGCGCGTATACGAGCGCGATGTACGACCTTTTGCACGGCTATTCGCCGTATTACCTCGACAAGCGTGGCTCCGGCAAGCGCATTTTCCCGTATGACGAGCTCGTCGACTTGACGTTCTCGCGCATGCTTGACCGCGTCGCTGACAAGTTCCCGAACCAAACGGCGTTCAAATACCACACCGGCGAGTACGAACGCACATATGCCGAATTCCGCGACGATGTCGACGAATTCGCGCGCAGTCTGATTGCGCTCGGCGTAAAGCCGGGCAACAAGGTTGCAATCTGGGCGACAAATGTGCCGCAATGGTACGTCACTTTCTGGGCAACCGTTAAAATTGGCGCGGTCCTCGTCACGATGAATACGGCGTATAAAATTCGCGAGGCTGAGTATCTGCTCCGCCAAGCCGACATCCATACGCTCGTTATGATTGACGGGTATAAGGACTCCGACTATGCGCAGATAATGCGCGAGCTCTGCCCGGAGCTTGCCACAGCAGACTCGAATAAGCCATTGCACTGCAAGGCTTTGCCGTTTTTGCGTCATATCATCAATGTCTCGTCTGAGCAGGCGGGTTGCCTCACGTGGGATAGCGCGCTCAGCTTATCGAGCGCAGTCGATGTCGAAGAAGTCTACCGCCGCGAGGCGACAATCCACCCGGACGATGTTTGTAACATGCAGTACACCTCCGGCACGACGGGTTATCCGAAGGGTGTTATGCTCACGCACCGCAATATCGTAAATAACGGCAAATGTATCGGTGATCGTATGGACCTCTCCACGGCAGATCGTATGCTAATTCACGTTCCGATGTTCCATTGCTTCGGCATGGTTCTCGCTATGACAGCGTCAATGTCGCATTGCGCCACAATGTCTCCGATGGCGGCATTTTCTCCGCGCGGCGCTCTGCAGTGCATTAAGCAGGAAAAAATCACGTGCTTCCACGGAGTTCCGACGATGTTCATCGCAATGCTTGAGCATCCTGACTTCAACCCCGACGATTTCGGGCATATGCGCACGGGTATTATGGCGGGCTCGCCGTGCCCTGTGCCTGTCATGCGCGATGTTGTTGAGAAGATGCACATGTCTGAGATTGTCATCGTGTTCGGTCAGACGGAATCCTCCCCCGGTTGCACGATGAGCAGTACTGACGACTCGCAGGAGCTGCGCGTTGCAACGGTTGGCAAAGCGTTGCCGGAGATTGAGTGCAAAATCGTCGACCCCGAAACGGGCGAGGATCTTCCCGACGAAACACCGGGCGAATTCGTCGCACGCGGCTACAACATTATGAAGGGCTATTACAAAATGCCGAACGCGACGGCGAACGCCATCGACAAAAACGGCTGGTTGCACACGGGCGATATCGCTGTCCGCACACCGGACGGGTATTACAAAATCACCGGCCGTCTGAAGGATATGATTATCCGCGGCGGTGAGAATATCTACCCGAAGGAGATTGAGGAATTCCTGTACACGCACCCGAAAGTCTCTGATGTTCAGGTAATCGGCGTTCCGAGCGAGGTGTATGGCGAGGAAATTATGGCTTGTATCATCTTGAAAAACGGCGAAACGCTGACCGAGGATGAGGTTAAGCAATTCGTGCTCGACAACATGGCAAAGCACAAGGTTCCGAGCTACGTCGGCTTCGTCTCCGAATTCCCGATGAACGCCGCAGGTAAGATTCTCAAGTACAAAATGCGCGAAGACGCGGTTGCCCAGCTTGGCTTACAGAAAGCCGCAAGCATTGAAACCGCATAACACACGCAATCACGCAGTCAACGCACAAAAACGCCGACACTTCGGCGCGCACCTTTTATCCGACATTTCGGTCAATTTATGTTAATCACGGCTCTGCCGGGATTTATAAACGGTGAATCTTGAAACCATCCACCGACAAAAATAGCGTCCCCGAAAGGGGACGCTATTTTGTCTGGAAGTTTTTAGCAAAAGCTTCGGAAGGTCGAGCGGAAAGCTTTCCGTACCACTCTGACGAAAACCGACCTTGGGGACGCTATTTTTATGCTTCTTCAAATTCAAAGGTTTCTTGTTTCTTGTCGTACTTTATGTAGTAAACTCGCTCAGCCTCCGCCCTGACTTTAATGACCAAAGGTCCAACGGTCGTCGTGATTGTGCGACTCATAAGACCGGGGCGCGTCCACGAATACTGCACTTTAACCTCATTTTCGCCAATTTTGAGGAAAAAGCCCTGCTTCGTCATTCGGTCCATCGTGGAATTCGGAGTCGTTCCGTTGATTTCAAAAATGAACATCTGCCCGTCGCCCGGCTTTAAGTACATCTTCGGCGCATTGGGATTTTCTGCTGAAAATGTGCGAGCCTTTTTCTTTTTGCGGCTCATATAGACACAAAATATCGGGATATAAATCACAAAAATCGCCACAATTATAATGAAAACATAACGGCTTGGGCTGTTCCAAACGTTGTCAAAAATCTCTTGCATGCTCTATCCCCTAATCTTTTTTCTTTGTTTTCAGCTCAATCGGCTCGGGATCAAGAACGCCTAACTCGTCAATGAGCCTGTAAAAGCGGTTTCGCCCCAACATACTGCAATCAATAAGTTCTTCACGTCCGTCAGCGCTTGTTATTCGCAGTGTGCAATCGCTGTCTCCGCCCTTCGTCCGAATTGAGGCACGGATAGCAACCTCACTGCGCTTGAAGCTGTGCAAGACCTTGCCGCGGCGCACAATTTCAAATCTATCGTCATAGATAACTACCTTTTTCATATCTTTTAGTAATGTTGTCAGGACATACCAAATGGCAATCAGAACACCAAGCCCCAGCGCATACCAGATATTAATCCAAATATTTAAGATAAAAGCGATAACCGCACCGCCGATAATACCGTAAATCAAATTTTTCACAACGATATATGCGCTACTTTTGAATTCTTTCATCATAAATCCCCCTGTTTTTCTAATTTTATGTGAACATGCTATACTCTGTTTTATTTCTGCGTGTTTGCCGCAACGATATCCTCAACAGTGATGTTTGGATTACGATATCTAAAACGTGTCGGCTCATTCGGCATATGCAGTGCCACCGTGGGACAGTTCTGCAAGCACGCCATACAAGCCTCACACCGGTTGTCGAATTTATACTCGCCATCTGTCAGTTGACAGTTCCCGACGGGACAGATATCCGCGCACAGTCCGCAATTTATGCAATCCGGACGACGCTGGTACGTAAGCGATGATTCCGCCCACGGCGCGGGGTCAAACGGAGCCATCGACGAATCCGGAGTAAACTGCCGCGTTTTCCGCGCCCGCACATCGGCTGAAATCGCCTGACAAGCGGCGGTAACATCCGTCGCAACGGGTTTTCTGTCCGGATTAAACGGCAGATAATTCGACCACGTCGAGACAAGGAAAATATTATCAAATCCAAAATCCGTCGCCGCGAGCAAATTTGCAATTCCGCCCGGCCCGCCGCCGTGCGCCACAACGGCGACCTTGTACGAAGCGCTGAGCTTCGCCGAGCGAAGATAGCGCGTCACAATCGCCGGAAGATTACAGGCAAAAACGGGAAACACAACTCCGATAACATCGTCCTCAATCGAGCCCACACCGTTTTTTATAAGCTGCGGAATCGAGAGCAACTCAGCTCCGCCGCAATTTGCCGCGAGCTTTCGCGAGATATCAAGGCAGTTTCCGGTTGCGGTAAAATACAGTATTTTCATCATAAAACCTCACATAAATTTATATTCAGCTAAAGTTTACTGTTCAAATACAAGGGTATCGAGCATACGGTAGATAAGCTCGCCCTGCTCCTGAGTTTTATACCCGACTACAATGGCAAAGAAACCGAGCTCAACCTCTTTAAGCCACGCGTCGACGCTGCGCCCGTTGCCGCTCGCCGTCGACATAAACGCAATAACATCACTCGAGGCGACACGAGCATCATTTTCTCCGATATTATCTATGCCGGGAAGATAGTTTTCAATAAGCGAGTATTTATGCGGCTCCATATCGCCGGCAACGTATGTAATTTCAATAAAAACCTCACGCGACAGGTCGTCAATGGCGTAAAACAGGTCGCCGTCCTGCGTCTGCTCGTGCGTAAATGCAGCGGTATCAATCGTAAGCGTGAGCTTCTCACCCGCAACCGGCGAGGTCGTTGTGAAGCTCTCCCCCGTAACCGGAGGCGGTGTCGGGTCACCGATATCCGGAGTCGAATCCGCAATGTCGCCAATATCGGGCGTCTCATTGCCGTCGGGCGTGTTAGTTGCGGTGACGGGCGGTGTCTCCTCAGACTGCGTGATGTCCGTACCGGTGATTACACTTTTAATCGTCAGCACCGCAACAAAAAGGATTATAATCGCGATTAGAATCGCAACGATGATATTTAACTTTTTCAAAATAGACCTCCGTTAAGCTTTAGCTTCAAGCATCGCAATTCCCGCATCTATGCGGCGAAGCGATTCCTCACGTCCGAGTATTTCACACAGCTCCGTGGCTCCGCCCGGAGTTACGGAGCGACCGCTGACTGCAATTCGCAGGGGGTACATTACATGCGCGTTTTTCGCCTCCATCTGTGCCGCTAACGCCTCACACACGGCGACAATTCCGTCGCGCGTCCACTCCGCCGAGCCCTCAAGCGCGGCACGAACGCGGCGCAGTACGTCGAGCGAAATTTCCTCGTTCGTCTTGGATTTTTTGTGGACATACAGCTCCGTCGAATACTCCGGAAGCACGTCAATAAAGTCGAGTTTTTCCGGAATCTCCGTCAGAACCTCACAACGCGGCTGAATCAGCTCCGCCAAAGCGGCAATATCGGTTTTATCGGACTTCACGGCTTGGCGAATGTAGGGCTCCGCAAGCTTTACGAACTCGGCAGGCTCCATCGCGCGGATATATTCCGCGTTGAAATAGCGAAGCTTCGCCATATCAAAAATCGCAGGCGACTTTGAAATTCCCGTAAGCTTGAATTCCGCGGCAAGCTCTGCAAGGGTGAACATTTCGCGCTCACCGCCGGGGCTCCAGCCGAGCAGTGCGACGTAATTGATAACCGCCTCCTGCAAAAATCCCTGCGCAAGCAAATCCTCATACGTTGGGTCGCCGTGGCGCTTTGACAGCTTGTGCTGCGCGTCGCGCATAATCAGCGACACCGTTGCGTATACGGGAATGTCCCAGCCAAACGCCTCATAAAGCAGGTTGTATTTTGGTGCGGACGCAAGGTATTCCGAGCCGCGCATAACGTGCGTAATCCCCATCAGATGGTCGTCGATGACGTTTGCAAAGTTATACGTCGGCAGGTTGTCGCCCTTAATCAGCACCATATCGTCGAGCGTTTTATTCTCAACTGTTATGTCACCGAAAATCACATCGTTAAATGTTGTCGTGCCCTCACGCGGAGTTTTCATACGTATTACGTGCGCTTCGCTGTTTTCGGCACGTGTTTTCGCCGCCGAGTAATCAATCTCGCGGCACGGATCTGCGGCAAGCGACACCTCGCCGAGCTCCGAATGGTCGCGCTCATCGTGTTCGACATGCCCGCAGAAGCAATAGTACGCATCTCCCCCCTCACAGAGCTTTTCGGCGTACGGACGATAAAGCGGCTTGCGCTCGCTCTGCGTGTATGGG
>JGI994J12354_10004940_pt1 | contig 11739 bp, 10 predicted proteins | sample IntmicLarv3ML3BL_FD_12354 | JGI IMG/M metagenome (IMG submission 12354) | reverse complement strand
AGCTCGTCCTCGCGGATACTTGCGGCGGGGATTTTTGTCCATAGCTCAATGACGCGCGCGAGGTTTTCGACCGAGAGCTCCGGCGGGCCCTGTCGTTCGATGACGGCGAGCTCGTCGTTGAGTTGCATTTCGCGGCTGCGAAGCTCGGCGAGACGCTCGTAATTCTCGCCCGTGTCCGTCGCGGCGAGCAAAAGTTCGCGCTCTTTATTGAGGTCGTCGCGCTCACGGCGTAGTGTGTCGCCGCGTGTGATGATTTCACTTTTTAGGTTCATATCCGAGCACGCCTCGTCGATGAGGTCGATGGCCTTGTCGGGCAGAAAACGGTCGGAGATGTAGCGCTCGGAGAGGATTACGGCTTGCGCCGCAATGTCGTCCGTGACGCGAACGCCGTGGTGCTCCTCGTAATAATGCTTGATGCCGCTGAGGATTTCGATTGCCTCGTTGATGGACGGCTCGTTGACCGTCACGGGCTGGAATCGACGCTCCAGGGCGGAGTCCTTTTCGATGTGCTTGCGGTATTCATTGAACGTCGTTGCGCCGATAACTTGAATTTCGCCGCGGCTCAGCGCGGGCTTGAGGATATTCGCGGCGTTCATGCTGCCCTCGGCGTCGCCGGCGCCGACGAGATTATGAACCTCGTCGATGACGAGAATGATGTTGCCGAGCGCCTTAACCTCGTCGATTAAGCCCTTCATGCGGCTCTCAAACTGGCCGCGGAACTGCGTTCCGGCGACGAGTGCGGTGAGGTCGAGCATGTAAACTTCCTTGTCGCGCAGCTTGTAGGGGACGTTCGCCGTGGCGATGCGCTGCGCTAAACCCTCGGCGATGGCAGTTTTGCCGACGCCGGGTTCGCCAATCAGACACGGGTTGTTCTTTTGGCGGCGATTGAGGATTTGCACGACGCGCTCCGTCTCGGAATCGCGTCCGATGAGCTTGTCGAGCTTGCCCTCGCGCGCTCTGCCCGTGAGTGAGATGCAGTAGTTTTCGAGGAATTTCTTCTTCTTTCCGCCGCCGCGCTCACCGCGTTCGCGGTCGCCGCGGTCACGTTCACCGTCGTTCGGATCGCCGCGCCATGGGCGAGGCGGCTGACCGTCGGGGCCGGGGCCGCGCGGGAAGTCATCGGGGCCGCCGAAAAGACGGTTGAGGAACGGGAACGTCGCGGTCTTGCCCTCGTCGCCCTCACCTTCGTCGAGCGTTTCGAGGCCGTTCATGGCTTCAAGCATCTCGTCGGAAAGGCTCTCTAACTCATCGTCCGTCAGACCGAGGTTGCGAATCGAATCCGCGACGGGCTTGATGTCAAGCTCGCGCGCGCATTTGATGCACAGGCTCTCGTCCGACCATACGCCGTTCTCGTTTTTTCGGAAGAAAATGACGGCGGCGTGCTTTTTGCATTTTGTGCATAATGTTGGCTGCATTTAGATCAATCCTTTATGTCAACTTTTTTATTTTTCAGTGTTATTTGCGTTCTTTTGCTCTTTCATGACGAGCGAGAACGTATGGATATACGACGCGAGCGCGCCGAACATCAGTCCGATGGCTACGGACATCAGAATGGCCGCAAAGCCCTGTGCCCGCGATCGAAACAGCATCAGCGACAGGCACGCGACGATGGAGACGACGGTCGCGGTTTTGCCGAAGATGTTTGACGGCGGAATTTCCGCCTTTGCACGGCGATGGATTACAACGCCGCCGATGCCCATTAAGAGTTCCTTCGCAACGACGATGGACACAGCCCAAGCGGGCAGAATGCCGTCAATCGTGATACAAACCATTGCCGAGACCATCATCATCTTGTCGCCGAGAGGGTCGAGCACCTTGCCGAGATTTGAGATTATATCGTACTTGCGGGCAATCGCCCCGTCAAGGAAATCCGTGACGGCGGCGAGCGCGAAGATAACCACGGCGATGCCCTTAATCTCGTCTTGGTCAGCGAAGTAAGCGAAGATGAAAACAGGCACCAGCAGTATTCGGAAACCGGAGAGGATATTCGGCACATGCTTTATACTCATATCAACCTCTAAAACTTTAGTAGATTTGCAATGGGATTATGCAGTACGAGATATTCCAGCAGCGTAGTTTTTTCAACGAAGCCCGTAGTCACAAGACCGAAGTAGCGCAGCACCGCCGCGACGAACAGCATTATCAGCAGTCCGCGCAGAGCACCGACTACGGCGCCGGAGACTTGGTCGAGCATCTTGAGCCCCGGCAGCTCAAACACGAGCGTTATCAGATTGCCGATTACGGCGAGAATCATTGCTAGCAGGATAAATGCGACGGCAAAGAGCGCGATGCGCGTGAGCATCAGGCTGAGCTTTGCGGTGATTGCGTCGCCGAGGGCGACGCCGATGGCCTTCGTCTCCTTGGCTATGGAATCGGCGAGCGGGCCGGAAACTGCGTCGATAAAGCCGAGGTTTTTCAGCGTGAGCATTGCCAAATCGCGCGTTGTTTTGATGTCAAAGCCGTCAACGAACTCGCTGAGCGAGCCGGGGAGGATATCGAGTATTTCAGGCTCGTCGGACGTTTCATCGGGAGCCTCGGTGTCGGCTGTTTCGCCGTCGTCGGCGTGGGTTTCCGCGTCCTCGGAGGGGGAGTCGGTCGTTTCAGTTTCGTCCGAGGTGTCCGACGCGGTTGCGTTGTCCTCGGTTGCGTCGGGGGTGACGACTACGATTTCATCGTCGTCGGGCGCGAGGATTTTCTGGATTTGCGAATCGACGAGACCGCCGACGAACGGCTGAACGACGCCGACGAATTCGCCGGCAAACGTGCTTGAAACGACGCTCGCTATTACGAGCGACAGTAGTAGCACGAGAAAGCCCGCGACGCCGCGCACAATGCCGCTACGGAACCCGCGATATGCGCAAAGCGCAATTACGAGTACGATTACAATATCAATTATCAGTCCAATCATCGCGGTCATCCTTTCGTTGTAGGCTGGCGAGCGAAGGCGCGTCCCTCGCGTGCGTTCATAACGACGGCGGCTTCGCCGCCGCGCGGAAATGCGAATTTACTGCCCGAGGCATCGGGGTACGAGGCAATCAGGCGCAGACCACTGTCGTAGATATCGAGCCCGTCGCTCCAAAGTGCGGCTATGCGGTTGCCGTAGGCGTTAAGGGAGACAAGCCGCCGCGAGGTTTGCAGCCTGCCGAGCGTTGCGCCCTTGAGGTCGTAGACGACCAACGCGCTGTCGGCGTTGTGCGTGCCGACGAAATGCACCGCGAGATAGCCATCGCCATGCGCGTAGCCGTCGGGCTCGCCGCTGTCGAAGTCAATTTCGGCTGTTTTCGTGCCGCCGGAGTTGAGAATGTGAACGCCGTCGAGCGTTCGCGCGGTCAGCGCGCCGCTTTTGTCGAACGCCATTTCCAACACTACGCCGCGACTGTAGATATACTCCGCGGCAAGCTCGGTGCTGCCCGCGTTTAGCAGGACAATGCGGCCGCCGCGCGGGGTGAGCGTGTTTACGGCAAAGAGCTTGCCGTTGGGCGACACTGCCGCGCCGACTATGTAGCCCTCACCGGAAAACCATTCGTAAGCGAGCGTTGGCACGCCGCTGCGCATCCTGTAGAATGCCGCCTTGCCCTTGTATTCGTCGCTCGCAGCGGAGCAGACGGCAAATTCACCGCCGAGACCGACGGAGACGGAGCTGATTTCACCTGCGATCGGCAGTTCGCGCTGAGTGCCGTCGCCGTAAATCGCGCGGACGGAGTGTCCGCCGATATCGTAGACGACGGCAAGACCGCCGCCGACGGCAATAGATGGAGCCTTCATCGAATAGCCCGCGCGGGAGATTTCATTGCCGTGCCTGTCATAGACGGCGAAGCCTGCGCCGCCGGCCGTGACGACGGAGCCGTCTAGGTCGGCGAAAACCTCACTCAAACCTGCCTCAAATGTGTACGTTGCGTCGACTCTGCCGACGATGATTGCCCACGCGCGCCGCGCGCCGCGCGGCGAAAGCTCGCCGCCGATTAGGACTGCGCAGAGCGCAACCGCGGCGATGAGCACGAGCACTATTAGCGTAAGCGAAAACCTTTTTTTCATATGGCCTCGTATTTGTGCCGCTTTTCAGGTTTTATGCTTTTGGAACACTATAGCACAAAACACACGAAAAAGATAGCAAATAATTTATTAACATTTACGCCGAGCGTTGGCGTGTCAGAGTTTTCCGTTTATTGCGGCGACTTCGTGCAGCCAAAGCGCGACCTCGCGGCGCGTTGTGCCGACGGGCGGCTCGGGAACGGTGTCGAAAACCTCCGACGCTGTTGCGTGAATCAGGCGCGGCGTTGCAACGTCGCGGCGTTCGATTTTTACGGCGGCGGGACGACTGCGGTTGCGCTTGTCGTTGAGCGGTATCGCTTCGGTCGGCGAGGCTGGAAGCGTGAAAATCGCGGGGAGCTCTTGGCGCGTAACGTCGCGCTCGGGATAGAAACAGTTGTTGCGGAAACCGAGCGTAAAGCCTGCGCGGTCAAGGTCGCGAGCGGCCTCAAAGCACGCGTCGTCGGGCGTTAGGTCGGTAAACGGCGAGTTTGCAATCAGCTCGCTGACGGTAACAACGCGGTAGCCGTATTGCTCCAGCAGCTCCAAGTGGCGGCGCAGTGCGGACGCAATCGGCGTTTGGCGCGACATGTTGTAGCCGTCCTTTTGGAAGATGATTTGACCGGAAAGGCTGTCGGGATCGGCCTCAAGCGCGCGTTGCAGCGGTCTCACCATGACATCAACGTCTTCGTTGTAATCGCCGCTGCTCGGCAGATAGCCGCCGCCGTCAAAGCTCGCACAGAGGTAGTGGTAGCCCATCGCCTCGCACGCGTCGAACGAGGATTTGCCGTCGGGCATGCCGTCTACGTAATGCGGCGGGCGCGTGAAGCACATCTCAAACTTCGTGAGCTTGTAAATCAAGTCGTGCAGTCGTTGCAAGTCCGCAACGGTGTCATCGAGCCCGTTCATAGTGACGCGTGAGCCGTACATCGTGCGCGATTTGCCGTAGATTATGTGGCGATACGTGTGGTTCGTCAGCTCGTGACCCTCGCGAGCGATTTGGCGAATCAGGTCTTGGCACGCCTCCGCGCCCGCCATATCGTCGAGGCCGAACGCAGCGTAATGGTCGTACTTTTTGCCGAAAACGTACTGCGAGCCGAGCTCGCCTGGCGAGTCGGGATAGTTCTCCGCAGTGGAGCCGATTACGTCGAACGTGCCACGCGCGCCGAATTGCTTCAGCTCGGACAACAGATGCTCTGTCAAGCCAATGCCGCTCGTGACATCGGGAGCGGAGGGGAGCCGCGTCGGGCCGTCGTCGAACGTCATCGCGACGATGCGCTCGCCAGTTGGTGCAACGCGCTCAATGCGGCGCGAGGGCGTCAAAATCAAGCCGCGACGCTCGTTGCGGATGTTCTTAATATGGCGATTAACCTTGCGCAGCAGCGTATAACCGGGGATATTCAGTGCCATTTTTTGGTCACGTCCTTTACTGTGAATACTACGAGGCGCGTTACGTCCTTCGCGAACGTCTTGGGCTTTGTGCGCCGCAGCTTGCCGATGGCTTGGTCGCTCAATCGGCCGCCCGCGCCGCCGCCCTGCGACAGCTTGTGCTCCAATGCGGCGCGAACGCCGCTGAGCGTGGGCTCCGTCTCGTCGGGCAGGCGCGTAAAGCACGCGCCGATTTCGTGTGCGATGTGCGCGTCACTGCCGCCGATGGCGAATTTCTGATACTTCTCCGCCGCGTTTGACGCCTTTTGCGAGTTGGCGGGTGCGCTCGCTGCGTCGCGCGAGTTGCGAACCTCAATGCCGTCCATGCTCTCAAATAGTCCGACGGGTACGACGGCGCGCTTGCGGAACGGGTGCGCGGCGACGAGCAGTGCGTGGTCCGCGTCCGCATCGGCGCGGAGTTGGTCGACNGTGCGCAGTCCCGTCGCGCCCGCCTCCTGCTCGTAAAAGCGAGAGACGAACAGCGCGAGAATGTGACCCGATTGCGTGGAATACTCCACGCCGGGGATTACGAGAAAACCGGGCGGCGCGAGCGCGACCGCTTCCTCGTATGCGGCAAATACGTTGTGGTCACAGATGGCAATGCCGTCAAGACCGCGCTTTTGCGCCGTCTCAATTATCGTTTTTATGCTCATTGCGCCGTCGGAGGAGTGAAGCGAATGAATGTGCAAATCTAACTTCATGCGTGAGCCTCCTTGCTTATATCCAAGCCCAGTAAGCTGAGCTTTGTGAATGCATTTACTATCTGTCGCGCACGTTGCGCAGGTATTGCAGTGCCGGAAGTGGGTCGCACCATTGCCACAGACCGTGGTGAACGGCGGGATTTACGATATCGCCCGCGTAATTGAGCATCGGCAGCGGTGAGCCGTCCTGCTTCGCCTTTGCGAGTGCCCAGCGTGCACCGCTGAGGAAGAATTGCATCCGAACGCCGACTTTGTACTGCGGTGTGTGCGCTTGGAGCGCGTCGGGCAGTTCCTCGCCGCGCGCGGCACGCACGAAAGCCTCGGCGAATCCCACGCCGGAGAGATACGAGAGCGGATAACTGCCCCAGACGCGCGGATTGATTTCCAACAGCACGTAATCGGTGGGAGCGCCCTTGAACTCCACCATCGCAAGCCCCTCAAAATCGAGCGCTTGCAGGAGCTTCACTGCGTCGCGCGCCATCGCCTCGCACCAAACGGAGCGGCACATAACGCTAGGTCCGCCCGTTAGCGGGTATTCGCGCAATCGCTCGTGGCAGAACACGCGTACGGGTACGCGGTTGCGGTCCATCAGCACGGAAACGCCGTAGCCGCTGCCCTCAACGTACTCGCTGACGAACGTCGGACCGTTGCGCATGCGGCTAATTGCCGTGTCATACTCATCACGGTTGCGAGCAATCGCGTAGCGGGCGGCGGCGACGAGACCGAGACCCTCGCCGTTGACGTACTTGACGATTACGGGGTAGCTGAATGCGTCAACATCGGCTTGATTGAGCTCGCGCGGAGTGCGTATATTCAGCTCGCGGGCGAGCTGCGCGACAATCAGCTTGTCGTTGGCGCGTTGCAGAGTTTCCTCGGTGGAAATCAGCGTGTGCGGCGCAGAAACGGCGCGGTGCGCGGCAAGCGCAATCGTGGACTTTGCGCCCGCAGGCACGATAACGGCGTTGCGTTCGCGCGCAAGGGCGAGCAATGCGTTCGCTCCCGTGTCGGGATTTGTCTCATCGCCGACGTACGTAAAACGCTCGGAGACGTATTTCGAGCGAGCCGACGCCGGAATGGAGGCGCCGATAAACGGCGTTACAATCTTGTAGTGCGCGCGGCCGAGCTCGCGGATTATCGACGCGGCGGCGCGGTATTTAGTATCTGTGACGATTACGGTTTGTTTCATCGGCTCATCATCTCCCCAACGTCGCCGTCGTACCAAATGCGTGACAGATACAGTCCATCGGGCGGCACTGTCGGCCCCGTAAGTCGGCGGTCGCGCGATTCAAGCAGGCGCGGAATATCGTTTGCGTCCAACTTGCCCTCAGAGGCGTAAATCAGCGTGCCGACGATAGCGCGAGCCATATTGTACAGGAATCCGTTGGCGCAAACGCGCACGGAAATCGCGTCACCGTCCTGCTCTACCTCGCACCAATGAACGGTGCGGACGGTCGTTTTCGTTTGTGTGCCGACATTGCGCACGGCGGCGAAGTCGTGCGTGCCGACGAAGTGCGCCGCGGCGCGTTGCATCGCCGAAACGTCGAGGCGGCGCGGGTAAAAGTACGCACGATTGTTCAAAAACGGGTCGCGGATACGCGAATTGACTATTTTATATGTGTATTCCTTTTTCACGCACGAGAGGATTGCGTTGAAATCCTCGGGCGCGTCAAGCGCGGCGATAACGGCTACGTCGTCGGGCAGGACGGTGTTGAGCGCGAGCGGAAGTCGGTCGGCGGGAATCGTAGATTCCGTGCGCAGGCTGACGCAGTAGCGCAGGGCGTGAACGCCCGCGTCCGTTCTGCCGCAGCCCGTAACGTGGTTGATCTCGCCGCAGATGCGGTTGAGCGCGGCTTTGAGCGTGCCGGCGACGGTCACGTCCGTTTTCTGCTCCTGCCAGCCGTGGTAGCGACTGCCGTCGTAGGCTATGCGCAGTGCAAGCGTTCTCATAGCTGCCAATTAAGGAAAGCGACGGCGGCGATAACTGCTGCGCCGAGTGCGAACGCGACGCCGTCGTTGCGCTTCATGCCCAGCGATTTCATACGCGTGCGACCTTTGCCGCCGTGGTAGCAACGCGCCTCCATTGCCTCGGCGAGTTCGTCGGAGCGGCGGAACGCGCTCACGAAAAGCGGCACGAGAATCGGCACGAGCGCACGGGCGCGCTTGAAGATGCTGCCCGTGTCCATATCGGCGCCGCGCGCCTTTTGCGCGGACATGATTTTGTTAGTTTCCTCAATCAGCGTCGGCACGAAGCGCAGCGCGAGCGACATCATCATGGACAGCTCGTGGACGGGAAAGCGGATTTTCTTCAGCGGATTGAGCAGTTTTTCCATTCCGTCAGTCAGTGCGACGGGGCTCGTGGTATAAGTGAGCATAAACGTGCCCGTGATTATCAGAATTAGCCGCAACACCATTTTGCCGGAGAGAATCAGACCCTCACGCGTGATTTGGATAATCCAGAGCTTGTACAAAACCTCGCCGCGCGTGAAGAACATATTCAGCACGGCCGTGAAAACGATAACCATCGCAATCGGTTTGAGACTTTTCAACACGGTTTTCAGATTTATGTGCGACGCGAGCACCAAGCAGATAAGCATTACGAACATGAACGCGTAGCTCAGCCACGTGTCGGCGATGAAAAGCACGACGATATAGACGATTGTGAGCAACAGCTTTGTGCGCGGGTCGAGATTATGAACTACGGTGTCGGCGGGGAAATACTGGCCAAGCGTGATATCTCTAAGCATTGGTTGCACCTCCGTTTTTCAGCGCAATCAGTGCGTCGCGCACATCCTCGGTCGTGTAAACATCGTCGCGCAGGGCGATACCTGCCGAGCGCAGACGCTCGGCAATCAGTGCGGCCTTGGGCACTGCGAGACCCATCTTGGTCAGCGCTTCGCCGCGACGGAAAACCTCGGCGGGCGTGCCCGTCATCGCCACCATGCCGTCAGAGAAAACGCAGATGCGCTTGGCGCGGCGCGCTGCCTCCTCCATGCTGTGCGTGACGACGATAATCGTGGCGTTGCGCTCGCGGTGATACAGGTCAATATTCGCCAAAAGATCGTCGCGGCCGCGTGGGTCAAGCCCCGCCGTCGGCTCGTCGAGGATTAGCACCTCCGGGCGCATGGCAATAACGCCCGCAATCGCGGCGCGGCGGCGTTGACCGCCGGAGAGCTCAAACGGCGAGCTGTTCAGCACGTCCTCGGGCAGTCCGACGAAGCGCAGCGACTCGCGGACGCGCTCGTCAATCTCGGAATCGGTGAGCCCCATGTTCTTAGGGCCGAATGCAATGTCCTTGTAGACCGTTTCCTCAAACAGCTGATACTCCGGGAATTGGAACACAAGTCCGACGCGGAAGCGCGCGCGGTGCAGCTCCGCCTTGGAGCTGTGGATATCCGTGCCGCCGATGGAAACAGCGCCGAAATCGGGCTTAATCAGTCCGTTAAGGTGCTGAATAAACGTGGATTTGCCGCTGCCTGTGCGGCCTATTATGCCGATGTACTCGCCGGCGTACGCATCAAAGTCAATGCCGCGCAGGGCGGAATATTGGAACGGCGTTCCGGCGGAGTATGTGAATTTAATGCCCTCGGTGCGGACGATTGGCGTCGTCAGCGCGCTCATACGCCCACCCCCGGTTTCGTAAGGCTCGCGGCGATTGCCGCGGCGGCGTCCTCAACGGTCAGCGCGTCGAGCGGAACATCAAAGCCCGCGCGTTGGAGCTCAAAAAGCAGCTCAATCGTGTCGGGGACGTCAAGACCGAGGTCGCGCAGCAGCTCAACCTCGCGGAAAATCTCCTGCGGTGTGCCGACTTTGACGATTTCGCCCTCGTGAAGCACGAAAATGCGGTCGCAGTCGACGGTTTCCTCCATGTGGTGCGTTATGAGCATGACCGTAACGCCGAAATCGCGGCACAGCGTGCCGATAATGCGCACCACGTCCTCGCGTCCCCGCGGGTCAAGCATAGCCGTCGGCTCGTCAAATACGATGCAACGCGGCTGCATCGCAAGCGCGCCCGCTATGGCGACGCGTTGCTTTTGGCCGCCGCTCAACAGGTGCGGCGCGTGGAGGGCGTAATCGGACATGCCTACGGTTTGCAGCGCGTCGTCGACGCGGCGGCGAATCTCCGCAGGCTCAATCCCGAGGTTTTCGGGTGCAAAGGCGACGTCCTCCTCAACAACATTGGCGACGATTTGGTTGTCGGGATTCTGGAAAACCATTCCGACGCGGCGGCGAATCTCCAGAATGTTGTTGTCGTCCGCCGTGGTAAGTCCGTCGATGAGAACGGTGCCTGAATCGGGCTGTAGCAACGCGTTGAAGTGCCGCGCAAGCGTGGACTTGCCGCTGCCGTTGTGGCCGAGCACGGCGATGAACTCGCCGGGCTGAACGTCAAAGCTAACGCCGCGCAGGGCTTGCTTGCCGTCCGTTTCGGCGGAGGAGCTACCTGTAGGGAGTGCCTCGTACGTGTGGGTCAACTTCTCTACCGAGATTATCGGCTGTGAGATAGCCGCCGCTGTGGTGTTTCGTGCCATTAGAATGACCATACCTTTCTATAGGGGGAATTATCGCGGTGGTGGTTGATGGTAGCGGTAGAACTGCTCGCGAAATCCTCAGCGAGTAATTCTACGCAGGTCGACGAAGTTTACTTCGTTGACCTTTCCCAACGAGTTACTGCGCCGCAGGGCAGAATAAGTCCGCTCTCGGTTACGTGTAAGCCAAGCTCGTGACTTTTTGCCGTGCCGCTGTATTTCGTGGAAATCAGGGATTCGGCGATGTACGTTAAGGTAGACGGGCTCAGCCCCGTCGTGTAGGAGCTGATTACGACGAACTCAGGGTCGTCGGAGAGCGCTTCGACGGCTAATTTCAGGAAGTCGTAGAGGTCGTCTTCTAACTTCCACGTCTCGCCGTTCGGACCGCGTCCGTAGCTCGGCGGGNCCATGATAATCGCGTCGTAGCGTTTTCCGCGGCGAATTTCGCGCTCAATGAACTTTGCGCAGTCGTCAACAATCCAGCGAATCGGCGCGCTCTCAAGCCCCGAGGCCTTGGCGTTTTCGCGCGCCCACGCGACCATGCCGCGAGCTGCGTCTACGTGGCAAACTTGCGCGCCGGCCTTTGCCGCCGCAACGGAGGCTGCGCCCGTGTACGCGAACAGATTCAGCACGTTGAACGGACGCGTCGAGACCTGCTCGGCAATCGCCCTGCGCACCTTATGCTCAATGAAATCCCAGTTTGCGGCCTGCTCGGGGAAAATGCCCGTGTGTTTGAACGACATGGGTTTGACGTTAAAGCGCAAATCGTCGTAGCGGATTTGCCAGCTTGACGGCAAATCGTTTTTGTCCCACTGTCCGCCGCCCGCCTTAGAGCGCGAATAGCGCGCAGAGGGGTTGCGCCACGCGGGGNGGCGCTTCGGTGTGTCCCATATTACCTGCGGGTCGGGGCGTATTAAGATGTGTTTCCCCCACCGCTCAAGACGCTCGCCTGCGGAGCAGTCGAGCAACTCGTAATCTTCCCATTTGTTTGTTGTAAGCATATACTTCTCCATTTTGCAGCCTCGGTCGGGCAAAGCCCTCCCTGCGAAGTGGCTCCC
>JGI994J12354_10004939_pt1 | contig 11743 bp, 13 predicted proteins | sample IntmicLarv3ML3BL_FD_12354 | JGI IMG/M metagenome (IMG submission 12354) | reverse complement strand
CGAGCCTGGGTCGAGCCTGTCGTAAGCTTGCCTCCGGCGGCTTAAGGGTGTTTTTGTAAAAACACCCTTAAGAATCCCCAAAAACTTTTGGAAATTGTATTTCATACAATTTCTGAGAAAATAATAATCAGAAAATCATGTGAAACATGATTTTCATAAGGTTTTTGTTCAAGCTTTTTTCAAAAAGCTTGTGGAGTTTGAGGCAAAGCCTCAAGGTCTTAATCGGTAATACAAAGGAGCCTCACTATGCCACGTTTTGACGGCAGGGCCAACACCGAGCTGCGGCCCATCACCATCACCCCGGACTTCATCAGCCACCCGGAGGGCTCGGTGCTCATCGCGTGCGGCAACACCAAGGTCATCTGCAACGCCACCATCGAGGAGGGCGTGCCCCACTTCATGCGCGGCCAGGGCCGTGGATGGGTGACCGCCGAGTACAGCATGCTGCCGCGGGCCACCCACACCCGGACGCCGAGGGACATCGGCAAGCTCAAGCTCAACGGCCGTGCCGCCGAGATTCAGCGCCTCATCGGGCGTGCCCTGCGGTCGGTGACCAACCTCGACCGCCTGGGCGAGCGCAGCATCACCATCGACTGCGATGTCATCCAGGCCGACGGCGGCACGAGGTGCGCCAGCATCACCGGCGGCTTCTGCGCCCTGGTTCTGGCCCTCGGGAAGCTCCAGGCCGAGGGCGTCTTCAAGACACTGCCCCTCTACTCCTACGTGGCCGCCGTCAGCGTCGGCATCATCAAGGATGTGCCGCTTTTAGACCTCAACTATGTGGAGGACAGCGGCGGCGAGGTCGACTTCAACTTCGTCATGGATGACGAGGGCAAAATCATCGAGCTTCAGGGCACCGGCGAGGAGCGCCCCTTCTCCAAGCGGGAGATGGACGAGATGTATGTGCTGGCCGAGAAGGGCATTAAGGACTTGGTGGCGGCCCAGCGGGCCGCCGTGGGACATTTGTTTAAGTGACCTTCGACAAAAATCTGCGGATTTTTGTCGATTTGGTTCATTTTGAATGCTGCTCACGCCGGAATGAATCCGGCTGCGCGGCAACCGATAAGACGCCTACGGCGCTCGAAAAAAGACACATTTAAGAAGAAACAAGGGATTTTATGCGATTTATTCTAGCCAGCAACAACCCCCAAAAATTACGGGAGCTGACCGCCATTCTGGCCGGCCACGAGACGGTGAGCCTTTCACAGGCCGGCCTCGACATCGACCCCGACGAGACGGGCATGACCTTTGAGGAGAACGCCCTCATCAAGGCTCGGGCCGTGTGCGCGGCCTCGGGGCAGGCCGCCATCGCCGATGATTCCGGCCTGGTGGTCGATGCTTTAGACGGCGCGCCCGGCGTGCGCTCGGCCCGCTACTGCGAAGGGACAGACGCCGACCGCACGGCCTTTCTGCTTCGCAACCTGCGGGAGGTTCCCGGCGAGCAGCGCACCGCCCGGTTTGTGTCGGCGGTGGCCGCCGTCTTCCCCGGCGGGCGTGAAATCACCGTGCGCGGCCAATGCCACGGTGTCATTTTGCGCGAGCCCCGGGGCGAAAACGGCTTCGGCTACGACCCTGTCTTCTTCGTGCCGGAGGAAAACGGCACCTTCGCCGAAATCACTCAGGAGACCAAAAATCGCATCTCACACCGGGGCAAGGCCCTGCAAAAGCTCAAAGAGCAACTGGAAGGAATTGAATAAATGACACTGACAAGCAAACAGCGGGCCTATTTGAGAGGCCTGGCCAACCCCCTGGACACCATCGGGCAGATTGGCAAGGACGGCATCACCCAGGCCGTCATCGACCAGGCGGCCCAGACCCTCAAGGCCCGAGAGCTCATCAAAATGCGCGTCCTCGAGACCTCCATGCTCACGGCCCGTGAGGCCTGTGAGGCCCTGTGCGAGGCCCTGGACGCCCAGCCCGTCCAGGCCATCGGCAGCCGGTTCGTGATGTACAAGCAGAGCCCCCAGAAGCCCGTCATCGTGCTGCCCGCCGACAGCAAAAAGAAAAAATGAGGCTTGGCATCTTCGGCGGCACCTTCAACCCGCCCCACATGGGCCATGTGGAGGCAGCTGCCGCCTGTGTGCAGGCACTCCGCCTCGACGCCCTGTGGCTCATGCCCACCGGAATCCCGCCCCACAAGGCCCTGCCCGAGGGCTCAGCCTCCGCAAGCCAGCGCCTTGACATGGCGCGGCTGGCGGCGCAGGCCATCCCAAGGGGCGCGGCCTGCGGCCTCGAGCTCGAGCGCCAAGGCGCCAGCTACACGGTGGACACCCTGCGGGAAATCCGGGCTCAGCGCCCCGAGGACGCCCTCTGGCTGGTCATCGGCAGCGACATGCTGCTCTCCTTCGAGCGGTGGCGGGAGTACCGTGAGATCGCCAAAATGGTGCGTCTGGCCGTCGTCTCCCGTGAGGCCGGCGACCGGCCCGCGTTGGAGGAAAAAGCCGCCTGGCTGACCCTCGACTGTGGGGCCGAGATTGACTTTGTGGACAACGCTGTTAACAAGGTCAGCTCAACCGCCGCACGGGCCGGCGAGGCCGACGCGCTGCCCCCCGGTGTGCCCGAATACGTGGTGCGAAACCTGCTCTACAGCGACGATGCCCGGCTGGCTGCCCTGCGGCAGATGGCGCGAGAGCGCCTCTCTCCCCGCCGCCTGGCCCATGTGCTGGGCACCGAGGCGTGCGCCGCCGCCATGGCCCTCCGCTTCGGCGAGCGCGAGCTTGATGCCCGCACAGCCGCCCTGCTCCACGACATCACCAAGGAAGTGCCCATCGAGCGGCAGTTGCAAATGTGCGCGGCCCGTGGTATAATGCCAGACTATCCCGAGACCAGCCTTGATGCCCTGCTCCACGCCGACACGGCGGCCATCCTGGCCGAGGACGAGCTCCGGCAACCCGAGCACATCTGCGATGCCATCCGGTATCACTCCACCGGCCGGTCCCATATGTCCCGCCTTGAGAAAATCATCTACGTGGCCGACAAGATTGAGCAGACGCGCCAATACGCCGATGTGCCGCCCATCCGGGCCCTGGCCGAGCAAAACCTGGACGCCGCCACCGTGGCCGTCCTCCGAGGCGCCCTGGCCGCCCTCGAGCGTCAGGGCCGCCCGCCCTATGGGCGCACCCAAGATGCTCTAACCCATATGATTGACAACAAATAGCTTTCAATAAGAAACGAGGTTCATCATGGATCATTTACAGCCGAAGGAATTGATGGAGTTCATCGTCCGCACCGCCGACGAGCGCAAGGCCCGCGACATCGTGGTCATGGAGGTGGCCGACCAGACAACCCTGGCCGACTACATCATCGTCATGACGGGCACCTCCACCACCCACATCCGCGCCCTCTCCGAGGAGATTGAGAAAAAACTCAAGGACGCCCATGGGCTCTATCCCCACCACACCGAGGGTGTCACCTCCAACTGGATTTTGCTCGACTATCTCTCTGTGGTCGTCAATGTCTTCCTGCACGATGCCCGCGAGCTATACGCCCTGGAGCGACTATGGGGCGACGCCCGCGAAGTGGATTTGAAGGATTTAGTGCAGGTTGAAGACTAACGATTAACGGAGCCTCCCGGCTTCGTACAAAAAAGGAGCCATACACCATGAAATACGATTTTACCGCCATCGAGAAAAAATGGCAGGATATCTGGGAAGAAAAGGGCGTCTTCCACGCCCAAAACGGCAGTGACAAGGAGAAATTCTTCGTCCTGGTCGAGTTCCCCTACCCCTCCGGCGAGGGCTTGCACATCGGGCATCCCCGCTCGTACACCGCCCTCGACACCGTGGCCCGCAAGCACAGGATGATGGGCCAAAACGTCCTCTACCCCATGGGGTGGGACGCCTTTGGCCTGCCCACGGAAAACTACGCCATCAAGCACAAAATTCATCCGCGCATCGTCACCGAGCGCAACGTGGCCCGGTTCAAGAGCCAGCTTCAGGCCATCGGCCTCAGCTTCGATTGGAGCCGCGAGGTCAACACCACCGACCCCGGCTATTACAAGTGGACCCAGTGGATTTTCCTGCAGCTTTATAAGCACGGCCTGGCCTACAAGAGCACCATGCCGGTCAACTGGTGTACCAGCTGTAAGGTGGTGCTGGCCAACGAGGAAGTGGTGGCCGGCGTGTGCGAGCGCTGCGGCGGCGAGGTTCAGCGCCGGGAGAAGAGCCAGTGGATGCTGGCCATCACAAAGTATGCCCAGCGCCTCATTGATGACCTCGACACCGTCGACTACATCGACCGCGTCAAGGTGCAGCAGCGCAACTGGATTGGCCGCAGCGAGGGGGCCGAGGTCACCTTCAAAACCAGCCGGGGCGACGAAATGCGCATCTACACCACCCGCCCCGACACCCTGTTCGGCGCTACCTACATGGTCATCTCTCCCGAGCATCCCTTTGTGGAGCAGTGGAAGGATGTCATGACAAACTATGCCGATGTGGCCGCCTATCGCGAGGCGGCGGCCCGCAAGAGCGACTTCGAGCGCACCGAGCTCAACAAAGACAAAACCGGCGTGTGCATTGAGGGCGTCACGGCCATCAACCCGGTCAACGGGCTGGACATCCCCATCTTTGTGGCCGACTATGTGCTCATGGGCTACGGCACCGGCGCCATCATGGCCGTGCCCGGGCATGACAGCCGCGACTGGGAGTTCGCCCGGGCCTTCGGCCTGCCCATCGTCGAGGTCGTCCGGGGCGGCGACATCGAAAAAGAAGCCTTCGTCGATTGCGACACCGGCATCATGGTCAACAGCGGATTCCTGGACGGTATGACCGTCGAGGACGCCAAGAGGGCCATCACGGCCTGGCTGGCCGACAAGGGCCTGGGCGAGCCCAAGGTCAACTACAAGCTGCGCGACTGGGTTTTCTCCCGCCAGCGCTACTGGGGCGAGCCCATCCCCATGGTCTACTGCGACAGCTGCGGCTGGGTGCCCATCCCCGAGAGCGAGCTGCCCCTTGTGCTGCCCGATGTGGAGAGCTACGAGACCACCGACAACGGCGAGAGCCCCCTGGCCAAGCTGGAGGACTGGATTGAAACCACCTGCCCCCACTGCGGCGGCCACGCCCGGCGGGAGACCGATACCATGCCCAACTGGGCCGGCTCGTGCTGGTACTTCCTGCGCTACACCGACCCCCATTGCGCCACCGCCCTGGCCTCTAGGGAGGCCCTGGACTACTGGACGCCGGTCGACTGGTACAACGGCGGCATGGAGCACACGACGCTCCACCTGCTCTACAGCCGGTTCTGGCACAAGTTCCTCTTCGACATCGGTGTGGTGCCTACCTCTGAACCCTATAAAAAGCGCACGAGCCACGGCATGATTTTGGGCGAGACCGGCGAAAAGATGAGCAAATCCCGCGGCAATGTCATCAACCCCGACGAGATTATCAACCAGCACGGCGCCGACACCCTGCGGCTCTACGAGCTGTTCATCGGCGATTTCGAGAAGTCGGCCCCGTGGTCGACGGCGTCCATCAAGGGCTGCCGCCGCTTCCTCGAGCGCATTGCCGTGCTGGCGGACAAAATCCAGCCGGGCAGCGAATACTCCGCCGCAAACGAGAGCGCCATGCACAAGACCATCCAAAAGGTCGGGCGCGACATCGACACCATGAAGTTCAACACGGCCATCGCGGCCCTCATGAGCTTGCTCAATCAGCTGGAGAAAAACGGCGTCAATCGGGCCGAAATGGCCGCGTTTATCACCCTTTTGAATCCCTTCGCGCCCCATCTCACCGAGGAAATCAACGCCCTCATGGGCGGCAAGACGCTGCTGGCCGCCACCCCCTGGCCCCGGTTTGATGAGAGCAAGGCCCGGGACGAGGTCATCGAGATGGCCGTCCAAGTGGGCGGCAAGGTCAAGGCCGTCGTCGCCGTGCCCGCCGATGCCGATGCCGGCACAGTGCGCAGCATCGTCGAGGCCGACGAAAAGGTGGCCGCCCTGCTGCACGGCATGACAGTGGTCAAGGCCATTGTGATACCGGGAAAGATTGTCAACTACGTGCTTAAACCGCAGTAATGCACACCCCCTCGGGGCGATGCACCAATCGCCCGCCCCTCCGCGCCCCATTCCGGATGGTTTCACGCGCATCGTTATGGTACATATCCCTGTGCAGGAGGCTGATACCCATGAAAACCCGCATACTGTCTGTTTCGCTGGCGATTGCCGTTGTGCTTGGCATGTCAAGCATGCCCGCCCTGGCCTATGAGGCTTGGGAGGCCATCTTCACCCAGCCGGGGCTCAAGCCGGGGGACGCCCTGCGGGCGGGTGCCCATGGCTCCTTCGACTATGGCTATAACGATGAGTTTGCGGATGTTTTCGTGAACCCCGGCCCTTACCAATGGACAGTGCTGGAGCATGTGGTGGTGGGCGACTGCATTGAAATCACCGAGGCCGTTATGACCTATGAGGACGGCACCATAATTGAGGCCTACCGCGAGTACTTCAGCGACGGCGAGCGCGTGGTATTCTACCAAGACCAATCCAAGCCAATCGGGATGCGCTGCGAGGTGTTTGTGGGATACCGCATTGTAGCCGGCAGCAGCAATACCGTAAATGCCCGGGTAATAAACAACTTGGCTTCCAGCGGCGTTTTTTGTTCACCAGAAATGGCAATTGAGCGCAATGCGCCCGCGCCTTCCCGCCCCAAGGGCGATGCCTCGGTATTCAGCATCATAACCGAGTTTGAGCAAAACTTTTTCGTGTACACAGACCCCGCGACGCTGCCCATACCCTATGAGAAGCCGTCGTCCTGGGCCGAGAGCGAGGTCATCGCGGCGACCATGGCAAAGCTGGTGCCCCAGGGGCTGCAATCAAAGTACACGCAAGCTACCACGCGCGCCGAATACTGCGCCCTTGCCGTGGCGCTGTATGAGCGGGTGACGGGCGCGGAGATTGCCGGGCGCAAGACCTTTGGCGACACCACGGATATCAATGTGGAAAAAGCGGCGTATATCGGTGTGGTGGCCGGCGTTGGCGACAATCGGTTTGCGCCAAACGACAGCCTCACCCGCGAACAGTCGGCCGTGATGCTGGCGCGCCTGGCGGAGGCGCTGGGGCAGCCCTTTGCGCCGGCTGCGCCAACCTTTACCGACAATGCGCAGATATCCTCCTGGGCCCTCGGCCAGGTTGGGCAGGTGCAGGAGGCCGGCATTATGTGGGGTGTGGGCGGCGGCCGCTTTGCCCCCAAGGATTCCTACACGAGAGAGCAGAGCATCGTCACCCTGCTCAGGCTGTTCAACGCCCTGTCCTGAGCCCGGACAAAAGTCTGCACAATCCCCCAAAGAAACTTCCGCTGCCTCTTGACAATGCCCCTGACAAACACTATAATATATAAGTGGCGGTACATGGGCATCCAGTCCATCTGTCCGGAATCGCTATGGTCTCAGCTGTGGAGGGAGGGAAAAAGATGTCGGAAATCCGTATTAAGCCGGATGAATCCCTGGACAATGCACTGCGTCGCTTCAAGCGCTCGTGTGCCAAGTCTGGCGTGCTTTCCGAGCTCCGTCGCCGTGAGCATTATGAGAGCCCCAGCGTTAAGCGTCGCAAGAAGAGCGAGGCTGCCAGAGCCAAGAAAAAGACCTTCCGCTAAATCTTCAGGCGCGGCCCACGGGCCGCGCCTTTTGACACCCTAACTATTCAGGAGGACTCGGGATATGGACAGTCACGCCGCTCTGCTGGACGCCATGATGGCGTATGAGCACGGCTGCCCCCAGCGGGTGCACCATCTTTTGGCCGTGCGCGGCTTTGCCATGGCCATCGCCGAGGGCGAGGGCCTGGATGCGCGTACCCGCCTGGTGCTTGAGGCCGCCGCCATCACCCACGACATCGGCATTCGCCCCAGCCTCGAGAAGCACGGCGACGCCTCGGGCCCCCATCAGGAGCAGGAGGGCCCCATCGCCGCCCGCCCCATGCTGGAAAAGCTGGGCTATCCCGCCCCCATCGTCGACCGGGTGTGCCGCCTCATCGGCAAGCATCACACGACCAGTGACATCCTGGGCGACGACCACCAGATTCTGCTGGAAGCCGATTTTTTGGTGAACGCGCTGTCCTGTTCAAGCGAAGCCATTCGGGAAACCCACGATAAAATCTTCAAAACAGCCACCGGACGGCGGCTGCTGCGCACGCTGTACATGGATTAATTGCCCTTGGAGATTCCATCCCCAAACCCGGCAAGGGGACCAGTCCCCTTGACCCCAAACCGCGCAATTGCGCGGTTTTATTTTTGCACAAGCCTGCCTAAAAAACTTATACTCACAATCGTGTGTAACACGATTGTTCGTGAAGTTTTTGTTCAAACTTTTTTCAAAAAGTTTGTCAGGTTTGGGGTGAAACCCCAAGGTCTACAGATTCTCGTGCGCCGCCAAGATGAAATGGTAGACAGGCCCCAAGGCCGCAAACCCGGCCTTGAGCTCGTCAGCGAGACCGGGCGAAAACAGGCCGGCCACCGGCAGGTTCTCACAGCCGGCCACAAAGCTGCGCTGGTTGAGCCACAGCAGCTTTTCCTCAGATAAATCGGTGAATTTGGGCCGTTGGTACCGCTCGCCCATCAAGGTGCGGCCGGGGATGGCGTTAAAGGCGTCCCGAGCGGCCAGCCAGCGCCTATCATCCTGCACAATCCAGGCGCGCAGCTGCTCGGCCACCCGAGGCGGGGTGTCGTAGTATCCGCAGCCCCAGCGGTAGCCCGAGGGCGTCATCTCGAAGAAAAAGGCCGGTGCCGCCATGCCCTTGCCCCGCTTGAAGGCCAGCCAGCACACGTCGCGGAAGAGGGTCTTGTCCTTGGCGAAGCGGGTGTCCCGCCAAATGCGGGAGAGGGTGCGCCGGGGCTCGAGCACCATCATCGGGTCGATGCCGGCCAAGGTTGGGATAACGGCCTCCGAGAGCGCAAGAAGCGGCCCCTCGACCAACGCCTTGTAGCGGGGCTTGTTCTCGTTAAACCACGGGCGGTCATTGCGCATACGGTTTTCCACCAGAAAGTCCAGCGTCTCGGGCGTAATACGCGCGCCCATCACAGGGCACCCATGAGGGAGAGGGCGGCCCGGGCGGCCGCCTGCTCGGCCAATTTCTTGCTCTTGCCCTCGCCTTCGGCGATGGGGTTTGTGTTGATGAGCACCTCGATGACAAAATGCTTGTCGTGGTCGGGCCCGCTCTCGCTTTTGAGGCGATAGCCGAGGGTCTCCTCGTGGTTTTTCTGCACAATTTCCTGTAGGGTGGTCTTATAGTCCACCGTGGCGCCCTGGCGCACCGTCTCCTCGGCCTTGCGGGCGATGAAGTCCACAATAAAGCCCCGTGCGGCGTCCAGCCCGCCGTCCAGATAGATGGCGGCCAGCACGGCCTCGACGGCGTCGGCCAGCACCGAGGGGCGGCGGTTGCCGCCGCCGCTCTTCTCGCCCTTACCCAGCAGCAGGCTGTCGCCCAGCCCCAGCTCCTGGGCGTACTGGAAGAGCGAGCTCTCGCACACGATGGCGGCCCGAAGGCGCGTCAGCTCGCCCTCAGGCAGGGCGTGATAGCGCTCGAAAAGGTGCTCGGCGCAGATGAAGCCGAGCACGCTGTCGCCCAAAAACTCGAGCCTCTCGTAAGAGGCGCTCCCCTTCTCCCGGTTCTCGTTGGCGTAGGAGCTGTGGGTCAGCGCTTGGCGCAGCAGGCCCTCGTCCTTGAAGGTATAGTTGATTTTGCCCTTTAGCATAGCGGTCTCCTCTAGTAAAAATTCCGGTGAGCAATCACCGGAATTTTTCTTGTGGCAACGATAAACTCACATGCGTTCCTTGATGTAATTGGCCACGTCACCCAGGGTTTTGATTTTCTCCAGGGCGTTTTCCTCGATTTCACCGATTTCGAACTCCTCCTCAACCGCCATCATAAACTCAACGATGTCGATGGAATCGGCGTCAAAATCCTCCACGAAGCTGGTCTCGGGGGTGATGTCGTCGGCGTCGACGCCGAACTGATCGGCGGCCAGGCTGCGCAGCTTCTCGAATATGTCCATAATGGTCCCTCCAAAGCAATGTCGGGCATCCCCCCTCGGGATGCCTTAAAAACGAAATCAGTATAGCAGAGGACGCGGCCCTTGTAAAGAGGTTCCGCGCGATTTTACACAGCTGGCCCTTCTTCGGCATTTTTTGCCACCGTCATGTGGGCGATATTTTGCTCCACATGCCCGATGTAGCCGCTGGCGGCGAACTGGGCCGCCTTGCCGATGGCGCTGCAAACGGCCTTGGCATCACACGAGCCGTGGGCCTTGATGACCGGCTTTGAGATGCCCAGCATGGGCGCGCCGCCGATTTCCTTGTAGTCGAGCCGGGCCCCAAGACGCTTCATCCCCGGCTTCAAAACCGAGGCGGCCAGCTTGGTTTTGGTCGATTCCATCATGATGTTTTTAATCTCGCCCATGAGGAAGAGGGCGATGCCCTCGATGGTCTTGAGGACGATGTTGCCCGTGAAGCCGTCGCACACCAGCACATCGGCCACGCCGTCGGGGATGTCGCGGCCCTCGACATTGCCGACGAAGTTCAAAAGCCCCTTGTCGTGGGCATCCTTCAAGAGCGCGTAGGCCTCCAACTGAAGGGGCCCGCCCTTGCTGTCCTCGGCGCCGTTGTTGATGAGGCCGACCCGGGGCTTTGATACACCGATGGCCTTTTCCATGTAAAGCGAGCCCAGGAAGGCGAATTGCAGCAGGTACTCGGCGGTACACTCCACATTGGCCCCGCAGTCGATGAGCAGACTGCCCGCCCCCGATTTGGTGGGCAGAATGGGGGCCAGGGCGGCACGGCGCACCCCCTTGATGCGCTTGACCAGCAGCGTCGCGCCCGAGAGGGCGGCCCCCGTGCTGCCGGCGGTGACCAACGCGTCGCCCGAGCTTGCCACCAGCAGATTCATGGCCACGGTCAGGCTCGAATCCTTCTTGGCCCTAATCGCGTTGCTGGCCGAGTCGTGCATGTCGATGACCTCGCTGGCGTGGTGAACCGTCACGCGGCCATTGCCGCGGCCCGCCAGGATGGGCTCAATGCGCTCGCGCTGCCCCACCAGAACGATGTCGCAGCCGTGCAAATCGGCGGCCAGAATGGCCCCTTCGACCATGGCCTCGGGGGCGTGGTCGCCGCCCATGGCGTCGAGCAAAATCTTCATAGCACATCCTCCATCAGTGTGGGAATTGCGGCGTCCAGCTCGGTCAGCGCCCGGGCCGAGATGGCCTCATACCGGGTGCGTTTGTCCTTGACGCGGGTATCCAGAGGCTCTAAAAGCCCGAAATTGATGTTGCTGGGCTGAAAATTGCGGCCCGTGTAGCCGCTGACAAAGGCCGAGAGCGCCCCGTGGGCCGTGCGGGCACTCAGGGTGAAGTCGGGCCTTCCCGACAGCCTGCGGGCCATGTTGACAGCACACAGGATGCCGCTGGCCGCCGATTCGATGTACCCCTCCACCCCGGTAATCTGCCCGGCGAAGGCGATGCCCTCCCGGCCCATCAGGTGGAAGGCGGCATCGAGCCGCCCCGGCGCCTGAATATAGCTGTTGCGGTGCATGACGCCGTAGCGCAGGAACTCGGCGTTCTCTAAGCCGGGAATCATGGAGAAAACCCGCTTTTGCTCCCCGTGGCGCAGATGGGTTTGGAAGCCCACCAGGTTCCAGGCCGTGCCATTAGCGTTCTCGGCCCGCAGCTGGACGACAGCATAGGGCCGCTCCCCGGTGTGAGGGCTCACGAGCCCCACCGGCTTGAGGGGGCCGAAGCGCAGCGTGTCCTCGCCCCGGCGGGCCATG
>JGI994J12354_10004938_pt1 | contig 11744 bp, 10 predicted proteins | sample IntmicLarv3ML3BL_FD_12354 | JGI IMG/M metagenome (IMG submission 12354) | reverse complement strand
GGCATGACCATGTTGATTGTAACGCATGAAATGAACTTCGCAAAAGACGTATCAAATCGAGTGTTCATCATGGATCAGGGAATTATTATCGAACAGGGAGATCCTAACGAAATTTTTACGAATCCCAAAACAGAAAGAGCGCAGGCATTTTTGAGCAAAGTTTTGGTAAATGAATAATGAAAATAAAAAACACTATATAAATTTAATAAAATAAAAAATATTTTTACCCGTCACATTTTATAGCGACGGGTTTTTAGCTTATTAGTAATCAAGCGTTTTTATAATTTCATATATTTTTCTTTAGATAAAACATCAGCCAAATATTTCACGGCGAATTCATAACCGATTGGTCCCAGTCCGATTATGCAGCCGTCGCAGACGTCGGACAGGTATGATTTATGCCGAAAGTCTTCGCGTTTGTAGATATTACTTATGTGAACTTCGACTTTTTTGATTTTTATGCAAGCAAGTGCGTCATGTATGGCTATCGATGTATGCGAATATGCGCCTGCGTTGATGATTATTCCGTCAAAAGTTTTTTTAGCGGATTGGATTGTGTCGATTATTTCACCTTCATGATTGGATTGAAAACACATTAATTGACAATTGTTTTTCTCTGCGGTAATTTTTGTGTTTTTTTCGATGTCTTCGAGTGTTGTGCTTCCATAGATTTCAGGTTCGCGCAATCCGAGCATATTCAAATTCGGGCCGTTTATTAATAATAATTTTATCATGTTTTTAAAAACCTCGTTTTCTGTAAAATATTCTAGTGTAAATATTGAAATTTACGTGAATTATATTGTATTTTTTATTAATTTGTTATATAATAAAATAGTAGGAAAATAAAAAAATAGAAAGGAATAACAATGGAAATAAAAATTAATTTTAAAATAGTTGTTGTTGTGATTATTGCTGTGATTTTATTGTTTTTTGTTTTTTCGAGCTTTTATACCGTCGGAGAAACAGAAAATGCGGTTGTTACAACATTCGGCAAATATACGTCTACTCAAACAGCAGGACTTCAGTTTAAACTTCCGTATCCTATTCAGGATTGCAAGAAAGTTGATATGACGACACGTAAAATGGTGTTGGGTTATACAGAAACTGATGATTATTTTTATTCGAATTCGATGTCAAACAGTACATACAATGCAGTGTCCGATTTAGCAGATTCCAAAATGATTTCCGGCGATTACAATGTCGTTTCTGTTGACTTTTTCTTGGAATGGAAAGTCAGCGATCCTAAAAAATATTTATATAATTCCATAAATCCGCAATTGATATTTAAAAATATTGCAAGAGCGGCAGCGAGAGATATAATCGGTTCAAAAAATGTCGATGAAATATTGACGACAGGAAAATCCTTGATTCAATCGGAAATAAAAGATATAATTTTGAAAAAATTAGAAGAACTCGATTTGGGTATTCAATTACTTGATGTAAAAATTCAAGACGCCGAACCACCGACAATCGAAGTCATAATGGCATTCAAAGCAGTTGAAACAGCTAAACAAGAAAAAGATACGACGATAAACAAAGCAAAAGCATATGAAAATTCGGTTATTCCCGATGCGGAAGCCCAAGCGGATAAAATCATTAAAGACGCTGAAGGTTACAAAGAACAACGTATCAACGAAGCAACAGGTGCTGCAGGACGATTCGAAGCGATGTATAATGAATATCGTCTTAACAGCGAAATTACGCGTAAACGTATGTATTTGGAAATGATTGAAGATGTTTTGCCGGGAATTGATGTTTATATAGACGCTCAAAGCGGCGGAAGCATTCAAAAATTATTGCCGATCGAAAGTTTTATTGATTCAAATAATACAGGAGGTGGAAATAATGGCTGATAACGTAATAAATGTAGGAAAAAAAGTTAATATCCCATTAATTATAACTTTAGTTGTGATATTTTTAGCGATAATCGTTTTATTTTCATCATTCTATACTGTAAACGAAGATGAATACGGTATTATCAGGCAATTCGGCAAGGTAAACAGTATAAAAGATGAAGCGGGATTATATTTCAAGATTCCGTTTATCGAAGAAATTTCGTATTTACCGAGAAATAAGCATGTATATGACGTTCCGTCCAGCGAGGTGCTGACAAACGATAAAAAGGCTCTTGTTGTTGATAATTACGTCGTTTGGCAAATTGTGGATCCGTTAAAATTTATTCAAAGCGTCAGTACAGTTTATGAAATGGAAAGACGTTTAGATGCGGCTGTTTACAGCGTTGTTAAAAATACAATGGGTACACTGGAACAATCGAGTATCATTCAAGCGGGTAACGATACGGACAAAGGTAACCGAAACAACGTAAACAAAGAAATTACAGATAAAGTTAATTTGCAAATTTCAAATGAATATGGTGTAGAAGTTCATTCCGTAGAAATAAAAAAACTTGATCTTCCTGCAGACAATGAAGCAGCAGTATATAACAGAATGATTTCTGACCGTGAACAAATCGCTGCGACATTTATTGCCGAAGGATTACTTGAAGCATCAAAAATTCATAATGAAACCGATAAAAATGCGGTTATTCTTATTTCAAACGCCCAAGCCAGAGCCGAACAATTAATAGGTGAAGGTGAAGCTGAATATATGCGGATTTTGGCGAGTGCTTATAATACACCCGATAAAATGGATTTCTATGAATTTTATAGATCACTCGAAGCAACAAAAAATTCAATGACGGGTAAAAAAGTATTGATTTTGCCGTCTGACAGTTATATTGCTAAAATCTTTCTTAATAATTAATTATATCAGATAATAAAATATTTTGCAAGAATAAGATTAAAGCCGTATTAAATTTTTATTACGGCTTTATAAATTTACCTATAAAAACTTTTTCCATAAAAATAGCAACAATAAATTGCGAATATGTAAAAAAATGAACATTAAAATAATTATTCTAAAAATAAATTTATAACCGTGTTTTACCTTTACAAATTCATCTTTTTTTGATATAATAGTATGGTTAATGATAAATATCATAATTTAATAAAATAGGGAGGTAACATGAAAAAGAAATTTTATATCACAACGCCGATTTATTACGCAACGGGAAAAATGCACATCGGACACTCATATACAACGGTTGCGGCAGACGTTATGGCGAGGTATAAACGAATGCGTAATTTTGATGTTATGTTCCTGACAGGTACTGATGAACACGGGCAAAAAGTAGCGCGAAAAGCTGAAGCGTTGGGAATTACGCCGATTGAATTTGTTGATAAGATTACATCAGATATTCAAAATGTTTGGAAAACATTAAATATTTCATATGATAAATTTATTCGAACAACCGATGAATATCACGAAAAAGCTATTCAAAAATTGTTTAATAAATTATACGAAAAAGGCGAAATATATAAAAGTGAATATGAAGGTTTATATTGCACGCCGTGCGAATCGTTTTGGACAGAAAGCCAGTTGATTGACGGAAAATGCCCCGATTGCGGAAGAGTTGTCGAAACAGCCAAGGAAGAAAGTTATTTTTTCAAACTTTCGAAATATCAGGATAAATTAATTGAAATCTTGACCACTCAAAAAGATATTTTATTACCTGCAAATCGTATAAATGAAATGATTAATAACTTTCTCAAACCGGGATTAACTGATTTGTGTGTATCCAGAACCTCGATAAAATGGGGAGTTCCTGTTACATTCGACGATAAGCACACTATTTATGTTTGGATTGATGCCTTGCCGAATTATATTACGGCTTTAGGTTATATGTCTGATGACACCACTCTTATGGACAAATATTGGCCCGCTGATGTTCAACTCGTAGGAAAAGAAATTGTACGTTTTCACACAATTATTTGGTATGCTATTCTCATGGCGCTCGATTTACCGCTTCCGAAACAAGTTTTTGCTCACGGTTGGCTGATGTTGGGTGACGAAAAGCTCTCAAAATCCAAAGGTGCAGGTGACATTGACACGGTTGACCCGATTTTTCTCGCTGAAAAATATACAGTTGACGCAGTTCGTTATTATTTATTGCGTGAAATGCCTTTCGGTTCGGACGGAAATTACAATTTCGAAACATTTTTAACTCGCCGAAATGCAGATTTAACCAACGATTTAGGTAATTTGGTTTCACGTTCAATTGCTATGGTTGAAAAATATTTTGACGGCGAATTAAACTACGACGTAAAAAATAACAAAAACATAAAAAACAGCGAAAATGATGAATTTGACAGTGAACTCATCGAAACCGCTAAAAATTTAAAAGAAAAAGTTGAGCAGAATCTTGACGTAATGTTGTTTTCAACGGCATTACAGGAAATTTTTAAATTAATTTCAAAAGCAAATAAATATATTGATCAAACTTCTCCATGGATTTTAGCAAAAGATCCGCAAAATAACGAAAGATTAGCTGCAGTTTTATATAATTTATGTGAATCTGTACGTATCGCAGCGATATTATTAATGCCATTTTTACCTGAAACAGCGAAAAAAATCCTGAATAAATTGTCATTATCCGAACAAAAATGGGATGACGCAGGAATATGGGGCTTGCTGCCGGATAATTTTAAAGTCGAAAAAGGCGAGAATTTATTCGCGAGAATTGATATCCAAAAAGAAGTACTGGAAATTTTAGGTGAGTCTGTCCGTCAAGAAGAAAAAGTTGTAAAAGCCGAGAAAAAAGTCGAAATCGACGAAAGAGACATAATTAAACCTGAAATTGCAATCGATGATTTTATGAAAGTAGATTTACGTGTCGGAATAATTCTTGAATGCGAAAAAATTGAAAAAAGCGATAAATTATTGCGATTACAAGTCGATATCGGAACAGAAAAACGTCAAATCGTTTCTGGTATTGCGAAATGTTATGAACCGAATGATTTAATCGGTAAAAAAATAATTGTTATAAAAAATTTAAAACCCGCAAAAATTCGCGGGATAGATAGTTTCGGCATGCTTCTCGCGTCTTCGCACGGAGACCGAATTGATGTAATTTTTGCCGATAATAATGCTAATTTAGGAGATGTAGTTAGATAATGTTATTTGATTCGCATGCACACTTAGACGATGAAAGGTTTAGTGACGACCGTGATGCCGTTATAAACAGATTGACAAGAAACGGTATTTCTAAAGTTATAAATGTAGGTTCATCTATCGAACATTCACGGGCAGTACTTGATTTAGCCCACAAGTATCCGCAGTTTTATGCAGCTTGCGGAGTTCATCCTCATGAAACACAAGACTTAAATGAACAAGATCTTGCCGAAGTAGTCGAAATGCTGGATGACCCAAAAACAGTTGCAATGGGTGAAATAGGTTTAGATTTTTTCTATGACCATTCAGACCGTGATTTACAACGAAAATGGTTTGAAGAACAGTTGATTATAGCGAAAAGATTAGATAAACCTGTTATAATTCACGACAGAGACGCACATTCCGAATGCTTTGACTTAGTAAAAAAACATGGCGTCAGAGGTGTTTTTCATTGCTATACCGGTTCCGCAGAAATGGCAAAAGAGTTGTTGAAAATAGGTTTTTATATATCGTTTACCGGCGTAATTACCTTTAAAAACGCAGTAAAAGCGATAGAAGCTTTGCAAGTTGTTCCGCTTGACAGGTTACTCGTAGAAACCGACTGTCCATATCTTTCGCCCGAACCATACCGAGGTAAACGAAATGAACCGTCCAACGTAAAATATGTGGCGCAAAAAATGGCTTCGGTAAAAAAAATTTCACTCGAGGAACTTTCAAATATCACTTTCGAAAATACATGCAGATTATTTAATATCGAAAAATAGAATTAAACCTATATTTACAAAATGATGTAAGTATAGGTTTTTTATATTATGATGTTACTTTATTCCACAAATCCGCGATTTCATCTCGCTCATTCTTTCCGCAGCCGAAACTGAGTAAAAGTTGGCTTTTTCCGCTTGAATCAAGCGACGCTTTATGATATTTTTCGAAATATTGTTCAATTGTTTCGTCATTTTTACGGTTAATACTTCCGTAAAATACTTTGTTTTCCTTAACACAGCGTTTTATAACAACTTCCATATCATGCATATCAGGATTGCCGAAATTTAATCCGTATGCATTTTTCATATTCATCACTTCTTCGAATAAATGTGGATTTTTACCACAATAATGGATATATCCGCCGCCGAAATGTTCCAAAGTTTTTGATGTATATGGTGTCACAAATTCTTGTAATTGATCTTTCGAAAGCAGGGTAGAAGTGTCTTCGCTGATTTTTATACCGCCTTTTGTTTTCGGCATGACCAATTCGTTGTAATGTGCGATACAATCATCAGTAGGAATGCGTTTCATGACTTCGTCCATACCCAAAAAAATGGCTTCATTGCTCAATTCAAGCAAATGATGAACAAAATCGGGGTCGTCATATAAATCATAAAAAATTTGATCACCATAAACCAAATGTGCTGTATCGAACGCACCTTGTAAATCCAGCGGAAACACTCGGCAACCCGTATCTTTTAGTTTTTCACGAATATAATCCATGTGATCTAGTGCCATTTTGAATTCATCGCCGATTTTCAAATCGTCAACAGACATTTTTGCAATCGTTTCTTTATCCAAATGATCGGCAATCCAAGGCATTTTATCTTCAAAAATAAGTTGTTTTAGCCCAAATAAAGTCGGAAAAATCCCACAGCCCATGTTCGAACGTAAGCTCGGTACACTTTCACAACCGCCGTAAATAACACTCATCGTGCTTCGTAATTGCGATAAAAACATCTTTTCGCTATCATAATGAATTTCTTTCGAATTGAACCAAGGAATTTTATCGTTTTCGTCCAATCGGCAATTCAAAAGCAACGGAACTTTCGGATTTTCGACGCCGTTAAACACATTCGCCTGCATTTTTGCACCGATTTCGAATTTATCTTTGTTATCCGCTAATTTTTGTAATATTTCATAAAAAATCTTATCCATTTTTAACTCCGTTTTTTATAAATTCATCTCGAGTAAGCCGAAAATGGTGCTGTATTTGACCTTTTTGCGGTTGTTCTAACGGTTCTGATAAAATCAATTTGAATCCGTTTTTTTCCCAAACCCGACGGCTTCGTATATTGTAATCTTCGCAAAAACAATGAAGAACATCGACTTTTTCGACATTAAACGCATATTCAATCAACATCCCGACAAATTTTGTACCTAAACCTTTATTCCAATAATCCTTTTCGCCGATTGCCATGTCAATTCTTCGCACATCAACAGAATCGTCGTACATAGCTTTAACTTCGGGTAAATTCATCCGTTGCAGCCAACATTCGCCGATAGGTTTGTCATTGATTTCAATTAAAAAACACGGATTATTCTGCGAAACGCCGCCATATATATCATGTACTGTTTCTTTGTCATAACTTCGTACAATATCTTCGCCACCCTCAGTCCAGTATAAAACCTCCGAATCAGCATTCCATTTATACAAAAACGGCAAATATTCGTCGCAAAGCGGTTTTAATACGATGTTGTAGCCATTTATTTTTCCGTATAAAATTATATCATGAGTTTTTATTATATTAATCATTTTAATAAACACATTCTTTGACAGCATCACAAAATGCTTTTAAATTTTCTTCATTTCCGACAAAAAAGTGATCCGACGGTGCAATAATATATCCCGAATGATCTTTTGTCGCTTCGAAACACTCGTAAACAAGCTCTTTTGCACGTTTTGGCGTGCCACGCTCAAATCCCGCGTTCTGGTCAAATCCACCGATGAAAAATAGTTTGTCCCCGACTTGGGCAGACGCTTTTTTCAAATCGCAATCTCCGCCCATCGATTGAGGAGTCATTGTTTCCAAGCCGTTTGCACCGTTTTGTGTGACTAAATCGAGCATTTTCATCAGCCCGCCGCATAAATGATAAACGACTTTAAGTCCGACCGATTGAAATGCTTTACATTGCTGCTGATCATATTTCAATCCGAATTCTCTGTATAAATCAGGTGAAATAACCGTATTGCTACCCGCACCACCGCCTGTTTCGACCATGTCGGCAGGAATATTTTTCCATTGTTCAGCCACTTTAAGCGTGCCGTCCAAAATATATTTTAAAGCATTATGAACCATATCAGGATTGTCAAATGTCTCCATAATCGCATTTTCAGTACCCATCATCATACAAAGACTTTGCCACGGACTTCCTTGACCGGCTGAAAAAGGATGAACCCGAATAATTCCGCCGTCTTTTAATTTGTCTTTTGCTTTTTGTATAGCAGTAAAATCCGATTTTATCGGAATCGGACGCCATTTCAACCAGATTTTAAAGTCGTCCCAATTTTTAATCCAATGCGAAACATCCCAACCCGTGAATTCGTTGTTCGCCAAATGAGCAGACAGATTTCCGTCAGGTGTTTCGATTGTGTCTATGTAATGATTATATCCGTCATCGAGTTTCCCCAGTTCTTTACGCGAAAAACGCCAGTTTTTCAAATCTTTTTCGGCAAATTCGTAGATTGGCGAAACATAAATTGCATGGTCAAATCCATATTTTTCGTTCGCTTCCATCCAGTCGAAAGTATGTGCGAAATTTTGCAAATAATAATGCATCCATCCGTGAACCTGACAGGGAAGTCTGTCAGGTCGTTTGTTGTCCAGTGCTGTTAACATACGTTCTCTTGACGTCATATTAATACCTCATTTTTGTCCGTAATAAGCGTTTTTTCCGTGTTTTCTGTAAAAATGTTTGTTAATTAATGTTTTTTGCATATTATTATTTAAATTCATCGAATGATAAGCCATAAATGCGATATTTTCGAGAACTACTGCATTTTCCACTGCTTTTTCAGGTGATTTTCCCCAGGTAAAAGGTCCGTGTGATGCCACTAAAACAGCCGAACAATCGCTCGGATTCTTATCTTTGAAACACTCAACGATAACTTTCCCTGTATTTTTTTCGTAATCATTTTTTATTTCACCATCAGTCATTAATCGTGTAAGCGGTATATCCGTTAAAAAATAATCTGCGTGTGTCGTACCTAAAAGGGGTATTTCACGCTGCGATTGAGCAAAGATAGTTGCCCAAGACGAATGCGTGTGAACAATTCCGTTGCAATCGGAAAAATTTTTATATAATTCTAAATGTGTAGGTAAATCTGAACTGGGTTTTAGCTTGCCATCGACAATTTTACCGTCTAAATCGACAATAACTATTTCGTCAGCCGTCATTTTGTCATATTCAATTCCTGACGGTTTAATTGCTACAAGTCCGCTATCACGGTCGATTCCGCTAACATTACCCCAAGTCAGAATGACCAAATTGTTTTTTACTAATGCAATATTTGCGTCAAAAACTGTTTTTTTTAATTGTTCGAGCATTTTAATTCCTTTAAAAAGGATTGAAGATTAAAAAATATTTTTTATTTAAATCTTCAATCCCAAATTATTTAATTTTTACGCAAACGGATTTTCTTTCGGATATATCGAACCTGCAGGTTGGTTAAAATAAATATTATCAACACCTAATAATTTCAATGCTTCGAATAAAACTTTGCCTGCGTGACCGACAGCGATAGCCGAATGGTGGGGGAATGCATGTTCAATAAGAACATGACGATAAAAACGACCCATTTCAGGAATCGCATAAACACCGATAGCACCAAAAGATTTCGGGTCAAGGTCAAGTACTTCACCCTGAGCTACATAGCTCTTTAAAACGCAATCTGCAGTAGATTGAAGTCTGAACAATGTTGTTTGTCCCGCTTTAATCGTACCTTCGAGTGTACCTCTTGAAATGTTTGGTTCGTCGTTTGGTTCAAGTAAACGCTTCATAATCAATTGGTGCTGCATTTTACTGTCTTTTAACAAACAACTTGCCGTGTTTCCGCAATGGAAGCCCATGAAAAGATCTGTGAGCTTATATCCTTTAATTCCGCTTGCTTTGAACATATCAGCAGGAACTGAATTGTTTATGTCTAATAATGTCGCAGGAGTTTGTGTTGCGCAAGTAACCATAAATTCGCTCAAAGCACCGTAAAGATCGGTTTCGCATGCGATGGGAATACCTCTTGCAGCAAAACGTGAATTGACATAACATGGCACAAAACCGAATTGAGTTTGGAATGCAGGCCAGCATTTATTAGCAAAAACAGCAAAATCAGCCGCGCCGATGTTCGCTTCGTACCAATCGGTTAATGTCAATTCGTATTGAGCTAATTTATTGAGCAATGTCGGGTGATTATTACCTTTTCCGAGTTCTTTTGCCATATCTGCCGCAACTTCGCTGATACGTTTATCGTCTTTATGTGCGTTAAATTGTTCGAAAAGATCCAATTCTGAATTTTCCATAACATTTATTCCGAGATCAAACATGGGTTTTATGGGTGCGTTGCAAGCAAAAAAATCATGAGGACGAGGTCCGAAACCGAATATTTTTAAACTTTTTACACCGATATAAACACGTGCAATATTTTCGAAGTCACCGATCATTCCAGCTATATCAGAGGCTGTTCCGACAGGGTATTCGGGTATATAAGCTTTAATCGATCGTAAATTCAAGCAATAAGAAGCGTTCAGCATTCCGCAGTATGCGTCTCCGCGTCCATTAATTAGATTATCACCGGTTTCTTCAGCCGCAGCAACGAACATGCACGGACCGCCGAATTTTTGTGCCATCATCGTTTCGGGGCCTTCCGGACCGAAATTGCCCAGAAATACGACTAAAGCGTTAACACCTGCTGCATTTACTTCATCAAGAGCTTTCATCGCATCTTTTTCGTTTTCAACACAAGTCGGAGCTTCAAAAATCTTGATTTTGCTTTTTTCACAAGCTGCAACAATAGCTTTTCTGCGTGATTTACTTAAATCAATAGGAAAACAATCACGACTGACTGCTATAATGCCTAATTTTACTGTCGGTATATTTTTCATAGTATCCTCCAATTATTTAATATTATTTTTAATCTTTTTTAAAGTTTTCATTACATTGTTTTCACCGCGGCCGAAATAATTATGCAATTTTTTATATTCGGCATAGATTTTATTATATATTTCAACATTTACCGTATTTGGTTTATACACAGTTTCGGACAATTTTCCCATTTCTTTCGCCGCGTCGAAAATACTGTCATAACCGCCGTTTGCTTTGCCTGCCGCAACTGCGCCGAACATTGCCGAACCTAACGCAGGCGCTTGAGATGAACCGCTGATTTTAATTTCCATGTTTAAAACATCTGCATAAATTTGCATAGTTGTCGGGTCTTTTTCCGCAATACCACCCGCTGCGAATAATTCATTCACTTCAATACCGTTTTCGCGGAACGCATTAATTATTGTACGAGTCCCGAATGCCGTTGCTTCAACCAATGCACGATAAATTTCTTCGGGTTTTGTGAGTAAAGTCATACCCATAATCATTCCCGTCAAATCCACATCAACCAAAACAGAACGGTTGCCGTTCCACCAATCTAAAGCTAAAAGTCCGCTTTCGCCTGCTTTTAATATACCTGCTTTCTGGCTGAGTAATGTATGTAAACTGATATTTTTTTCTTTCGCTTCGTTTTGATATTCGACATTAACCAAGTTTTCAGTAAACCACGAAAAATGGTCTCCCACACAACTTTGTCCCGCTTCATAACCGATAAAACCGGGCAAAATTCCGTCTTCAACATAACCGCATATTCCTTTAACCAATTTTTCTTTTTTATCTAAAAGCATATGACACGTTGAGGTACCCATAATCATCAGCATTTTGTTAGGACCGTCAATGCCGAGAGCGGGAACTGTGACATGTGCGTCTAC
>JGI994J12354_10004937_pt1 | contig 11746 bp, 9 predicted proteins | sample IntmicLarv3ML3BL_FD_12354 | JGI IMG/M metagenome (IMG submission 12354) | reverse complement strand
GAAAGCTTTTCTTCCATGATTTATTTAATTGCCGCTAAACTTCAACTTGCTTATCCTAATCCGTTACGATAATTGGAGTAGAACCTATACAAACTACCCGATTGACAAAGATTGTCTGTTAAACTATAATATTCTACGTTGATGTTTCTTGGAAAGGGGTAAGTTTTTTATAATTGTAGCTGCATTTTGCCAATTTCATTCAATATAATTATAAAATTCATTTTAGTTTATTATGCTATTTTCTTCAGCAACCTTTATATTTGTGTTTTTACCGCTTGTACTTTTATTCTATTATACAATATTTAGAAAAAGCCGAAAATGGCAAAATATCTTTTTAACATTAAGTAGTTTGTTTTTTTATGCTTGGGGCGAGCCTTGGTTTGTAATTATAATGATGGGTTCAATTTTTGTAAACTGGGGTTTTGGATTACTGGTAGATAAAAAGAGAAACCACAAAACGGTTAAGATTATTCTTGCCTGTATGGTGGTAATGAATCTGGGTGTTATGTTTATATTCAAATACCTGAGCTTTTCAATTAAAAATATTAACTCAATTTTCGGAAATCTGCTTCCAAATATCAGTATTGCTCTTCCCATTGGAATATCTTTTTTTACATTTCAAGCGATGTCCTATGTGATTGACGTTTACAGAAAAAAAGGTGATGCCCAGAAAAATCCTTTAAATGTAGCGCTTTATATAGCTTTTTTCCCTCAGCTTATTGCCGGACCTATTGTCAGATATGAGACAATAGCAGAGCAAATCAAATATAGAAAAGAAAATTTTAATGATTTCAGCGACGGACTTTGTCGGTTTGTTGTTGGTTTAGGAAAAAAAGTTCTGATTGCTAACTCAATAGCAGTTGTGGCAGACAGAGCCTTTGCCGCTGATGAAAGGTCAATATTACTTGCATGGCTGGGAGCTTTAGCATATACGTTTCAGATATTTTTCGATTTTTCCGGTTATTCAGATATGGCGATAGGTTTGGGGAAAATGTTTGGATTTAGTTTTCTTGAGAATTTTGACTTTCCCTATAAATCAAAATCAATAACAGAGTTTTGGCGGCGTTGGCATATTTCATTGGGAACCTGGTTCAGAGATTATCTGTATTTCCCTCTTGGCGGCAGCAAAGTAAAAACAAAACGCCGTCTTGTTTTCAATCTTTTTGTAGTTTGGCTTTTAACAGGTTTATGGCATGGCGCTAACTGGACGTTTATAATTTGGGGCTTGATGTATTTTGCATTGATTACATTGGAAAAACTTACGGGTTTTGACAAAAAGCTTAAAAATTTCGCATATGTTTATACGTTATTGTTCGTTATTATTGGATGGGTGCTGTTCAGAGCTGATTCTGTATATGAAGCGTTTAAATATATGGGTAATATGTTTGGAATCGGTTCGGTCGGATTTGCCGGAAAAACATTTGTTTTCTGGTTATCTGAGTATAGTTATGTTTTTATTTTCGCAATTATTTTATCATTTCCTGTCGGAAAGTTAATTTCAGATAAATTTTCAAATTATAAGCTTTTTAAAATAGCTTATCCGATATTAATGACCATACTCCTGTTAATAACGATCATGTCTGTTGTTAGCAGTGGGTACAGTCCTTTTATTTATTTTAATTTTTAGTAGAGGACGAATATTATGATTAAAAGTAAAAAAGTGTTTTCAATAATCTATTTGGTAATAATAACTCTGCTGTCTTTCGGTATTATCCTGGCATATGTAAATCAGTTGATTCCGGATAAATCAGACAATGATATTATTAAGGTGACAAATTATGTGGGAAGTATAGACGCAAAGATTAAAGCCAAAGATCAACCCGAACGGAAAATATCATTGATAAGATCAATTAAGAATAGGGTTAGTAATAGAATCACTAAAGAGATTTCAAAGCTTGACTCGAATTTCAACGAAATTCTGTTTAAAAAGCAATTAACTGATTTAAACGGTGGAATTTTCAAAATTTTAAATAAAAAAGTTATCGTTGGAGCAAATCCTGCTCAGGATATATATAAATTGAAAAACGGTATGTTAATTAATATTGATGATGGCGAGATTGTTAAAGAAGAGTTAGAGAAATACGCATCAAATATGCAAACATTTAAAAAATATTGCGATAATAAGAGCATAGACTTTTTAAATATAATTGCCCCATGCAGAAACAGTAAGTATGAAAATATTTTTTATGCACCTGTTAAAGATTATGCAATGGAAAAAGCTGATTTATATATATCGCAATTGGCTGAAAAAAATGTTGATTATATTGATTTAAGAAAAGGTATACACGAAGCAGGCATTAATCAAAACGACTTGTTTTTCAGAAGAGATCATCATTGGACGCCTGAAGGCGGTTTTTTATCCGGCAATATAATAATAAAAGACATTAATGAAAGATATGGATATAAAATGAAGATATTAAATGAGAAGGATTTCACATTTAATACATATAAGAACCATTTTCACGGTGACTTCGGAAACACCGGAGAGTTTTACACTTTACCCGATGATTTTACTCTTATTACTCCTGACTTTAAAACTGATTTCAATATATCAATACCTTTCAGACATATCAGTAAAACCGGGAGCTATAGGGATACTCTTATAGATATGTCAGAAATAGAAAAAGGACGTGATTACGTATCATATTTGTATGTTGACAGTCCGGAAGTCATCATCGAAAATAATTTAAATCAAGAGGGTAAAGATATATTATTCATAACAGACAGCTTTGGCAGAGTCGTTGCACCCTTCATGTCTTTAAACAGCAGGAAACTTTATTATTTGGATATAAGGTATTATGAAAATTTTAATTTGTATAACTATATTGATAAAACGAATCCGGATTTGGTAGTGTTTTTATTTAACGAACGTCATATGCAAATACCCTATATGTTAAGGACGGAAATGGTATTACAATGAACTTTTGCCCAACAGATAACCCACAAGATTAATTATTAAAATCAGATGAAAAAATACACGCAACTACCCGATTGACAAAGATTGTCTGTTAAACTATAATATTCTACATTGGTGCTTGGGATTAAAAACTAACGATTACCGCGGTGTTGTGTGTGTGCGGTGTTATTTGAAAGGTAAGAAAATATATGAAATGGACAGGATTAAATGAGCTTAGAGAAAAATACATAAGCTTTTTTGAAGGGAAGGAGCATTTGCGGCTGCCGTCGTTCCCGTTGGTTCCTCAAAATGACAGCAGTCTTTTGCTTATAAATTCGGGCATGGCTCCCATGAAAAAATATTTCACAGGTGAGATTACACCTCCCCGAAAAAGAGTAACGACCTGTCAGAAGTGCATAAGAACTCCCGATATTGAGCGTGTCGGAAAAACGGCGCGTCACGGAACATATTTTGAAATGCTCGGCAACTTTTCGTTTGGCGATTACTTTAAAAACGAAGCTGCTGCATGGGCTTGGGAATTTTGCACCAAAACACTTGAGCTTCCTGTCGAACGTCTGTGGGTTTCGATTTACGAGGAGGACGACCAGGCATTTGACATATGGACAAAACAGGTAGGAGTATCGCCTGATAAAATTGTGCGTCTGGGCAAGGAGGATAACTTCTGGGAGCATGGAAGCGGTCCCTGCGGACCGTGCAGTGAGATATATTTTGACCGTGGAGAGGGAAAGGGCTGCGGAAGCGCCGGCTGTGCTGTCGGATGTGACTGCGACCGCTTTGTTGAGTTTTGGAACCTTGTATTCACACAGTTTTCAAGTGACGGTAATAACAATTACACGCCTCTTGATTTTCCCAATATTGACACAGGAATGGGTCTTGAGCGTCTTGCTTGTATTTTGCAGGAGGTTGACAATCTTTTTGAGGTTGACACAGTTCAAAATATTATGAAGCACATAAGCAAAATCGCCGGTGTTACATATAAAGAAAACGAAAAAACCGATGTGTCACTGCGTGTTATAACCGACCATATCAGAAGCACGGTCTTTATGATAGGTGACGGTGTTATGCCCGATAATGAGGGTCGGGGATATGTTTTAAAGAGACTTCTGCGCCGTGCAGCACGTCACGGACGTTTACTTGGAATAACCGACCCGTTTTTAAACGAGGTTGTTGATACTGTCATAACAGAAAATAAATCGGCATACCCTGAGCTTGACGAAAAAAGAGATCTTATTAAAAAGGTTGTGCTAAACGAAGAGGAAAGCTTCTCAAAGACAATTGAGGGCGGACTTTCACTTCTTGGAAATATTATCAAGTCGGCGGCGGGAAAGATATTGTCGGGTGCCGATGCGTTTAAGCTTTATGATACCTTTGGATTCCCCCTTGATTTGACTGTTGATATTTTATCGGAGCAGGGCATGACTGTTGACGAGGAAGAATTTAACAAATGCATGGGCGAACAGCGAAGAATCGCACGTGCAGGACGAAAAACCTCAGATATCGACGCATGGGCAGGAGATAACGCGTCCTTTGAGGGTGTGGAACCGACAGAATTTTGCGGTTATACCGATTTTTCGTGTCAAAGTGAAATCATTGCAATTCTAATCGGAGGACAGTTTGTTGATGCTGTCGGAAGCAAAGAAAAAACGGTTATTGTACTTAAATCAACTCCGTTTTATGCCGAAAGCGGAGGACAGTGCGGAGATACGGGCATAATATCTGCAGGAGATGCTGTCTTTGAGGTTTCTGATACGCAAAAATCACACAACGGAATCTTTTTGCACAGCGGAACACTTAAAAGCGGAGCGTTAAGCGTAAACCAAAGCGTTAGTGCAGAGGTTGATTCGGACAGAAGAAAAGCAATAATGAGAAATCATACAGCGGCACATTTGTTGCAGTCAGCTTTGCGCAGAGTTCTGGGAAATCATGTCGAGCAAAGAGGACAGCAGGTTGACGAAAAAGAGGTTCGTTTTGACTTTACGCACTTTAACGCGGTATCAAAGGATGAGCTTTCAGGAGTCGAAAATCTTGTTAATCAAATGATTTTGGATGCTCTTACAGTTACAATGAACGAAATGCCTGTTGCTGAAGCGAAAAAGCTTGGCGCAATGGCGCTTTTCGGTGAAAAATACGGTGATGTTGTCAGAGTTGTCGAGGCAGACGGGCAAAGCATAGAGCTGTGCGGCGGTACTCATGTTGACAACACATCAAAGCTTGGACTTTTTAAAATTATATCGGAATCATCGGTTGCATCGGGAGTAAGAAGAATTTCGGGAGTGACCGGAAGCAATTTGCTTGAGCTTGTAAATCTGCACCAAATGATTCTTTCAGAAGCGGCTGAAGCCTTGAAGGCTCCGGGAGTAAGAGAGATATCAAAAAAGGTTTTACAGCTTATTTCAGACCTTAAAACAAAGGACAAGGAAATTGAAAAAATAAACGGCAGGCTGGCAGGCTCGCAAATTGACGAAATTATGGCAAAAGCAAAGCAGGTTAAGGATTTTACGCTTGTTACGGCATATATTAAGAATACAAACCCCGAAGCATTAAGAACCCTGTGCGACAGGGCAAAGGATAGATTTCCGAATGTTGTCGCTGTTATCGCAGGTGAAGGTGACGGCAAAGCTAATTTTGTGTCGTGCTGCGGAAAAGCGGCGATAGAAAAAGGTGCTCACGCGGGAAATATTGTCCGCGAGGTCGCTAAAATCACAGGCTCGGGCGGCGGCGGTCGTCCCGACAGCGCCATGGCTGGAGTCAAGGATTTGTCAAAAATCGAAGAAGCGCTCGCGGCGGTTGAAGGACTTTTGTAAAACATAACGAAGGGATGTTTTTAAAATGGATTGTCTTTTCTGTAAAATCATAAACGGTGATATTCCGTGCAAAAAGGCATATGAGGACGATAATGTGCTGGCATTTTATGATATCGAGCCGAAAGCGCCGGTACACATTCTTATTATTCCTAAAGAGCACATAAAAAGTGCGATGGAAATTAACCCGGATAACTCAAAGGCGGTTGCACTCATATTTGAAGCGGCGGCGAAAATCGCGGTAGAGCTTAAGCTTGACGCAGGTTATCGTATTGTTACAAATATCGGCGAGGATGGCGGACAAAGCGTTGCACACTTGCATTTTCATCTGCTTGGAGGCAGAGCGCTTTCGTGGCCTCCGGGATAAGAAAATATTAAATTTTACAGGAGTGATCAGTTTGAATAATTTATTATTCAAACAGTATTGCCGAAATTGAAGCAACCAAAACATCGCAGTCTCTGCGAAAGGATGGTCATAAGAATGTCAAAGGAATACTACGAAATAGATATTTGCGGTCTTAAAAGACAGCTTCTTAAGTGCGAGGTTAATGACAAGCTTGATATTGCAGCGTTTATCATGTTTGGTGATGTAGAGCTGACAGTAAAGGCATCCGAAGAATTGCTTGCAAAATGTCCTGAATTTGATATTATCATAACAGCCGAGGCAAAAGGAATACCTTTGGCGTATGAAATGGCACGCCAGAGCGGAAAGCCCTATATTGTTGCAAGGAAATCTGTAAAGCTTTACATGCGAGACCCGATTAAGGTCAGCGTAAAATCGATAACTACCCAAAAGGAGCAGGTTCTTTATGTTGACAGCGAAAAAGCCGAGCTTATACGTGGAAAAAGAATTTTGATTGTCGATGATGTTATAAGCACAGGCGAGTCGCTTAAGGCGCTAGAAGCCCTTATCGAACGGTCGGAAGGAAAAATAGCAGGAAAAGCTACCGTACTTGCAGAGGGTGACGCAATTAACCGGTCTGATGTTATAAGTATCGCACCGCTTCCTTTATTCTTTAAATAGGGGAGAAGCGTATGAGACGACCGCTGATGATAATAGGATTTACTTATCTGTTTTCATTGGCGTGTTGTTGTTTTGTCAGTGAAAATGCGGCACTTGTTTTCGGACTCGTATTTCTTGTGTCTTTTATAATTTTGACGGTTATTCCGTTTACAAGAAAGCTTGTTATATATTCAGCCGTTTGTCTTACGGCGGCAATGGCATTTTTCAGCTTTTATTTCAGTATGGAGCTTACTGTAAAGCCTGTGAAAAATCTTGGCGGAACAGAAACTACAGTGACAGCAGAGCTTATTGATTTACCTCAAAAATCCGGAGAGTCTTACAGCTATATGCTTAAAGCGTTTAAGGATGACGAAGGAATTGAAAGGGATTTTAAATTCAAGCTGTTTTCAAGGGAAGAAATTGGCGCGGATATCGGAGATACAGTCAGGTGCAGGGTGAAATTCTATTCGGTTGACAACTATTCACGCGGTGACTATTTAATGCGATATCTTTCAAGAGGGATATATCTTAACGGTTATGTTTCAGGTTCGGTTGATGATGTCATAACCGCTCCGGCACTAAAAAAGAGCCTTTACCGATATGCGGCGGATATAAGACTTTTCGTGAAGGGTGCAAGCTATAAGCTTTATGACGGCAAGGTGCCGGGACTGATGAACGCGGTGCTTTTGGGGGATATAAGTGATGTTGACGACCAAAGCTATCAAAGCCTTAAGGCAGCCGGAATTGTTCATATCGTTTCGGTTTCGGGACTTCATGTCGCGATTGCAAGCTCGGCGATTTTTGGTTTTCTTACATTTTTAAAGGTCAAACGAAAATCTGCGTCTGTGGCGGTAATTTTGTCGAACATTGCTTTTATGGCAATTACAGGGTTTTCAATGTCGGTAGTTCGGGCAGGAATTATGATAGTTGTTTATTATGCGGCACAGCTTTTTCGCAGACAGTCGGATTCCTTTAATTCTCTTGGTTTGGCGGCGCTGGTAATTTTACTTTTCAATCCGTTTGCGGTTGCAGACATAGGTTTTTTGCTTTCTTTTTCATCAACGCTTGGGATTATAACCCTTAACCCATATGCGAAGGAGAAGAAGATAAAGTATATGGACAAAATCAAACCACCCTTAGGCAAAAAAATATTCGGAGGAGCTTTTTCTGCAATAACAGTAACGGTTTCGGCAACGCTTTTCAGCTTTCCTCTGGTGGTAGTATTTATCGGAAGCTTCTCAACCGTGGCGGTTTTAGCAAATCTGGCAACGGCAATTCCCGTGACGGCAATCCTGATTGCAGGTCTTATAGCAGCATTGCTGTATCCGCTGTGGTTTTTAAAGGTATTTCTTTATATTGTTGTATTTATTGCGGAAGCAGCTACAAATATTACCCTGATATTATCAAATTTTTTCGCAAGCCTGCCCTTTGCATACATTTCGCTTGACGGTGCGTTTAATATCTTTTGGATTCTGGCAACTCTTGTTATGCTTTCGTATGTTATATTTACACGGCTTAAAGCAAGAATGATTATAAGAGCGGTAATATTTTCATTTATAATTTATCTTGCGGGAGCGTTCGGAAACATAGTCTTTTATGCAAAAAAGCCCTATATAATTACTTTGGACAGCTCAAACGGACTGTCGGCGGCTGTCGTAAAGGAACGCAGTGCGGTTGTGCTGTCATGCGGAGGAAATAATTACAGCGGAAAAAATCTTGCGAACACCTTAAAGGCAAAGGGGATAACCGATATCAAATGTCTTATTTTGCCTACTCTTGAGAAAAACAATGCATCGGGTGCAATTGATTTTTTACAGGTTTACAGCCCACAGATGACGGTCATGCCTGACAAGGGGAAATACTTTACTCAAGTTGAACCGTATGTGGGAGATTACAGATTAATTTCAAATCAAAGCAGACTTGTTATAGATGATTTTTGTACGGTCGATTTTTATGCTTACGATAAAAAGGCTTCACTTTTGGTGGAAGCGGAGGGCAAAAGGGCACTCATGACCTCGGGGATAAAGAGCATAAGCGAGCTGCCCGATGATTTTCTTGATTTTGACTGCCTTATAAGCTCGGAAACGATTCCTGAAGGATTACATGAATATTGTACTGTTTTTTCGTCTGATGAGGAAGCGGCGGCAATCAATAAAGCACAGTACTACACCGCTTTCAGCAAAAATATAACACTGATTTTGAGTGATTAGGAGGAGTATTATGCCCTCAATAAACGAAAACAAGCTTAAAGAGCATATTTCCGGCGGAAGTCTTGAAAAATGCTATTTTCTTTATGGAGAAGAAAGCTATCTTGTAAAGCATTATGTCAAAAAGCTGACAGCGTCATCGGTCGATGACGCTTTTGCCGATTTTAACCTGATGCACTTTGACGGAGCGGAATGCACTCTTGACCAAATTGCCGATTTTGCACTGTCTGTTCCGATGATGTCGCCTAAAAAGTGCGCGGTTATCAAGGACTACAACGCAGATAAGCGTAATGCCGCCGACACCAAAAAGCTTGCAGAGCTTCTTTCTCAGCTTGAGGATTCAACAGTTCTTATCTTTTATACAGACCTTTTAGAGGTAAGTAAAAAACCGTCTGCAAAGTGGAATGCCTTTACAAAGGGTGTTGACAGTGTGGGGTGCAGCGTATACTTTTCCTTTAAGGAGGATAAGGAGCTGATTCGCACTCTGATAAGCGGCGCAAAGAAGAGAGATTGCGAGCTAATCGACCGTCAGGCGGAATATCTGATCGCAAACTGCGGGAAGTCGCTTGATGTTCTGGTTAATGAGCTTGACAAGATATGTTCCTTTACAGGCTCGGGTACAATCTCACAGGAAAAGCTGGAGCTTACAGTTGTCAAAACACTCACGGCAAAGGTTTTTGATATGGTTAATGCTCTTTTTGCAAAGAATCTTCCGCAGGCTCTTTCAATACTTGATGACTTATTTTTTCAGCGTCAGGAGGCGGTTGACATTTTGGGCGCAATTTCTTCGTCATATGTTACGGTATATCGGGTAAGGGTTGCCACGGAGAACGGACACAGAGCAGAAGAGCTTATGGGGGTATTTAATTACAGAAGCGCATGGCAGCTTACTAACGCCGACAGAAACGGCAAGCGTCTTAAAAAATCGAGTATACGCGGCTGCCTTGAATTTATAATGGCAGCTGATGAAAAGCTTAAATCTACCGCAATCGACAAAAAGATTGTGCTGGAAGAGCTTTTGGTTAAGCTTTACAGCCGTCTGGTGAGCGCATGATCAAAATAAAGGAAGCAATTATTGTAGAGGGCAAATATGACAAAATAAAGCTTTCGAATATTATTGACGGACTTATTATAACGGTTGACGGATTTTCGCTTTTCAAGGATGCCGAAAAGCAAAGGCTTATCAGGAATCTTGCGAAATCAAGCGGAATACTTGTTCTTACAGACAGCGACAGCGCAGGCTTTGTCATAAGAAATTTTTTATCGGGAATCGTTGACCCGTCACAGATTAAGCATGCATATATAAAGGAAATATCGGGGCGCGAAAGGCGCAAAAACAAGGATTCAAAAGAAGGTCTTTTAGGTGTCGAGGGAGTAACGGAAGAAGAAATTCTGGAAGCGGTAAAAAAATCCGGGATCCTTGTCGATAGCGATAGGGATAATCCTGATTATATAAAAAAGATTACAGTTTCGGATTTGTATGAATTCGGACTTACAGGAGGTGAAAACTCAGCGGAATTAAGAAAAAAACTGCTGAAAAGGCTTGACCTTCCGTCGAAGCTTTCGACAAAGGCAATGCTTGATATTATCAATAAAACAATGAGCTATGATACACTTATAAAAATTTTGAAGGAGAATTTATTATGACAGGAAAAGAAAGAATATCCAAGATTTTAAAGCATCAACCGGTTGACAGGGTGGGTCTTTTCGAACATTTTTGGGGCGATACTTTTTCCGAATGGAAAAGCAAAGGGCATATTAAAGAGGGTGAGAACATTGACGACCATTTTGGATTTGACATGTCGCTTGCCTGGCCGTTTAATATGACGATCGACCTTGATTTTGAGCCCCGGATTGTTGCGGAAACAGAAGATACAATAACAACATTGGACGGAAACGGAGCCATCCTGTGCAGAAATAAGCTTCATGACGCAACGCCTGAGCATGTCGGCTTTACAATAGACTGCCGTGAAAAGTGGGAGGAAGCAAAGCATAAGCTTACCGTTTCACGCCGAAGAATTGATTTTGAGGGTTACAGAAATAGAAAGGCAATTGCGGATAAGGCCGGCAGGTTTTTTTGTTGGGAAGGAGTAAATGTTTTTGAAATGATGCATCCTGTATGCGGACACGAGTTCATGCTTATGGGTATGGCGCTTGATCCCGACTGGATAGCCGATATGGTTGATACATACGCAAAGCTTACTGTTGAGCTTCAAACAATCCTTTTCGAAGAGGAAGGGTATCCCGACGGCATATGGTACTACGAGGATATGGGCTTTAAGAATAAACCGTTTATGTCGGCTGATATGTATAAAGAGCTTATTTTCCCCGGACACAAATACACAATTGATTTTGCAAAGTCAAAAAATCTGCCTGTTATCATGCATTCCTGCGGATATATAGAGCCGCTGCTGCCTTATATGATTGAGGCGGGAATTGACGCATTACAGGTTATCGAAATCAAAGCCGGTATGGATTTGCTTAAAATACACGCTGAATTCGGAGACAAGATTGCTTTTATCGGCGGAATTGATGTGCGTACAATTTATTCGAATGACAAAGCGATAATTGACGAGGAGCTTAACAAAAAAATCCCGATAGTAAAACAGGGATTTAATTACGTTGTTCACAGCGACCATTCGATACCAAAAACGGTTGATTATGAAACCTACCGCTATTTTATCAAAAAAGCGCTTGAGCTTGGAACCTATTAATTTAAGGAGACCAACTATGGAAAGTCAAGCCCCAAACAATAAAAAAGCATATGTAAAATATGGAAACGGATCATCGGGATAAAAGGACAGGGAGAAACAGNCCA
>JGI994J12354_10004936_pt1 | contig 11748 bp, 10 predicted proteins | sample IntmicLarv3ML3BL_FD_12354 | JGI IMG/M metagenome (IMG submission 12354) | reverse complement strand
GCTCTTCCGATCTATAATAAAATATTTTTGACACAAAGTTTTGTATTGTCAGAAATAAAAATGTATCTTTGTGCCCTCAAAAGCATAAAAAACAAATTAGAAAATATAAAAACAATGTCTAAAGTTTGTCAAATTACAGGAAAGAAGGCAATGTCCGGAAACAATGTAGCTCACTCAAATACGCGTACAAAGCGTAAATTCAATGTGAATCTTTTTACAAAGAAGTTCTATTGGGTAGAGCAGGATTGTTGGGTAAGCCTTAATGTGTCGGCCGCAGGATTGCGTCTGATTAATAAGGTAGGATTAGATGCAGCGATTAAAACTGCTGCTGAAAAAGGTTATTTAAACGCATAAGGTGGGAGGATTGAAGTATGGCAAAGAAAGTTAAAGGAAACAGAGTACAGGTCATTCTTGAATGTACTGAACACAAAGAAAGCGGTATGTCGGGTATGTCTCGTTATATCACGACGAAAAATCGTAAGAATACGACACAGCGTCTCGAGATTAAGAAATACAATCCAGTATTGAAGAAAATGACTCTACATAAAGAAATAAAATAATAGGAGATTTGACTCATGGCAAAAAAAGCAGTCGCAACATTTAAGACCGGAGAAGGACGTACATACTCTAAAGTTATTAAAATGGTGAAATCGCCAAAAACAGGAGCTTATGTTTTTCAGGAAGAAATGATACCAAATGATGGTGTAAAAGATTATTTTAAGAAATAAGGCTTTTCAGCATTTTATATATACATGAAACTCTTTTCCAATAAAGGAAAAGAGTTTTTTGTTTTATTTTAGGTACATAAAACAGTGGTGTAATAAAAAAAATGACTATTTTTGTTCCTTTGTTATATGATAACTATTAACCATTAAGAATATAGACGATTATGAAATTTAATGTATCGAGTTCGGCTTTATTATCAGCTTTACAATCAATAAGTAAAGTTATTGCTTCAAAGAATACACTGCCTATTTTGGATAGTTTTCTGTTTAATCTCGAAGGAGAGAGGCTTACGATTACAGCTTCAGATGTAGAAACAAGATTAGTTACTACCATTGATGTTGTGAGTTCCACAGGTTCGGGTTTATTTGCTATTGACGCCAAGCGCTTACTTGACCCGCTGAAAGAGCTTCCCGAGCAACCATTAGTTTTTAATATTAACGATGATAATATGACTGTTAACGTCGATTATCAGAATGGTAAATTCAGTATTCCGGGACAAAAAGGCGATACATATCCGCAACAGAAACCTTTAGGCGATAATGCTGTGTCTCTTACTTTGGAGTCGCAGATTCTTCTTAATGGTATATCCCGTGCACTTTGCTACTGCCGACGACGAGCTTCGTCCGGTTATGAATGGTATATACTTTGATATTCAGCCGGATAATACGACATTTGTTGCATCAGACGGTCATAAACTTGTGCGCTTGCGTAATTCTTCAATAAAATCAGGAGAGCGCACATCGTTTATATTGCCTAAAAAACCGGCAAACATGCTGAAAAGCCTGCTTTCTAAAAATACAGACACAGTAACGGTAACATTTGACGAAAACAACGCTTATATTAAAACATCGGTATTTGAAATGGTTTGCCGACTTATCGAAGGGCGTTTCCCTAATTACGATGCGGTAATACCGGCGGATAATCCGAATTTGGTTACAATAGACCGTATGTCTTTCCTTACGGCATTGAAGCGCATATCTGTATTCTCTAATCAGGCAAGCGGACTTATTAAAGTGCAGCTAATGGAGAATGAAATGACTGTTTCGGCACAAGATGTAGACTTCTCAACTTCAGGAGAAGAGAAGATTGCATGCCAATATTCAATGACGCCAATAAGTATAGGTTTTAAAGCATCATATCTAATCGATATATTAATAAACATGTCTTCTGAAAGTGTCGTATTGCGATTGGCTGACCCTTCGCGTGCCGGGGTTATGGTTCCGACTGAAAACGAAGAAAATGAAGACTTGCTTATGTTATTGATGCCTATGATGTTGAATGATTAGTCCTGATAAATAATGCAGCTTAAACTAAAAAATCCCCTTGTTTTTTTTGATTTGGAGACGACGGGTATAAATATTACCAAGGACCGTATTGTCGAGATTTCATATCTCAAAGTTATGCCGGATGGAAAGGAAGAATGCAAGACTCGTCGTGTAAATCCGCAAATGCCTATACCGGAACAGGCTACGGCTATTCATGGCATTACCGATGATGATGTAAAAGACTGTCCTACGTTTAAAGAGTTGGCAAAATCTCTTGCCGTGCAGATTGAGGGCTGTGATTTGGCAGGGTTCAATTCTAACAGGTTCGACATACCGGTGCTGGCTGAAGAGTTTTTGCGTGCCGGGATAGAGATAGACTTGACTAAGCGTAAATTTATCGATGTGCAGACTATCTTTCACAAGATGGAGCAGCGTAATCTGGCGGCGGCTTACAAGTTTTATTGTGGTAAGGATTTGGTTGACGCTCATAGTGCGGAAAGTGATACCAGAGCCACTTATGAAGTGCTTAAGTCGCAATTAGACAAGTATTCGGAGCTTGAAAACGATGTTGATGCACTTTCCAAGTTTTCCAGCTTTAACAATAATGTGGACTTTGCCGGAAGGATGATTTATAATGAAAAGGGAGACGAGGTTATCAATTTCGGAAAATATAAAGGACAGCTTGTAAGAGAGGTGCTTCTAAAAGATTTTGGGTATTATGGTTGGATTATGAACGGAGACTTTCCTCTTAATACAAAACAGAAGCTTACGGAAATACGTCTTAGTATGAAAGACTAAAAATGATATGAAAGGTAAAAAGATAATTCTTGGAATAACAGGAAGTATTGCAGCATATAAAGCCGCTTATCTCATTCGTGCATTGGTTAAAAAAGGAGCGGAGGTGCAAGTTGTAATAACACCGGCGGGTAAAGAATTTATAACACCTTTGACCCTTGCTACATTAAGCCGCAACCCTGTTATCAGTGAGTTTTTCTCAAATCGGGACGGCACTTGGAATAGTCATGTCGATTTAGGTCTGTGGGCTGACGCTATGCTTGTAGCTCCTGCTACGGCGGCAACTATCGGTAAAATGGCAAATGGCATAGCCGATAATATGCTCATAACAACATATATGTCATGCAAAGCTCCCGTATTTATTGCTCCGGCTATGGACCTTGATATGTATGCCCACCAATCCACACAGATAAACCTGGACAGGCTTCGTTCATACGGGAATCATATTATAGAGCCCTCGGACGGGTTTCTCGCAAGCGGATTGGAAGGCAAGGGGCGCATGACGGAGCCCGATGATATTGTTCACGTTCTTGAAGGTTTTTTTAACTCAGAAAAAGACCTTCAAAAAAAAAAGATACTAATAACTGCAGGTCCCACATACGAAAAGATTGACCCCGTTCGTTTTATTGGTAACTACTCCTCAGGAAAGATGGGTTTCGCATTGGCAGAAGCTTGTGCTGAGAGAGGGGCAGATGTTACGCTGATTTCCGGACCTGTGTCGCTGGATGTTTTACATCCCTCCGTCAGGCGCATTGATGTGGAGTCGGCAGATGAGATGTACGATGCTGCGGTTAGCGCTTTTCCTTCGTGCGATATGGCAATATTGTGTGCCGCTGTTGCCGATTATAAACCGAAACAGAGGGCGGTAGACAAGATAAAGCGGGGTGGGAGAGACGACATGGAACTTCTTCTGGTACAGAACAAGGATATTGCAGCGTCTCTTGGAGAGATAAAGCAATCGCATCAAAAACTTGTTGGCTTCGCTCTCGAAACGAAGGACGGCATAATGAATGCCAAAGAGAAGTTGAATAGAAAAAAACTTGATATGATAGTCCTTAATTCGTTACAGGATAAAGGTGCTGGTTTCAAATGCGACACGAATAAGGTTAAGCTGATAGACAAGGAAGGAAAGGAAACAGATATACCGTTGAAGTCGAAGCTGGAAGTTGCCGGAGATATTATTGATTACTTGGCTAAGCTCTGAGATACATAGTAGTTTTTATAACCCTATAAATTTTACGACCGAATGAGATACTTCATATTTATAACATTATTGTTCTGTATGAGCGGAACTGCAACAGCACAGGAGTTGAATGCAATGTTTCAGGTAAATAGCGATAAGGTGCAGGGTACGGATAAGCAGTTATTCACAACATTGCAAAATGCGCTTATTGAGTTTGTGAATAACAGGAAATGGAGCACTGCCACGTTTTCACAGAACGAACGCATAGACTGTAATTTTACTATTATTGTTAACTCGGTCGAAGGTAATAAATTTAGCTGTGAGATTCAGGTGCAGTCGCGCCGGCCGGTTTACAACTCCACGTATTCAACCACAACATTTAATTATCGCGATACGGAATTTGACTTTGAATATCTTGAATTTGAACCGCTTGAATATACCGAGAATGTGCTGAATAGCAATTTGACAGCTACAGTGATTTACTATATATATATGATTCTGGGCTTTGATTTCGGTAGTTTTTCACCAAATGGGGGACAGCAATATTTTCAACAGGCATTACAGATTGTTACTTTGGCGCAATCACAGCCTTCATGGAATGGATGGACAGCCTTTGCCAGCAGGAGAAACCGCCATGCTTTGGCAACGGCTCTGACAGAGAATCAAAGTGAAGGATTTCATACAATGTGGTATAATTATCACCGTAAAGGATTAGATGAAATGGCGGCGAATGCAGACCGTGGGCGTAAAAATATATTGTCTGCATTGCCTGCATTGAAAGAATTGAAAAACGCACGTCCAAACTCTATATTATTGCAGTTTTTCAGCGATAGCAAACTCGACGAAACCGTATCTATATATTCCAAAGCCACAACGCAGGAGAAGCAGGAAGGGGTAAAGTTTTTTTCTGACCTTTTCCCAACATCGGCCTCGCGCTATGAGTCATTAAAGAATTGATATTATGTTGAAATCATTGTTTATACGGAACTATGTTCTGATAGATGAGTTAGATATATGTTTTGATAACGGTTTTTCTGCTATAACAGGAGAGACCGGAGCCGGAAAGTCTATTATTCTTGGGGCATTATCCCTTGTTTTGGGTGAGCGTGCAGACACTAAAAGCATTCGTTCCGGAAGCGAAAAATGTGTGATTGAAGCCGTTTTTGACATTTCTGCATACAATCTTGAAAAATTCTTTGAAGAAAATGAGTTGGAATATGATGCTACAGAGTGTTTGTTCCGGCGCGAATTATATAGCAGTGGTAAATCCCGCGCCTTTATAAATGACTCTCCTGTGCAGTTATCGGCTGTTAGAGTGTTGGGCGGCAGATTGATTGATGTTCATTCGCAACATCAGAACTTGCTGCTTGCCGATATGCAGTTTCAGCTTAATGTGGTTGACTTAATGGCGCGCACAGAGAGCCTGCTCTCAGATTATCGCGAAGAATACGACAAGTATATTTCTTGTAGTAATTCGTTGACCCAATTGCAAGATAAAGCGTTAAGTGCGAGAAACGAAGAAGAGTTTATGCGTTTTCAGCACGAAGAATTGGAGGCGGCAAAGCTACAGGCCGGTGAAATGGGAGAGCTGGAGACGGAACTTGATACACTATCGCATAGCGAAGATATAAAATCAGCATTATATAAAGTAACCGAACTGCTAAATGGCGAGAGCTCCTCTGTTGTCTCCTCGCTCAAAGAGGCGTTGTCGGCGGTCGAGCAGCTGTCGACCTACTTTCCTAAGGCAGCAGAATATGCCGAGCGGTTGCGTTCGGCGCATATAGATATGAAAGACCTTTCGGCAGAAACAGACGTTCTCAAAGATGATGTAGAGTTTAATCCCGCACGCCTTGAATGGGTTAATGAGAGAATAAACCTGCTTTATTCGTTGCAACAGAAACATAAGGCGGCCTCTGTTGAAGAGTTGATCTCAAAACGCGATGAGTTTGCGGCGCAGCTTAATATGATAGATTCGTTTGACGAAGATATTGCTGCTCTAACAAAACAACAACAGGAGTTGCATAAACTATTAGTGAAGAAAGCAGGCGAGATAACAGCATTGCGCAAAGATGCATCCGGAACGATTGAAAAGCAGTTGACCGGGCTTATGGTGCTGCTTGGTATGCCTAATACCCGTTTTCAGATACTCTTTACCCCAAAAAGCAAACTGTCGGCAGACGGAATGGATGATATAAGTTTTCTTTTCTCGGCAAATAAAAACGAACAATTAAAGCCTGTTGCGCAAACAGCCTCCGGCGGTGAGATATCGCGCCTGATGTTGTGCGTCAAATCCATGATTGCAGGATATGCCGCGCTTCCTTCTATCATTTTCGACGAGATAGATACAGGTGTATCCGGCGAAATAGCCGATAAAATGGCGGGTATAATGCAGGATTTGGGAAGTAAGATGCAGGTACTGACAATAACGCACCTGCCGCAGATAGCGTCCAAAGGAAAATCTCATTATTTTGTTTACAAGGAAGACACCCCCGAACGAACGTTTACGCGTATCCGTCGCCTCAATAACGCCGAGCGCGTGGACGAAATAGCCCGCATGTTGAGTGGCGCCGAAATGACACAGGCAGCCATCGACAACGCGAAATCACTGTTAGGTATATAGGCGTTACAAATCAAAAGCTTAAGAAAGTTATATCCATTAAATCTGGAACTGATAGTTTCATAGTGCGAAACTGATGGTTTCAAACAATGGAACTGATAGTTTCATAGTACGAAACTGATAGTTTCAAACAATGGAACTGATAGTTTCAAAGTATGGAACTGATAGTTTCAAAGTATGGAACTGATAGTTTCAAAGTATGAAACTAATAGTTCCAAAGTATGAAACTAATAGTTCCAAAGGTATGAAACTAATAGTTCCAAAGGTATGGAACTAATAGTTCCAAAGGTATGGAACTAATAGTTCCAAAGGTATGAAACTAAAATGGAACTATTTTCGGGCTAATTTGATTGGGCGTTTGTGGAATCAACGCCATAAAAGCACAGTTCTTTTCCGGCGGTTTCGGAATTGTAGTTCGGTCAGATATTGCGCATCGGGTTGGTTCAGTTCGTCTATGCGGGTTTTGCAGAACGAGTAGATAACGGTATCCATATTGTAGAGGGTATAGTATTGCTCGATGGCCATTTCTTTAACCTCCTTTACATCGTAGAAACTGCATGCAATCTCGTAAAGATTACCCAGATACCATCTGTTGTCATAATTGATTTCAGCCGCCTGTTGCAAAAGAAGAACAGCTTTCTCTACCTTCTCTACATCTCCTATTTTGAGATAGCAACCGGCAATGTTCACACTATTCCATGACTCGTTTAACAGAAACCGATCCAACGCTAATTGTGTGCTGTCGTGGTCGTAAAGAAGTTCGCCTATTATGGTGTGCAACCCCCTGATACTGGCTCTGTCCAACGATTTGTCATTGAGAATTAGGGAGTCGCCATAATGTATACCGTCTTGTAAGTCCCTGTCCGCCCGACTGTAGAGCGTTTCTATTCTATACTCTTGTGCCATTACTTCGTTGTTATATCTTATGGGAATGTCATTGATTCCCTTTATACTATCAACAATCATTGCCTGATAGATTAAGTTAACAACATAAAGTGCACAGTTTATACCTATTAATATGTAGAAACCGTATCTTAATATGCGGCTGGTTCTTATGTTCATGATTGTTTTTTAACCCTACAAGTCATAGGCGAGCGAGATTTGGATGACACGGTTTTTCCAATCAGAACCCTTTAGTGTTTTTGTAAATCCGTGATTATACCTTGCATTGACGGATAGTCCGTATCCGATATTAACACCGATGCCACCTGCCAATGAGAAGTCTACGGTGTTATAACCTAATTCATCAATGTCTTCAAGTTCCTCAGGGGATAATTTAGAGTTAAGGTGGAAACCAATCTGAGGCCCTGCTTCAATATATACACGCTTAAGGGGATAGTACTTTAATAATACCGGAATATTCAGGTAATGTGATAATCTTTTATATCCATCTAAAATCGTCTTTCCACCATAATCCATTAGCGGAATATTATACTTATAGCCTTGCTGAGAATACAACAATTCGGTCTGTATACCAAACCTGTTACTGATTTCATATCTTCCGAACAGACCTGCATTGAGACCCGTTATAAACTCAACATCTTTATCAAAGGGTTCTTTTCCGAAATATTCTTTCGATATATTCAAACCAACTTTAGGCCCAATAGTAAACTGAGCCGAAGCGCTGTTGATAGCAACAATAAATAATGCGATAATAAAAGCTGTTTTTTTCATAAGTTTTGTATTTCATTAATTACTTATTCAAAAACGCGAGCATAGCTTTTTTATTGTATGTTATGTATGTTTGCTATTCTCTTTAATTGTATTCAAAGGTTTGCTCTCTATTTCAAATTCTTTACCAAAAAACGCCTTAAATTATCTGCTGACTCTCCACGGCGAAGGGCGTAATCCTGTAGTTGCTCTTCCGAGATTTGCCCTATCGTGAAATATGATGATTCGGGATGAGAGAAGTATAGTCCTGCTATAGACGATGTGGGTGTCATTGCTCCGTTTTCCGTGAGGTTGATACCGATGTCGCCCATGTTTATTAGCTTGTCTAATTTGAATATCAAACCCTGCTCCGGTAATGACGGATAGCCGAATGCGGGGCGTATACCTTGATAATGCGCTTTGTAGAGGTCTTTTGTCGACAGGTTTTCGTCCGGTGCATATCCCCAAAACTCTTTGCGCACTTTCTCGTGGAGATATTCGGAAGAGGCTTCGGCAAGGCGGTCTGATAGTGTTTGAATAAGCATAAGATTGTAGTTGTCGCCTTCGTATTTGTTACAAAGCGCTTCTATCTCTTTGCCCGATGTTACGGCGAAGACTCCGACATAATCTCCTTCTCCTTTAGGCGCTACATAGTCGGCAAGCGATAGGCAAAATCCTTTATCATTCGGCGTTTGCCGGCGTAGGATAGGGAATGTCTCGCCTCCGATACATATATCATCGCCGATACTTTCGGCAGGCAGGAATCCGTAAATAGCCTCGCAGCAGGCACCGGATACAAGCTGATTTAGTATCCTTTGTGCATCATCATATAGTTTTAGAGCTTCTTTGGCTTTTGCCTGTTCATCCTGTTTGTCGAGCCAAACGGCGCGGCATCCTTCACAATCGTGCAGCATAGACAGTTCGCCGTAATGGCCGCTGAGTTTCCATGCGTTGAAAAAGAATGTCCAGTTTATGTATGGTATCACTTCCGAGACGGGCAGGCTCAACTTTTGCAAGCCCGTAACCTTTGGAGTAAGTGTGTTATAGGACACCTTTAGGCGACGTTTGCGGGCTTCTTCCAAAGAAAGCAGTTCGCTTGTTACCACAGATGTTGATTGTTGATTGCGCAGACGTTCGTAGTCGTCGTTTAGTTCGTTTATATATTTGTCGCGCGTATCGGGGTTGAGTAGTTTCGCCGCAATAATCGGGTTCTGCGATGCGTCAACGACATGTATTACAGGATAGTCATAATGCGGTGCAATCTTTAGAGCCGTATGCAGCTTTGAGGTCGTTGCTCCTCCAATCATAATAGGAATGCGCATTCCTGCTTTTTGCATCTCGTCCGTAACGCTTACCATCTCTTCCAATGATGGCGTGATAAGCCCTGAAAGGCAGAGCAAGTCGGGCTTTTCTTCCTTTACTGTTTTTAATATTGTTTCGGCGGGAACCATAACACCGAGGTCTATCACATCGTAGTTATTACATGTGAGCACGATAGATACGATGTTTTTTCCTATATCGTGAACATCGCCTTTTACAGTAGCAAAGACTACCTTACCGGCTTTAGTCGCCCCGGATGATGATTTCTCGGCTTCAATGGTCGGTTGCAGTATTGATACTGCCTTTTTCATTGTGCGTGCCGTCTTTACAACTTGCGGAAGAAACATCTTTCCTGCGCCAAACAGCTCTCCAACCTTGTTCATTCCACCCATTAGAGGTCCATCAATTATATTGACTGCCTTATCATATTTCTGCAATGCTTCCTGCAAGTCTGTTTCCAAATAGTCGCCTATACCTTTCATCAATGCGTATTCAATACGAGCTTCTAATGGCTGTTCACGCCATACGTCATGTGTTTTCTCCTGTTTGCCGGACGACTTCTCTGCGTTTTCCTGCGCATAAGTTATAAGTTCTTCGGCTGCTTCGGGTCGTCGTGCCAAAACTACATCTTCAAGCAAATTGCGAAATTCGGGTTCTATATCTTCATATATAATAGATGTAGAAGGATTCACAATACCCATGTCCATACCTTCGCGGATAGCGTGATATAGAAATACGGAGTGCATAGCCTCGCGCACATAGTTGTTTCCACGGAATGAGAATGACAAGTTGCTAACTCCGCCGCTTACTTTCGCGTGAGGAAGGTTTTTCTTTATCCAGCTTACGGCACGTATGAAGTCAAGTCCGTAGCCGTTATGCTCCGGCATACCGGTAGCTATGGCAAGAATGTTAGGGTCAAAGATAATATCCTGCGGCGGGAAGCCTATCTTTTCAGTCAGCAGGCGATAAGCGCGTTCGCAGACTTCAATCTTACGCTCGAACACATCTGCCTGGCCTTTCTCATCGAACGCCATAACAACCGTAGCAGCGCCAAGTCGGCGTATTCTGGCTGCGTGCTCAAGAAATGCATCTTCTCCCTCTTTCAGACTGATTGAGTTAACGATGCTTTTGCCCTGCACACACATCAGCCCTTGTTCGATAACATTCCATTTTGAAGAGTCTATCATCACAGGTACGCGTGCTATATCCGGTTCCGATGCTATGAGGTTGAGGAAAGTTTTCATTTCATGCTCCGCCTCAAGAAGCCCGTCATCCATGTTTATGTCTATAATCTGTGCACCGTCTTCCACCTGTTTGCGCGCGATGGTCAATGCTTCTTCGTAGTTTTCCTCTTTTATGAGTCGCAAAAACTTGCGCGAGCCTGCAACATTACAGCGTTCGCCTATGTTTATAAAGTTATTCTCCGGCTTTACTTCGAGCAGTTCGAGTCCTGAAAGCCATAGTGCATTAGATTTCTCGACAGGTACGTGTGGCTTAGCTCCTTTTATCAATGCCGGATATTCGGCTATATGAGAAGGCGTTGTACCACAACATCCTCCGATAATATTAACCAGTCCTTCGTCTATATATGCCTTTATATGTTGCGCCATTGTTTCGGGCGTTTCGTCGTATTGCCCGAATTGATTCGGTAGTCCGGCATTAGGGTGAGTGCTTATAAAGTAGGGCGCTATATCTGCAAGCTCTTTAAGATAAGGTTTCATCTCAGCTGCACCGAACGAGCAGTTTAACCCAATGCTTACTATTGGAACATGCTGAACAGAGGCAAGAAACGCCGACAACGTTTGCCCCGAGAATGTACGCCCACCTTTACCGGACAGCGTAAGCGAGAGCATTATCGGCAGTTCACGGTTTTTATCGCGCATCACCTGCACAGCCGCATCTAATCCTGCTTTTACATTTAATGTATCAAAAGTCGTCTCATATAATATTATGTCTACACCGCCATCTATTAATGCATCAGCCTGCTCATAGTATGAATTATACATATCTGTATACGATACCGCACGAAAAGCTGGGTCATTGACGTCTGGACTCATTGAAGCGGTCTTGTTAGTTGGTCCGATTGAGCCTGCTACAAAAACTGTTCTTTCCGGATACTCCCTCATATAATCGTCTGCAAGTTTGCGTGTCAGTTGTCCTGCGGCGAGGTTTATCTCATGCACGAGAGATTG
>JGI994J12354_10004935_pt1 | contig 11750 bp, 11 predicted proteins | sample IntmicLarv3ML3BL_FD_12354 | JGI IMG/M metagenome (IMG submission 12354) | reverse complement strand
ATCGTATTCGAAGCTATAGTCAGTGATGTCGCTCAGAAACAATATTCCGAATATGATCAAAAACAAGATGGCGTATATCATCGAGTACAAAATGTACATAGCAGCTTTGCACTTGGGATTCAGCGATTTGTATTCTTCCGTCATCGGATTTCCGATATGATGATTCGTTTATCTTATTGTTTGCTACGAATGACGGGAAGCCTTAACACGGTGTTCATTTTTTCCGGTGCTGTTTTGCTTGGGTCGGAAATATAGATCTCGTGATGTTTTCGGTCAGTGCCCGTAACATTTGTGAGTCTGTTGTTTTGAATGAATGTATCCATTTTTTCAATGGTTGCAGATTCATTTGCATATGGTCCGATGTGCATTGATTGAACACACAACCCCTCTGTGAATGTCTCTAATCTCACCTTTGAAAAATCAAGTTCCGGCTTTTTCTTTTTGGTGAGTTCCATTGCCCATTTGAATATATCCAGCGTGACGAAGTCTGGCTGACGTATCATGGAGGTCCAACGCCAATTATCTCGTTTTTCAATATCGAAAGTACCGCTATCACCCCACCACAGACCTTCGAGGGGAAAAACGGTATAGTCATAATACCCTGCGAGTTCCTTTCCTTTCATTTTTACGGTGTAGGAAAGTGAGTAAAGGACGGAAATTGCATTTTGATATTCTTTGTCCGCCGGGTCCCCTGACCCGTCCACCATGATAAAGGTCATGGACGGAACGTCGATGATCGCAGGAGAGGTCTTAGGCAGATACAGATCTTTGTGATCTTTTTTGTAATCTACTTTTGGCATGTTCATCTTCCTTCTCAGGTATCGCGATCTGTGAATGTAATTGTTTTTGTCCGCATGGTCTTACGGATGTGTTATTGAATTGGCATGGATCGAGGTCCTGGAAGTCGTGAGTTACAACAGAATAATATATTCCAAAATCATCGGATATGATATGATTCAGTCTCCCAGGGGTACAAGGGATTTTCTGCCGGATGAGATGGAGAGGAGAAGATTCTACGAGAATGTTTTGAGATCCAAAGCCTCATGCTTTGGATTCAGGGAGATACAGACACCTATCTTTGAAGAAGCTGAATTATTCATACTCCGCTCAGGTCCGAATATTCTGAACGAGCTCTATGCGTTCAAAGATAAGGGAGACAGAGACATCGCATTGCGTCCGGAGATGACGGCACCAGCGATAAGGTTGTTCGTCAACAATATGAGCAACGAACCTAAACCGATCAAGGTATTCTATTTCGGTCAATGTTTCAGATACGAAAGACCGCAGAGCGGGAGATACAGGGAATTCTTCCAGTTCGGAGCAGAGATAATCGGAAGTGCCACACCAGAAACCGATGCAGAGGTTATCTCTGCAGCGGTCGCCATGATCAAAGGACTCGGATTGAAGGATTACAAGGTAAGGATAGGACACATAGGTGTTCTGAGACAAAAGCTCGAAGGTGCCGGCGTTAAGAAAGAAAGCATGGCAGAAGTCCTTCAAAAGTTGGATAAAAAGGCATACGATGATGCAAGGCCGATCTTACAAAGCATGAATGTAAGTGACAAAGATATCGATGTTATTTTCAAAATAACCGAGACGGTAGGGGGCTCGGAAGTCCTCAGCAAAGTGGAAGGTGAAGCCGGAGAATATCTGGGCAAGGTGCTTTCATTCCTTGCCGCCGCCGGAGTTATGAATGTCGAGATAGACCTCGGCGTTGTGAGGGGTCTTGATTATTACACCGGAATGGTGTTCGAAGCAGAGGCACCCGTTCTGGGCGCGGAGAAGCAGATATGCGGAGGAGGTTCCTACACTCTTTCTGAGCTCTTCGGAGGCGAGAAGGTGTTCTCCACCGGATTCGCACTTGGGTTTGACAGAGTATTGCTGGCACTTGAGAGAGAAGGCCACAAGATCGAAGGGAAGAACATCGATGCTTATATCATACCGGCATCGGATGACATGAGGCTTAGAGCCTTCGAGGTAGCAGGAAGGTTAAGAGAGAACGGCATATCCGCAGATGTTGACATCATGGGAAGGAAGATGGCAAAGGCCATGAAATATGCATCAACCACCAAAGCAAGATTCGTCGTGATCGTCGGATCGGAAGAGGCAGAAAGTAATTCCGTGGTTCTAAGGGATATGGTGTCCGGTGATCAGAAGGTATTGAAATTGGACGAACTCTGCAAGAACATCAGATGAGTTCAGGAGTGCATGTCCAGTTCTTTGTTGAGAAGTGCATCTGCCCTAGGTATCAGCATTTCGCTTCTTTTTACGTTTTTGAAGGTTATCTTCGGGATCAATGATGCCAGAGCCTTGGCATCGTTGTGAAGTTCTCTGATATTATCGCTTTTGACCTTGTAAATCCCCTGCATCTGTTTGATGACAAGTTCTGAATCCATTATGAATTCCACTTCTTTGGCTTTAAGGTCGATGGCCTTGGTAAGTCCTGCGATGAGACCACGGTATTCTGCATAATTATTGGTGTTTGTCCCAAGGAACTCCGAGTGTTCATGGATCACCCTGTCATTTTCCGTAACAACAATGGCGTAGGCGGAAGGTCCGGGATTGCCTCGAGATCCGCCGTCGGAGAATATTCTATACATTTGGATCTCACAGTCAGTACGTCAGTTCTTTGACGGACCTGTTGTTTTCATCCACAAGTACGACCTTTGCGGATATCCTCTCATCAGTGAGTTCATACCCCATAATGATGATCTTATCTCCCTTCTCGCAAAGGCGGGCCGCAGCACCATTAACAGCAATGATCCGGTGCCCCTTTCTCCTTCAAAAGTATAGGTTTCGAATCTGGCACCGTTATTCACATTCGCTACCGTGACCTTTTCACCTATCCAGATCCCGGCTTTATCCAAGAGGTCAGTATCCACTGTGATACTGCCTTCGTAATCGAGCCTGGTCTCTGTAACCGTAGCACGATGGATCTTGCTCCTGAGCATCCAACGCATGTTCTCTCTTATGGTAGTTCTGTAAAAGAATGTTTCTGTTTCACCGAGTTATTTTTACCGCACCAGACAGCTTTTAAAGTATAATTATTTCGAGATAGTATGTCTTCTGTAACATGGGAATTAAATAATGGTAACATTATCGTGTTTGCGAAATTAATTAGGGAGGTTGACAAATGAAAAATAAAACGATTGCAGCGGCATTGGTCGTGGCATTAGCACTCTCTTCACTGATGGTTGCTATTTCATCAGCAGATGGTGTAGCTGCGGATGGCCCATTCACGATCAAGGATGTGAATGGCAACGATGTGTCATTCGATAAATCTGCGAACAATGTCATCACATTAGGGCTAGGGCTTACTTTAACCGTGATAGAACTAGGAATGAAAAATAAGATCGTGGGCGTGGACATGTATTCTGCGCCTGGATATGCTTCTAATGCGCCATTCAAAGATACACTTGAAGGACTTGAGGACCTCGGGAATTATTATAATGCCGGAGGTAGAGAGCAAATAATAACTTCGATAATTCAAATGATAGATTCCGGTAAATTCAAAAGTGAAGACTTGGTCATATTAGCACCGAATTATTCCTACATAGTCAATGATACCGATGGCTTGATAAAGATGATCGCTCAGAAAGGATTGGACTTTAGAGTTGTTTTACTGGCAAAATCGGGCATGATGTTTGACGATATCATACCATTTGTGGAAAATATCGGAAAAATAACGGGCGCGTCGAACATCGGGAAAGTCGTGTCAGGGATGAATAAAGTTAAATCTGAAGTGGAGAAAGTTGTGACCGAAGAGGGATTATCTGGAGCTTCAGCAATACACCTTTCGTCCAGTACAACCCCCACTCTGTATAATTCAAGCATATTGCTTTCAATGGTCAATATTGCAGGAGGAGTCAACGTAGGAGGAAACGGTTCCAGCTCGGCCAGTTATACAACGGACTATGCTGCGATAGTTCAGATCGTGGAACAGAACCCGAATGTAGTGATATTCATCGATGGAGGCAATCCTGATTCTGTATCAGAATTCAAAAATAAAATTGGAAATCCACCTAACGCAAAGGTTCTGAAAATGGACCCGACATTCAATAATACTGCTCCTTCCGTATCAGAAGGATTATGGGAAGTGGCATGTGCTTTATACCCGGAACATTTCAGCGGAGACATACCGTCTGACGATAGTGATAACGGTAACATCTATCTCTATTTGGCTGTGGGTATTTTGGTGGTAGTAATCATTGTTGGCGCTACGGTTTACCTTTTGAGGAAGAAAAGCGTTTAAACAAACCCAAACCCTTTATCATCTTCTTTACCATAATGTGAGATTGCCTTGAGACTACCAAGAATACCGAATAATCTGCGAACTCCGGTTGCAATAGGGTTGTTACTTTCAATTACATTCATAGTGATACTTTTGGATCTCTCTTGGGCGCCCAGATCGCTAACGTTATCTGAAGTGTGGGCAGTGATAACGGGAAATGGCACTTGGGGAAACAATGTGATAGTTCTCAACATTAATTTGCCGAGAGTAGTAATGGGATTGATCGTTGGTGCAGGGTTGGCGGTGTCAGGGGCAGTCATGCAGGCATTGTTCCGAAATCCTATGGCATCACCGTACATATTAGGGTTGTCTTCGGGAGCATCTCTGGGGGCGGCTATAGGGATGTTGTTCACGATATCATTTATCCCTGCCGCGATTTCTATGCCGATCTTAGCATTCATTTTCTGCTTCATAACAATGATGTTGGTATACTCTCTTTCCCGTGTAGGGGGCCATATACATACCGAGACGCTCCTTTTGGCAGGTATCGCCGTTGGTGCATTCATGTCAGCGTTGGTCTCATTCTTTACATTCATTGCTGGCGATAAGATGGAAGGAATTGTGTTTTGGTCTATGGGCAGTCTTTCACGGGCATCAGTTGAGAATATCATACTCATTTTCCCGATAGTTTTTGCAGGGGTGATGATTATGACCTTGTTATCGAAGGAATTGAACGCGATGATGTTGGGTGATGCCCATGCGATGGATTTAGGCGTTAATGTCAAAAATATCCGACTCATTCTTCTGATCTGTACAACACTTGTTACTGCAGCATCAGTGGCGTTTGTGGGTGTGATAGGATTTGTTGGATTGGTTATTCCACATATTGTAAGACTTCTTGTAGGACCTGATAATAGAAAGGTGATCCCGATAAGCATTCTCGGAGGGGCGGCATATATGGTGGCGTGTGACTATATCGCTCACGCTTTCTCATCTACGGTCGGTGTTTTGCCTATTGGAATTATTACAGCCATGATCGGAGGGCCGTACTTCATTTATCTTCTGAGGAGAAGAAAAAAGCAGGTGGGATGGAGTTGACATTACATATTGAAGATCTAGGATTCTCATATGATGGAAAACCTGTTTTAACAAATGTCACAATGGACATTGTCAAAGGAGAGGTCATTGGGATATTGGGTCCCAACGGATGCGGAAAGACCACTCTTCTAAAAAATTTGAATAAAAACCTTTCACCTTATACGGGATGTGTATTGCTTGATAGTGAGGATATTTCCGAATTGACAAAAAAGGAGATAGCAAGGAACATTGCAGTAATTCCACAGTCGAATGAGATAAAATTTGCATTCACCGTCAGAGATATTGTTTCGATGGGGCGTATGCCGTTCATGAGTACTTTCTCAGGTGAATCAAAAGAGGATATGATAATAATTGAAAATGCAATGGAGAGGACAGGCATTGCAAAGTTCAAAGATAGACACATTAACACTATGAGTGGCGGAGAGAGACAAAGGGTCATTATTGCACGGGCACTCGCACAGACTCCGTCAATACTTCTAATGGATGAGCCAACATTACACCTTGATATAAGCACACAATTTGATGTTCTTGATCTCGTGCGCGAATTATCGAAGGAGAGTGAACTAACGGTAGTGATAGTATCCCATGACCTCCCTATGGTCGTGAGATATTGCGACCGTATCGTTATGCTGAAAGACCACAAGATATTCGCAATAGGAAAACCTGAAGATGTGCTGACTCCGGACAACATTAGGGAGATCTTCGACGTGGATGCTGTATTGGAGTTTGACGAAAAGACTAAGCAGAATACGGTACGTCTTTTCGGCTCGTGCACCAACAGACAGTGATCTTGGATATTCAAAAATCGAAAGAGAGATGAGCGCCCTGGACGGAATTCGAATCCGTGTCGAAGCCTCGACAGGGCTTCATGATAGGCCACTACACTACCAGGGCAATAATCCTTGTAATGAGCAATAATATTTAATGGTTCTTTTCCGATTGCTGGGATTAAGCTACTTCCACAGAGATATTCTGAGAGCATACATCTCAAAAATTATAATTGGGGTGCCAGAGGTCACTTTTTTGGAAATTCGATCGATGGTAAAAAGGGTGACCCGAGTATGCCTACTCGGGTCGGAGGCAAGATGTCCGAAGGACGAAAGGAAAATATCATAATGCATAATTTTCAGTATTACGATATTTTAACTTCGTAACACCAATGCCATTGTTGGTATATATTCTTGTTTACTATTTTGAACGTTTATGGGCAATTTTTGATTATTTACGTCAGTTACTGTGACAAAATCAGCAACTGTACGCATCAGGATTCGTGTATTGAAAGAAGAATTCACGTGTGTGTACCACGGATGAAAGGTATTTCATGCACCAGTTCTATGGGGTATCGATAATATGGCAGGTGCAACGGTCGCGGATTATATGATTCGTAATGTTCAGTATGTCACTCCAGACATGACTGTAGAGCAAGTGAGGGAGAAGATAATCCGTTCCAACTTCCATGGTTTTCCTATAGTTGAGAACGAGTATCTTCTTGGATACGTGACGGCCAAGGAGCTTCTGGGATTCATAGACAGACCGACTGCCAAAATGAGGGAGATCATGAATCGGGGTACATTATGTGCCATACCTTCGATGTCAATAGATGATGCGACCCGTGTTCTGTTCAGATACGGTCTGAGGAATCTCCCCGTGGTCAACGAGGATCGAAAGCTAGTGGGGATAATATCCAATATTGATGTGGTAAGGTCCCAGATAGAGAAATCAAGACCCGGAAAGGTCATGAGTGTCAAGAATTTTATGGAACAGCAGAACGGTCTGAGGATGAAGATATCCAACCAGGAGATAAAGATCAAAGACCTCATCCCGACTCAGAAGGAAGTCTATATGGACGAACTGATAGGGAGACAGTATGAGATCAAGAGAGGACTCAATGAACCGTTGATCGTGATAAAAAGACAAAACGGGTATCTGGTGGTGGACGGACATCACAGGATAATGGCTGCAAAGAAACTGAAGATGGACTCATTCAAGGCGATCGTTCTGGAGCCCAGTGATCTGAATGTGAAATTAGGGTTAGAGAAGACTGCCGAAAGATGGGGTCTTAAGACGCTTGATGATGTAAAAATAATAGAGGGTGCAAAGCACCCATTCATGGAAGTGACCACCATGCTCCTGCCTCAGGAGCAGGCGGCCGGTTTGAATGAAAGGTTGGTTGAGAGCGCAAAGGCCCAACAACCTAATGGCTGATTCACCTCTCTCTTAGTTCCCTCAATCCCTTCAGGAGTATTTTCTGTTCAGCGGATGCGATGTTGACCTTCGTTTTTGCAAAGGTATCCGGGTTCAGAGAGATGGAGTCTATTCCTTCTTCTACAAGGAATTCGGCAAACTCCGGGTACACTGACGGCCCTTGTCCGCATATACCTACAGTCTTTCCGTTCTTGTGGGCGATCTTTATCAGTTGAGATATGGCCGCTTTGACTCCTGGATTCCTTTCATCGAAGTAACCCATCCTTCCGAGGATATCGGAATCACGATCGCATCCCAAGATGAGTTGTGTGAGATCGTTGGATCCGATCGAGAATGCATCACAGTACTTGCAGAATTCCTCCGCCATGAAGATGTTGACCGGAACCTCAGCCATGAAGTACAGCTTCAGATCAGGTCCTCTTACCAGACCGGCACTCTTCATCATCTCTGTGATCTCTTCGACCTCGAAGATGGTCCTCACGAAGGGAAGCATGATGTTGATGTTCTTCAATCCGAACTCATCTCTGACCTTCTTGATAGCTTTGAGTTCGCACATGAAGGCTTCGCGGTAGTTATCGGAAATGTATCTCGAGCATCCTCTCCATCCTATCATTGGATTATCCTCGTTGGGCTCGTAGTCAGCTCCGCCCTTCATATCGCGATATTCATTGGTCTTGAAATCAGAGGTTCTCAGAGTGATCGGACGAGGATAGAATGCTCTTGCGACCTTCGCCAACCCTTCTGCGAGTTTGTCGATCAGTTCGCTGGCACGTCCGTCATCTATCACCGCACAGGGGTGTTCTCCGATGTAGTTCGTGAACAGGAACTCGCTTCTCATGAGACCGACACCGTCGCAAGGAAGTCTTGCAACCTCATCGGCCTTCGTGGGCATACTCATATTCACCAGGACCTTCGTGCCTGTGACAGGTATGAATTCAGAGACAGTGGATCCTTCCGAACGAGTCGCCTCTTCTTTCTTCTTTATCTCTCCCCTGTATACTGTTCCGGTCGTTCCGTCGACGGTTATTATGTCCCCATCCTTGAGTGTATCCGTGGCGCATCCTGTACCTACGATACAGGGAGTTCCGAGTTCTCTCGATATTATTGCAGCGTGACACGTCATACCGCCTTCGTCTGTGACGATGGCGACTGATCTACTCATCGCCGGGACCATGTCGGGCATGGTCATTTTTGTGACAAGGACATCCCCATCCTTCACGACATCAAGACTCATTCCTGCGTCATACACACGAACGGTACCTGTGGCGAATCCCGGACTGGCACCCAATCCGGTGAGGATCATATTCTCACTTGACGCTTCTGCTGCTTTTCCGGCATTTGAATTACCGACCGCTGTGATCGGTCTTGCCTGCACCAAGTATACCTTTCCGTCTTCGATGCACCATTCCATATCCATGGGTTTCTGGTAGTGTATCTCCACTTGTCGGCCGATCTCCGCGATCTCCAAGATGCGTGTATCCGGGATCTTCTGCTTCTTTACATCTCCGGAGGGGATATCTTCCTTCAGGCATCCTCCATCCTTCCCTCTTACGTATTTCCATTTCTGAGTGGAGATCCTTTTCTTGGTGACATCCATCTTGGATTTGTCCACTTCATATGTGTCGGGCGTCACTTCTCCGCCGACTATTGCCTCTCCGAGACCATATCCGGCTTCGATGATGATATTCTTGGCTCCGCTGTGGGGGTCAACAGTGAACATTATGCCCGAGATCTCGGAGTTGACCATCTTCTGTACAACGACAGCCAATTTCACGTCCTTGTGTTCGTATCCTTGTTTCTCACGGTACGCTATCGCTCTGGCAGTGAATAGAGAGGACCAGCATTTCCTCACTTTGTCGAGGAGGTCGTCCTCCCCTATGACGTTGAGGTAAGTCTCCTGTTGTCCTGCAAAGCTGGCGTCAGGAAGGTCTTCTGCGGTCGCACTGGATCTTACGGCAACGAAACCGATCTTGCCTTTGGGAACCAGCATTCTATAGGTGGATATGATTTCTTTTTTCAGATCATCGGGGATGTTGTATGTTTCGAAAAGTTTTCTTATGCGTTTCGAAGCATCGGTAAGGTTCTGGTCTGACTTTCTGTCGATGCCTTCCAGTTCTTTGCTGATCTTGTTCAGGATCTTGCTTTTCTCCAGGAAGTAGTCATAAGCTGAAGTCGTGAGAACGAAAGCACCGGGGACGGGAAAACCGGCCGAAGTAAGTTCTCCGAGGTTCGCCCCCTTTCCCCCAACAAAGGGCACATCATCTACACGTAATTCATTAACATCTACTATCTTCTTCTCCATGGTTATAACACTCTCGGAATCTCGGAAGAAGTTTTCAGTGTAAGGCAGGCGCCCTACTCATTGGTTGTCCGTATGGCGTTCATTATAATATCTTTTTTTAGGTGAGTCACAGAGAGGGAAAGAATTATAGTAAGAAATTCATCGAATCGAAGCGACATTGTTCATTTTGAGGTTATTTGATCACAGATGTACAATTTTATTGGTATGTAGATTCGATCCTATTTTTCGCGGAAAAATGAAGATTTTTATGAATAATGTAAATAACTCGAGTGAATTTTCAATTTCAAACTTTGTTTTCATATGGAACCAATATTTCGAAATTCGAATCATTACTACTGAAATTCGTATTAAATACTCCGATAATTGTGTTTATTGTCAACAGTAGGCAAATAACTGTAATTTTTCAAGACCTGTCACACAAGCATTTAAATTAGATAGGGTTATTCACTCACTTTAGTTGATTCACCATGGATACGGAAATTTGTTGGCATGGTAGAGGCGGTCAGGGGGTCGTCACCGCGAATGAGATCCTAGCCGAGACAGCCATCTATGCAGGTAAATACGTCAAAGCTTTCCCGGAATTCGGGCCGGAGAGGATGGGTGCACCCATCAAAGCGTTTGCCAGAATATCGAACAAACCGATAAGGGTTCACACACAGGTCTACGAGCCGGATATTGTCATCGTTGTAGATCCGACACTGATAGGCAAAGTGGATGTGGCAAAAGGACTCAAGAGCGGGGGAACCATCATAGTAAATTATCCCGGGACGGCTGAGGAATTGAAGGCGGCGATAGGTCATAATGTGGAATGCCACGCAGTGGATGCCACCAGGATCTCCACCGAGGAGATCGGACGTCCGATGGCCAACACGTCCATGTTGGGGGCGCTTGTAAAGATCAGGCCGATAATTTCATATTCTGAGCTGGAAGACAATATAACGTCGAAATTCGAGGGCAAACTCCAGGATAAGATGATAGTCAAGAATCTGGCTGCCCTCAAGAGAGCGTACGAGGAGGTAAAGTAATGGTCAATATAGCTAACTACAAGGATCTGGTCGTCGGAGACCGTGTCATAGTTCCCGGCAACTCCGAGGAGTTCCGTACCGGTGACTGGAGAAGTCTCGTACCCGTGATTGATATGGATAAATGCATAGATTGTCTGACATGTTGGATTTACTGCCCCGACGATTGCATACTTATCGAGAATGATATGGTCGAAGGGATCAAAACGTCTCACTGCAAAGGCTGCGGAATATGTGCTAAAGTCTGTCCTAAGAAGGCAATAGTCATGTCGGAGGAGTAAATATGGCACACAATGATATAGCAATAAACGGAGACTCCGCGGTCGCATTGGCATGGAAACAGATCGACCCGGATGTCTGTGCAGCATACCCGATAACACCTCAGACGATAATCGTTGAAAAGTTCGCAGAATATGTTGCGAACGGTGAAGTTTCCACAGAGTTCGTCTGTGTGGAATCGGAACACAGCGCATTAACACTCTGTGTGACATCAGCGTCTGCCGGGGCAAGGACATTCACCGCCACGGCATCACAGGGTCTCGCCTACATGTGGGAGATGATGCCTATCGCCTCGTCGATGAGGGTTCCTCTGATAATGGCGGTCGCAAACAGGGCTGTCAGCGGTCCGATCAACATCCAGAACGATCACGGAGATGTCATGGCTGCAAGAGATTGCGGTTGGATCACCCTCTTCTCAGAGAATGTCCAGCAGGCATATGATATGTCCATCGTTGCACCCAAGATATGCGAGCATCACGATGTGCAGCTTCCCGGATTAGTGAACCTCGACGGATTCATACTCACTCATGCGATAGAGAGGATGACCCCGTTGGAGACCCACGATGTCAAGAATTACGTCGGTGAGCACAAACCGCTCTACCCACTGCTTGAT
>JGI994J12354_10004934_pt1 | contig 11754 bp, 13 predicted proteins | sample IntmicLarv3ML3BL_FD_12354 | JGI IMG/M metagenome (IMG submission 12354) | reverse complement strand
CGGGCAAGCGGATTCGCCCTTTGCTTGTGTTTGCGGCATGTGCCGCTTGCGGCGGAACCGAGGCGGACGCATTGCCATTTGCGTGCGCGGTGGAAATGATCCACGCGTACTCTCTGATACATGATGACTTACCCGCCTTGGACAACGATGATTTGCGGCGCGGGCGGCCCACCAGCCACATCCGATTCGGTGAGGCCATGGCCATTTTGGCAGGCGACGCGCTTCTCAATATGGCATATGAAGCAATGGCCGCTTTCTGCGAGGCAAGCGGGGCGACCGGGCACATCCGCGCGATGCGCCGCGTGGCCGATGCCGCCGGCGCGCACGGCATGGTCGGCGGGCAAGTGGTTGACGTGATTTACGAAAACAAAACAGCGGACGAGCAAACCCTGTTGTATATACACAGAAACAAAACAGGCAAGCTGTTACGGGCGGCACTTTGCGCGGGGGCAGCAGCAGCAGGAGCCGATGCTGAAACCCTCGCCAAATACGATGAGTTGGGCGATGCACTGGGGCTGGCGTTTCAAATCCAGGACGACATCCTTGATGTTATAAGCGACGCGGCTTCCCTTGGCAAACCCGTACACAGCGATGAAAAGAACCAAAAGAACACAGCGGTTTCACTGTACGGCTTAACGGCGGCACAGGCGCGGTATGCGGCACTATGCACACGCATTGACGGCATAGCAACGGCTTTGCCAAATGCACGCGCATTCCTGCAACCCTTGTTGTCAAGCATCGCCAAACGGTTAAAATAACGATTTTGTATAGAGGTAAGGTCGGAGGTTAAACACATAATGACAGAACAGTTACTCGGCATTTTTCGCAACCTGCCGCTTTGGAGCGCAATCCTCGCTTGGGCGGCGGCACAGTTAATCAAAATCATCATCGAGTTTTGCAAGACCAAAAAAATCAATTTGTCGTTGATTGTCGGGTCAGGCGGTATGCCCAGCTCGCACACATCCTTTGTCACGGCGATTTCTGTAACCATCGGGTTGACAGAGGGCTTCGACACGTCTTTGTTTGCCGTCAGTGCGGTTTTGGGGCTTATCGTCATGTATGACGCATCCGGCGTGCGCCGCGCGGCGGGTAAACAGGCCGAAGTAATCAATATGATTGTGGAAAACATCGAAAACACAGGCATCAAACTGGATAAAAAACTGAAGGAGCTTCTTGGGCACAGCCCGATTGAAGTCGCCATGGGCGCGGTTTTGGGCACTTTAGTGGCGATTATTTGTCACGGATAAGGGGTATAGCCATGAAATACATCAATAAAGTTCATTCGCCCGCAGATTTGCGGCGGCTTCATTTGCGGGAGCTTACGGCCTACGCCAATGAGGCCCGCGCGTTATTGATTCGCTCGGTTGCAAAAACGGGAGGGCATCTGTCAAGCAACCTCGGGGTTGTGGAACTAACCGTAGCCCTCCATTTTTGTTTCTCCGGGAAAGACGACCGCATCGTGTGGGACGTGGGGCATCAGACCTATGTGCATAAACTGATTACCGGCCGAAAGGATCGGTTTGGCACGCTGCGCAAGCTAAACGGCCTAAGCGGGTTCCCCAAACCCGCCGAAAGCGAATACGACAGCTTCGGCACCGGGCACAGCTCCACCTCGGTTTCCGCTGCGTATGGGATGGCGGTGGCCAGAGATTTGCAAGGCCAAGCCCACCACGTTGCAGCCGTAATAGGCGACGGTGCGATGACGGGCGGGCCGGCGTATGAGGCGCTGAACAACGCAGGCCGTTCGGGACGGCAGTTTGTGGTTGTTTTGAACGATAATGAGATGTCTATATCCGAAAATGTAGGGGCGCTTTCGCGGCATTTGAATGAAATACGCACCGCACCGGAATACTTGGGTGCCAAGCGCGGGGTAAGCGATTTCCTGGGCAAAGTGCCCGTGGTGGGCAGCAAAGTCGGCCGTTTTATTGAGCGGGTGAAGGATGGCGTGCGCTTTATGCTGGTGCCTGGCGTGCTGTTTGAAGAAATGGGGTTCACCTATGTGGGGCCCGTAAACGGGCATAATATCCAAGAGCTTATCAGCGTGTTCAACAAAGTCAAGCGTATGGACGGGCCCGTGCTGGTGCATGTGTACACCCAAAAAGGCAAGGGCTATCCCCGTGCTGAAAATTGCCCCGAGGCCTTCCATGGGGTAGACGCTTTCGATGTCAAAACGGGCGAACCACTCCATGAAAAGGCGGGCGAGGATTATGCCTGTGTCATGGGGCGCACGTTGACCGATATCGCGCGAACAAACAAGAAAGTGGCGGCTATCACGGCGGCCATGCCCGCAGGCACAGGGCTTTGCGCTTTCAAAGAAGCCTTCCCCGACCGTTTTTTTGACGTAGGCATCGCGGAGGCACATGCCGTAACCTTCGCCGCAGGGCTGGCGCGGGCGGGCATGACGCCTGTGTTTGCGGTGTATTCCACCTTCTTACAGCGCGCGTATGACCAAATCCTGCATGATGTGTGCATCCAAAATCTGCCTGTCGTTTTTGCGGTTGACCGTGCAGGTGTTGTCGGCGCGGACGGGGAAACACATCAAGGGCTGTTTGATTTGTCGTTTTTATCACATATTCCCAACATGACCATCATGGCGCCTAAGGACGGCGGCGAACTGGCGGCCATGCTTCGGTTTGCTGTTAAATTGGGCGCACCTGTTGCCATACGCTATCCCCGTGGGCAGGCGAAGATGCCGGAGGGCGGCACAACGGAAATTGCCCTTGGGCGGGCGGAAGTTTTGCGTGAGGGCAGCCGCGTGGCTATTGTGTTTGTCGGCTCGATGTGCGATACGGCCAAGGCTTTGGCTGAACGTCTTGCGGCGGACGGGCACAACCCCATTCTTATCAATGCGCGCTTTGTCAAGCCTATCGATGCAATCATAACCGAACGGCTCGCGAACTGCGCTTATGTATTTACGTTGGAGGAAAACGTGGCTACGGGCGGTTTTGGGGCGCAACTGCGCGCACACTTGGCCGAAGCAAACAGCACAGCGCGCCTGACAACCTTCGCCTTCCCCGATGCGTTTGTGCCGCAGGGCACGCGGGAGGAGTTGCTGGCGCTGTACGGGCTGGACATCGGCTCTGTATACAAAAAGACCGCCGCCGTGCTGGCCGAGGAGGATGAAAATGCCGTCAACGGGGATACATTTGCTGGTTGGGTATAAGTTTAACCCCGCCGCTTGCGATGCGTTTTGGCTGGGCTGCTTTGCGCCCGATTACACAAACGACCGCACACGGAAGGATCACATACATCTGCGCGATACCGATGACCGCCCGGCAGGCCTTTGTGCCTTGCGTGCAACCGCCGACATGTCTGACCCATTTGCGTTGGGCTGGCTTCTGCATTTGTTTACGGATATGCGGTGGGATGCGTCTTTGCTTGCGCAATACCGCGAGGCCTACTTAGGTACGGATGCAGAAAACGGCGGGTGGTTTTTGCCTTACCGCCACGAGATCGGCCTCGCAAGCTACTATATCTATCACCATATGCCCTGGTCTTCATCGGTTTGGGCACAGATAAACACCGCTGACTGCACTAAGCAAACGAACCTGCCCATATCGGCGGCAGAGCTTGCTTGCTATCGCGACCGCGTGGCGCAAAAACACGGCGAAAGCGACCCGGCCGCCGCGCCTGCGTATTACGCATCCGACGTTTTGCAGCGCTTTGCGTGCGATACGGCGGCGGCTTTTCGGGCTTGGATGCGGTAAGGAGGCGGGCGCTTTGGGGCAACCGGCAGCGTTTATCGATTTTCAGGGAACCTAGGGCGGCAGCGGGGTGGACGACATCCGTTCCCTTACACTATATCCTTTCGCGGCGAAAGCGGTACGGTTGCTGAACGCAAACGGCATCCTCGCCATCGGCGTGACGAACCAAAGCGGCATCGCAAGAGGCTTGCTTTCTATGGCGGATTACGAACGGGAACTGGCGCGGGTGGAAGTTTCGCTGGCACAGGCAAACGCACGGCTTGACGCGGTGTATTGCTGCCCCCATGACAGGGCGGATGACTGCCTGTGCAAAAAGCCGAAAACAGGTATGATTACGCAAGCCTGTCAGGATTTTGCCATTGACATGCCGCATTCCTATGTCATTGGCGATATGGGCATGAACGACATCGTTCTGGCAAGGAATGCAGGAATGCTTGGCATTCTCGTATTAACAGGCGCGGGGCAAGGAAGCATGGGTGCGTTCCGACATACTTGGGCGGGGTATGCGGCCGATTTTGTTGCAGCGGACGTGCTTGCGGCGGCACAAATCATCGTGCGAAAGGCCGTGTTGCATCAGAAGCAGCGGTACGTTTTCGGCAGAGAGTGTCATCGCTGACTTTCGTCATTATATTCCTATACCGGCGTGAAGAAGCTGTTGTTTCCCTCGAACATTTGAAACGGTATATGTGGTTGCTGCCGTTTTTGCAGAAGCGATCATGCACCGGCGGAGCCGTGCAATGCGAAGCCTTAGGTGTTTTCGTAGTTCTGTGACGATGTTCTTGTTATTCGGCCCGGCGAAAATGTGCTATCATACAAAGTGCGAAAGCGGTTAAATCCCATTCGGAATGGCGGCCTTTTTGTTATGTATGCACTTGCGCACTGCCGTTGTAAAAAACTTGTTGCATAATCCGCATTTCATTGATATAATCTTTGTTATAATAGGCAATGACGAAAGACTAACCGATTTCTCCCTTTTCAGAGAGCGCATGATGTGCTGCAAGTGCGCAGGGGTAAACGGGTTTCCGCTTTTCGAGCCTGCCGGTAACGCGGCGGGGTGCGCCCCCTACAGCGCAAACAAGTGGTCGCGCCTGTGCGCGGCAATTGGGGTGGCAACGCGGATTCTTCCGTCCCTTATCAATGGGGTGGAGGAATTTTTTAATTGTTGGAAAATAAAATTTGGAGGTATGAACTATGTTAGATATGAAATTTGTACGCACAAACCCTGAGGTGGTCAAGGAAAATTTGAAGAAAAAGTTTCAAGAACACAAACTCTCTTTGGTGGACGAAGCGATCGAGCTTGACGCGCAATACCGCAGCACCAAAGCAAAAAGCGACGGCCTGCGCAACCTGCGCAATGTCACCAGCAAAGAAATAGGCGGAATGATGGCCAAAGGCTTGCGTGAGGCAGCGGAGCAGGCAAAGGCCACAGTTGTTGAAATGGCGGCGGAGCTTGCCGCGCTTGAAGCAGACGAAGTGCGCCTGGAGGCAGAGCTGAAGCAAAAAATGATGCTTCTGCCGAACATTATCGACGCCTCTGTGCCCATTGGCCGTGATGACAGCGAGAACGTCGAGGTGGCGCGTTTCGGCGAGCCGGCCGTGCCGGATTTTGAAGTGCCTTACCACATCGATATTATGGAAAAACTCAAGGGCGTTGATTTGGACAGCGCGCGCAAAACCAGCGGCAACGGCTTCTACTACCTCTGCGGCGATATCGCGCGCTTGCATTCGGCGATTTTGTCTTACGCGCGCGATTTTATGATCGACCGCGGCTTCACCTACTATATCCCGCCATACATGATCCGCAGTGAAGTTGTCACAGGCGTGATGAGCTTTGCCGAAATGGAAAATATGATGTACAAAATCGAGGGCGAAGATTTGTACCTTATCGGCACAAGCGAACACAGCATGATCGGCAAATTTATCGACAATTTGCTGGACGAGGACACCTTGCCGCAGGCGCTGACCAGCTACTCCCCCTGTTTCCGCAAAGAAGTCGGCGCACACGGCATTGAGGAACGCGGCGTATACCGCATCCACCAATTCGAGAAACAGGAAATGGTCGTTGTCTGCAAGCCCGAGGAAAGCGGGGCTTGGTTTGAAAAGCTGTACCAAAACACCATCGAATTTTTCCGCACACTCGACATCCCCGTGCGCTCTTTGGAATGCTGCTCGGGCGACTTGGCGGATTTGAAGGTCAAAAGCATCGATGTGGAGGCATGGTCGCCTCGCCAGCAGAAATATTTCGAGGTGGGTAGCTGCTCGAACTTAGGCGATGCGCAGGCGCGGCGTTTGGGCATCCGCGTTAGGCATAAGGACGGCAACTATTTCCCACACACGCTGAACAACACCGTAGTTGCGCCGCCCAGAATGCTGATCGCGTATCTGGAAAACAATTTGAATGCTGACGGAACCGTGCGCATCCCTGAGGCGCTGCGGATGTATATGGGCGGCAAAGCACAGATGGGACAATAAGCCCCTCTCCGTAAAGAGAGATGGCACGGCCAAGCGAGTTGCTTGGCCGTGCCCGCAGGGGAGGCTTTACTTGACATATGGCAAAATTTCCTTTACTATATATGGTAAGATAGACAAGAGATTGCAAAGGAGGTCACACAATGGCAGCATATTGCACCCAATGCGGCACAGCCTTACCCGAAAGCGGTTTGTGCCCATGTCAAGCCAAAGAAACCATACAAGAGGCGGCGGCACCTATTGCCCAGGCAACGGAAGCGCCCGTTTTGGCGGCTGCACCCGAAGCGGCACCATCTGAAGCACCCGCAGTAGCACCCACAGCGGCTCCCACGGCTGCGCCTGCATCCGCCAAAGCGCCTGTAACCGAAGCGCAAATCAACGCCAAAGTCGATGATGTCATGCAAAAAACAACAGCATTTTTGGGCGGTGCGCTTGCATTCTTTAAGCTGTTCGCCAAATCGCCCGTTACGGCCATGAAGGAAGGCAGCTTGAAAATGGGTGAAGCCATCTTCTTTGCCGCGTTGCAACCCCTTATGCTGTTCTTCTTATTTCTCACCATGAGCAACCGCGTTTCCGGCGCCATATCCGATGCTCTTGGCATGATCGGCGGCTTTGGCATGTTTGGCAGCTATCTGCCAACCAACTTTTTGCCCGGCGCGGGTGAGCTGTTCTTCCACGCCATCGCCATTTGCCTTGGCGGGCTTGTTTCGCTTCTGGTACTGGCCGTTATATTCGGCAAAGTGTTGGGCAAGGGCAAAATACAGCTCGTAAAGCTCTTTACATTAACGGTGGTGGCACATATTCCGCTGACCATTTCGTTTTTGCTGGCGCTTATCTTCTCATTCTTCTCTATCCAACTTGTCATGGTGGCTTTGTTCTTCGGCATTTCGGCCAGCATCATCATCGGCACGTTCGCGTTTGCGGCCGCGTTTGAGTTGGAGTTTGATAGGTGTGTTTATTGCTCTATTTGTACATATGCGGTACAGGCGTTGTTGTTGATTGCGGCAGCATCCGGTGCCTTATCCGGCGCCTTGCCGTTTTAACACATTACAAAATAAGAGGGGTGTTCTAAATGGAGAAAACGAAATTGGGCGTATCGGTATCGCTGGCCGCCGCGTTGCTGTATATCAGCGGGTTGTTTGGTTATGTGCCTATGATACTGTGTGCGGGTTATGTCTTGCTTGCCGAACCCAGCCGCGACTTGAAACAGCACGCGTTCAAACTCCTGGCGTTCATGAGCGTGCTCGCCATCATTACCGCGTTGATGTCAAGTTTAGACTCCGCGTTTGGCTTGATTAACACAGTCGTGGGCTGGACGGGCGTTTCTTTCCGCTTCCGTATGCCGCTTAATGTGGATAGCATCATTGCTTATGCCGTGCAGATTGTCACCCGCATCGGGCTGGTGTTTATGGCCTTGCAGGCGTATAACGGCAAGACAGTGGAGATTAAGGCTTTTGATAAGTTTTTCCCTAATAATACGGCGGAGTAGGCAGATGTCTGCCTGCTGTAAGCCTTACACAGAAAACCACCGCGCCCGGGCGCGGTGGTTTTCTGTGTAAACATGTTTCGTTTCATTTTGGGTGTGAACGGGGAATCTGAAAAGCGAGATTCTTCGCTTCGCTTGAGTCATGGGCTGGCAATGGTTTTGTCACTGCTGCGACAGGTACGTTGCGCCTTCCAGCGGCAACAAAATTTGCAGGGGCGGGTCGCCTCTCTCCAGCCCCACGATATACGCGGCATAGTAATTGCCATTTGTCAGGCTCATTTTGGGGTGCGTCAGCACGAGGTTGTTGTTTCGGCTGTTAAACAGTTTCAAGGCATATGTTCCCGCTTGCATCGGGATATAATCGCTTGACTCGGTGTACTCCAGCGCCGTCACAACGGGTGCGTTTCCTACAAACGCGTCAAAGGCTGTATCATACGGCGAGAGGTTGATAAACCGTAAGAACGCGCGCCCATTCGGCCTTGCGCGCGATACGTCGTCGATCAGCTCGATAGACAAATCGGTTTCCAGCCCCGCGACGGCCATTGTGTATATCCCGCCGGGCATAAGCTCCGTCAGTTCCGCGGCGGCCAATACGGAATTAAGCCCTGTTGGCATCACGCGGACATTGTATACTCCCGCCTCGGCCGGCATATATTCCGTAAAAGCCTTGAAGGCCAGATTGTCGGCCACAAGCACATCGTTAACCGTAACGTCCACCGCCGGTGTGTTGGGCGAGGCGTTCAGCAGTCGGATAAAAGCTTTGTTTTGCATGTTTGACATAGTTGTCCCTCCTCGTTTTCCTGGTGCATACAGCCGGCCCGCAGGGCCTCTGCATAAAGGCATGTTATATGCTATGTCAGGAATTTCTATATTGTGCATTGGCAGGCAATATGATATACTGTGACCGTTGGCTAATTTCAAATGGAAGGGGCGCGCCGCGGATATGAAAAAGCTGGATATTCTAAAAAACACGCTTACCCAACACGCCGCCGCATTTCGCTGCCCCCTTTGTTTCAGCGGTTTGAATATAACGGGCAACACCTTGGCCTGTGCAAATGGGCATTGTTATGACCTGTCGGCCAAAGGCCGTGTGCATATGGCGGCAGGCGGGCGCGAGTTCTATGACGGCGGGCTGTTTGCGGCACGAAAGGCCGCATTTGCACAGGGCTTTTTTGCGCCGCTTTATGCCGCCATTAACGCTTGCGCAAGCAATCAAGGCGGGCTGTGGCTGGACGCAGGCTGCGGCGAGGGGTCGGGGCTGCGCAGTGCCGGCGCGCACGCAGATTTGCGGGTAGGTATCGATTTGTCCAAGGAAGGGATCCGCCTTGCCTCGGCGGGCGATTCCGACGGTTTTGTATGGGTGGTAGGCGATTTGGCAAACCTACCGCTGGCGGACGATTCGGTCAATGTGATATTAAATGTGCTGTCCCCCGCAAACTATGCGGAATTTGACCGCGTGAGGAAGCCCGACGGTGTTTTAATTAAGGTCATCCCCGGGGCGCACTATTTACAGGAGCTGCGCCGCGCGTTCTTCAAAGGCTCCGCAAAGGAACGCCATTCGGCGTATCCTACGGCAGAGGCCTTTCAAGCCGTCTATCCCAACGCGCGCATCACGCCTGTGACATACACCGTTGAGGCCGCCCCCGGTTTGCTGAGGCCGTTGCTTGCCATGACGCCCCTTTTGCAAAACGTGGCGGAGGCGGAAAAGCAGGCCTTTGCGGAAAGCGGGATACGGACGGTGACAGCGGATTATTTGATTTTGGTAAGCGGGGAGGCGCAATAAAATGGCGGATTATGCAACAGATCTGAATGCCCACGATGTGGCGGCCTTTGTATCCAAAAATTACGCATATTACGATGCGGTTTGGATTAAACATCAGAAGCCGCTCTTTGCCAATTGGAATTGGGCATCTTTTTTCTTTAACGCGTACTGGCTGGGATACCGCAAAATGCACAGAGAGGCCTTGCTTTCCATTGCGCTGCCTTCTGCTTTTGCGGTGCTTGCGCTCTTTTTGCCTTTGCCGCTTATTAATCATCAAGCGGTTCGCGCTGTTATTGTCTTTTCCCTCGGGTTTTATGGCGATGCGCTGTACCGTAAGAAATTCATACGGGTTGCGCAAGCCGCACAAGTAATCCCCGATGCCGAGCGTAAAGCGTTTCTGGCAAAGCGCGGGGGCACCAGCGTTTCGGGCGTTGTGGTTTGCGTGGCGCTTGACATCATCGGTATGGTAATCCCGATGGTTTTGGCAAACTGGATGGCATATATATCATAGATGCACATTGGATAGGCAGAGGACGCAAAGCGTTTTGCGGCTTCCTTGCCAAACTAAACAAGGAGTGATAGACATGCAACAAATCAAAGTGGCAGTAGTGGGCTACGGTAACATCGGCAAATCCGCCATCGAAGCGGTTTGCGCCGCGCCGGATATGACGCTGGCGGGGCTTGTCCGCCGCCGCGCGGGTGAGGATATCCCCGGTGTTACGGTAACGGACGATGTGAAAACCCTGGGCAAGGTGGATGTCGCCCTTTTATGCACACCCACCCGCGCGGTAGAGCAAACCGCAAAGGAATACCTTGCCATGGGTATACGCACGGTGGACAGCTTCGACATCCACGGCGGCATCTGGGATTTGCGCGGCACCCTTGATACGGCGGCCAAAGAAAGCGGCGCGGCGGCAGTCGTTTCCGCAGGCTGGGACCCGGGCAGTGACTCGGTGGTGCGCGCGCTTATGAGCGCCATGGCCCCCAAGGGCATCACCAACACAAACTTCGGCCCCGGCATGAGCATGGGCCACTCTGTGGCGGCCAAAGCCGTTGACGGCGTGAAAAACGCCCTTTCTATGACCATTCCGCTTGGCACAGGTGTGCACCGCCGCATGGTTTATATTGAGCTTAATGACGGCGCCGATTTTGAAACGGTAAAAGCGGCCATTTTGGCGGACGACTATTTTTCGCATGATGACACCCACGTCACACAAGTCGCAGACGTGGATGCCCTTATCGACCGCGGGCACGGCGTGCTTATGACGCGCAAAGGCGTGTCCGGGGTAACGCAAAACCAAAATTTCTCATTCAGCATGTCCATCAACAACCCTGCCTTGACCGCACAAGTCATGACGGCCTGCGCACGCGCAATTATGAAACAAGCGCCCGGCGCCTACACCATGATTGAGCTGCCCGTGGCGGATTTGCTTCCGGGAAGCAAAGAAGATATTGTGCGGGCGTTTGTGTAAGGAGATCCGATATGGATAAAACTGTACAGCTTCATATAAACAAAGTGCCGCAATTGCACCGCACAGGCGGCCCCGACGGCTACGAATGCTTCGAGCGGGTACTTGTGCCGAAGGCGCGCGATCACGGTGAGCCGCAAGGGCGGGGCGGCTGTGCGGTTTCGCAGTACGAGCTGCCGCCGGGCAAAGCCGCGTTTCCATATCATTATCATTTGAAGGACGAGGAAAGCTACTATATTGTGTCGGGGCGTGGCATTTTGCGCACCCCCAATGGTGCGCACATGGTTGCGGCGGGGGATTTCTTGTTCTTCCCCGCAGGTGAAACGGGGGCGCATAAGCTGACAAATGCATCATCAGACGAACCCCTTGTCTATATCGACTTTGATGCCACCCATGATCTGGATGTTTGCGTGTATCCCGATTCCGGGAAAATCGGGATCTGGGGGAAGGGCTGTGACAGCCTCTACTTACTGTCGCAGCAGGCGCAGTATTATGACGGTGAATGATTCAATATGCGCCCCAACCAAAGTTACCGATTAAGCTGATGGCTTGCATTCGCCCTACATGCGGCGCTTCAAGACACATTGAACATTGCAATCACAGGCAGCCGCTAAATAGACAGCCTGTGATTGCCTCGCGTCGCTTGCGGCCCAGCATACTCTTCTAGGCCTATCCGGTCTGCGATAATATTTTCTATACCAGAAATATCACTTTCCGTACTTGTATTCCAGGTTCGTGCATCGATCAAATATCACCAACGCGATTTTTCAGATTTTTACCGTATTTTGCCCTCACATATCATAGGGTGTTTTCGCTTGCTAAGCGCCTTTAACCCGACAAGCCCCGCCCTCTCAAAAGGGCGGG
>JGI994J12354_10004933_pt1 | contig 11754 bp, 8 predicted proteins | sample IntmicLarv3ML3BL_FD_12354 | JGI IMG/M metagenome (IMG submission 12354) | reverse complement strand
CGTACCATCGGACACCGTCACCCCCGACACATGCTGTACCCCGCCAATAGGCTCGGGTGTGGCCGGAACAATCACAGCACCAGCCTCCATCTCAAGAGCCCTAGAAATAATAATCGCCATGTTGCCGCGGGTGATAGTTGCGCCCTCCATGCCTGAATCGGGCACCAGGCCAACAGATGCCGCCTTAACTGTGGCAGTTAGATAGCTCCAGTCAGTCTCGGGATATTGCAGATGCCTCAAAATCACTGTGCAGGCCTGTCCGGGGGTCACCGGGTCGCCGGGGCCAAACTGTGTGGTGCTATAGCCATTCATCAAACTGTTGTCCGCGCAGTAACCTACATATGTCTTGGCCCAGTCCGGAACATCGGTAAAAAGACACTTGGCCGCATAAGCTGATGGATTACCGGTCACAAGTCCCTCATCCCCGCGAATACGGGTGAGCAAGGCTGCCAGCTCGGCCCGGCTGAGGCCTTGATCCAGATTGAGATTGCCATTCTGATCGCCTTTGTAGATGCCCAGTTCGACCATGCGGTCAGCTGCGCGAGTTTGCTCATCGGCATCGGCGGCCATTGTGGGCATACTCAAACTAAGCACCAGCACCAAGCCGAGCATCATCGCTACATATCGCTTAAACATAAAAATCCTCCAAGCTGTTTCTTATTGCAATTATACAGACTGTGCTGTCTTTTTACAACAAGCGTTGCTTAAAGGGGGATGGACGCGTTAATTGGGGACTTCTCGTGCAACAACGCACCATCGGTAGGTGGCTTGATTCTTCACGCAGGTGACGAGTGTAAGCTGATTACCACTCGTCCTGTCCAAGATGGAAAAGTCGGTTTCCTTAACCTTGGTCACCGATACGACCTCATAGGTGCGTGTGCCGTAGATGGTGCTGTACTTTATTTCGCTGCCCAGATGCAGGGTGTGAATCTCTCCAAAGTAGTCGTTCACGCCACGGTTATGCCCAGCGAAGCAGATATTGCCATCCCAGGCAGAGGACGACTTGAAATGACCGACGCCTTTCTTAAGTGTCTCAAGGTCTTCCGATTCATACACCTTGACCGAAAGTCCCAGCGTCTTAATCGAAAGGGTGCCAATGCTGCCATCGCTATGGTACATCCCATCCGGTAACGTGAAGTGATTGGAATAGGTGGTACCGCTGTCGATGGAAGCGGGATAGCCGAAGTCCGCTGTAACATAACTGGGGCCACTGGCGCTGACCGTGTACCCATCGGTATTTGTGCCCATCCCTGAGATGCCCGGGGTCAGCGCTTCACCTGTGCCAAGCTCATTGGATGCAGGGCTACCAAAGGGCGGCGGGATAATGGCGCTGTCTTTGCTGCGGTTATTATTGTCAACCTCAGCGGTGCCTCCTCCAATGACAGTCACTGCCTCAACGGAAGTCGGCTTCCCAAAGGTGCCCGCATCCGGCCCCGTCATCGTATCGACAGCCCATGCAGGAACGACCAGTGTTGCTGCCAGAACCGCGACAAGGACGAATGCAATCAAGAATCTTCGCATAAATTAACACCCCTCTTTTTTGGATTTCCGATAGAACAAGACGCCCACGACGCCGAGCGCCGCCACACCCGGGACGGCAATAAAACTCCAATGGATGCCGCCTTTAGGCCTCTGCTCTTCAGCCACCACTGCCTCATCGCTTGGTTCCGGTTCTGGCTCCGGCTGAGGGATAGCCGATCCCGTGAAGATGACCGTATAGCGGATCCTTGAAACTCCGGTTCGGCACACCTCTCCGGCGTATTCCGCTGTGACAACATACCCCTTCACATGGCGTGTGGACTTACTGCCGCTATAGGTGGCATAGGCCGTGTAGCGATTCGTGATTTCATAGTCATCCACGTTGTAGGTGTTATCGCTCAGCCACTGGATATCAGAAAGGGTGTAAGTGATACCGCCGTCGCTGACCGTTTTAGGGATGTACTGAGTATCCGCGTCGGAGAGATTGGGATAGCTACGGCTGACGGTGACGGTCTTGAAGCTGCTGCCATATCCCGAAGCCTCAACACTGATGGTTGAGGGTCTGAGGAGCAATATACCGAAGAAGCCGTCCTCGGTGGCAATCTCCTTAGACTCTGGGAGCAGCCCTAGCACGGTATCCATATCATTCTTAGCACTATCCACGACTTCAGTCTCAGTCATGGCGCGAGTTTGGTCCCCGATAACGACCTCCCGCAAGATATCACTGCATTCGTACAAAATACCATCCCGCTTAAAGGCCTCCAGCGGAATTAACCCTGGGTCAATGTGAGTTTCCAGCTCATAGACCTTTCGGATTTCCGCGGCATCGGGGTCCCGAAAAACATCGATGGGGAGAATCTGATCAGAACCGGAGAGGGCCCAATCTTGGTCCAGGCCGGTCGCCATCGCGGCGATAGGGATGCAGGTACACAGCAGCATGACCGCTACCAGGAGCATTACTGTTTTTTTCATAACACAATCGCGCCTCCATAATCATTGTATTGTCGTTGCGTCGCTAAAAATTGTACTGGCCACCGGTCAAAAAGCCCTGCAGGTACGCGATGATGAAGCCCAGCGAATTGAGCACCACCCAGGTGATGACGATGCGTTTTAGCCAGCTGGTCGCCTCATCGACAGCCCGCTGATTGCGGCTGACCATGCGAACGATGAGCGCAATGGCGGCTGCCGTGACGGCAATCAGGGTCGAGATGCCGAGGATTTGCCCATACACATCCTTAACCGCCGCCGAAATCTGCGTCCAAATGGTGTTGTCGGCCGCCAGAGTGTGGGTGACCATCAGCGGGTGCATGAGCATCCCCGAAATGACAAACCAGTAAGCGGATATCAGCCGACGCTTGAGCTTTGAGTCGTGAGTCATAATCTTCTCCCTCCCATAAAAATGCACGTAAAAACGCCGCTTCACACAGGGCCACATGGGGCCAGTGGAAACGGCGTCTCAACGCGGATATAATATTTGACGATACCAGTGTAACACACTTGCTTTCCCGTGTTAATAGCATCAATACTGCCATTTTTCTGCCGTGTTCAGTGCCATGGTAACTGCCAATTGTGAAACGTGGAGGTTGTCGAGCCTCGTTCATCAGCAACGATTTCAATCTAACCTCTTTTACGCGGTGCGCTTTGCGAGGCCTTGGAGCCGCCGCCACTCATGCGGATTTCCTGTTCACCTGTACGATATTCCTAGGTATGTGAGTGGTCTACGGACGATATTCAAGGCAGCGGATTAAAGCAAAAGCGGCGTTAGCATGGTATCCACGCTGACGCCTCCGGACTGTATTCAGGGGCCCTCGCCCTGGCCACAGCCCAGTGTCCTAAACTATCCAACCTGATATGCTCAATATCCCTTTCTCGCACACACTGGTTTCGCTGGGCAATTAGTTTCCGAAAAACGACATCAATACTCTCAGGTCGAAAATGTGTTGTTGGAATTGCAGTGGTTGGATGGCTTGGAGTATCTGATGTACTACAAAATCTCTTGACCGATTCGACTACGAACTACTCATCCCACAATCTATCCAAAACTTCGCCAACATGCTTGAGTTGATTATTTATATCAAAACACTGCTTTAGTTCAGAATCCTTCAGTGTAGTTGATATAATACTATTGCTTTTAGCAATCTCGTATAAATGTTTCTTGTTTGCAAGAGCTTCACAAGAACACTCTTGAAGCAAGTCAAATGCCGTAGTCCTGAGGAGTCCATTTTCAATCAGCTTAAGTGCCACAGCTTGTGAGAATACCACACCGTACGATTTTTCAGTATTCCTTTGCATTGCATCTTCTCTAACCACAAGATTGTCAAGTATGCTGACAAAGCTTGTTATCATGTAGTCAAGAAGCACCGTTGCGTCAGGAGAAATAATTCGTTCAACTGAGGAATGGCTAATATCGCTCTCCTGCCACGAACAGACATTTTCGTAAGCCGTCATCATATATCCTCTCATGACTCTAGCACAACCACATAGGTTTTCCAGCCTTATTGGGTTTCGCTTATGTGGCATAGACGAGCTGCCCTGTTGAGACTTTGAAAAAAGCTCTCTGATTTCATCTATTTCTGTGCTTTGAAGTTGCCGAAGGTTCGTTGCACATTTTTCAATAGAGGTAGCAATAAGTGCGAGGCTCGAAAAATAATCGGCATAAATGCCTCTTTGCACTATTTGTGTAGTGATACGCGATGACTCGATTTCAAGTTTTGTACAAACATAATCCTGTACTGTTATTGGGATACTCGCAAATGTGCCAACAGCCCCTGAAATCTTTCCGGCTTCTATTCCCTTTGAAGACTCGGTGAATCGCGCTAAACTTCTCCTGATGTCATCAAAACAAACCGCTAACTTCATACCAAATGTGGTAATCTCTGCATGCATCCCATGCGTTCTGCCAATACAAACAGTATGCTTATATTGGCATGCCATTTCTTTTAAAGTATGCAGCAGATTATTCGCGTTGTTCTTAATGACTCTGTTCGCTTGTTGAAACCGCACAGCATTTCCCGTATCTACGATATCACTGGCCGTCAATCCATAGTGAATCCATCTCCCCGAATTCCCCAGCGAAGAACTTATCACCTGTACAAATGCAGCTACATCATGCCTGGTTACGGTTTCAACACATTCAATATCACGGATGTTGGGCGTTTTTACATCCCTTATTTTGTTATAGTCATCTTCGGGTATAATCCCGTGTAAAAACAGTGCTTCACAAACAAGTAGTTCTATTTTAAGCCAGATATCGTACTTATTACGGTCGCTCCAGATTTGTTCAATAGACTTACTAGAATATCTTGCTATCAAGCTGATATCCTCCTTCTGTCGAGGTAGAAGCATTATCAACTAAAGTTAATGGTTTGTGTCCGCTGTTAACACGGGTACAAATCAACCTTTCTTGGAAACACAGATTTGCACTCAAAAACTTTGGCCAGCTATTAGCTCTGTGCCATACACTCGTTAATAGTACGCATGACCAGATCAAATATTTAATCGCAGAAGGCCAAGAGCCTCATTTGTTGGTGCTTATAATTTATCCAAAAACTCCTTACAGTAATCCAACGGGGAATACTGCTCAGTGTCAAGCTCTATCAGTGGTATATCAGCATAAAACTGTTCAACTGCTGTATTGAGACTTTCTTCAAAACTTAACAGTGAAGATTTGCAAATACCTTGCTCGTTCGCCCTGCCACGATTTTTGATTCTTAGAATCAATTCATCTGCCGAAGCATAGAGCCTGATTAATTTTTGTGGTTTCCCTATTTGCTCAAGTACATAAGCGAAAATCTGATTATAGATTTCCATTTCTCTTTCGTTCAATATTGCCAATGCGAAGGCATAATCGTCAATGGGTGAGAAGTCACAAACCACATGTCCACCAATTCGCAATGCCTTTTTTATCTGATAATAATGCTGCAGCGTAAAAGATATTTCGGTTTCAAACGACACTGAAAGCGGATCGGAATAGAAATCATCCAACATTGCAATTTTAGAAAAATCTTCAAGCTCAGTATTTTGCCCTAGTTTCGCAAAGGCGTTTGCCAGTGTTGTTTTCCCGGATGCTATTGCACCGCAAATTTCAACTCTTCCGCGCATAACGCCCTCCCATTAAGGTAATTGGTTTTGCAACTCGGCTAATTCTTTTTCCAATTTAGCTATCTGGCCAGCAATAGCGACCGCCTCTGCAACAGATTTGTCAGAATAAGAATTATAGTCTTCTGTCAATAGTTTTATCGACAATTCATTCTTGTCAATTTTAAACTGCAACAATTCCGTGCTTATGTTTTCAAATGCTGCATTTAGATTTTCAATTTGTTCTACTGCCGATGAGAGTTTATTATTATTGTTGAGATAATTGAAAGATGTCCATCCCAATGAAACAGAAGTTAATAACAAAGCGATAATACTTATGACGGATAGCTGTGTTAGAAATCTATCTCGCTTTTTGGCTTCACCAAGTGCCTCACTAACTTTTTTTTCATTATTGGCAACATCTTCTTTTATTTTTTGAACATCTTCTCGCGTTTCATGCATTGAACTGCTGACACGAATTTCTTCCTTCGGGCTTTTATAAAATTTGTCATTCCCTTGCAGAGCTTTCTTAATGTAATCAAATATACTCCTATTCGGCGGAATATTTTTCTGTATATGAGCAGGCAGTGATGTATAATCGAGGGCCTTGACCGTTCGATATAGAATTGATGCTGTAGAGAGCTTCCAGTCTGCCTTTATACTAAGCTTAGTAAACTCTATGCTGATGAGTTCTGCACCTTTTTTTATTACATACTCATTTGTTGTAAAATTATGAAGAGGTATATTAATTTTACCGACGAAACCAGGATCGACAATTGGACCCGTGCCAAGTAACAGACCTTTGTAAACATTTGAAACTTGAAGATTAAACCTTAATACCAGATAGGATGGGATTCTAAAACTAGTTGATACTTCTAAATATGTTATAGAGTTCGGCTTGATTATCAACTCTTGGTTGTCAGAAATGCTGCATGACTCTAATTCTTTTGTTGCATCGTTTCGCCTCAGATACGTGCCAGAAAAAGTGCAAGTATATGTTGCACCTTTTAAATTCCTTGGTTCAAACGGAAAAAGGATACCAGCTGTTAAAATATACTTAATAATATCTTCTGAGTTTAGTAACGAGCTGCTTATCTTTGGGTAAGGATCTTTTTCCCTAAAATCACTATATTTCTCTTCGGCAGTTTTATCTTTTAAATAGCCGTTATTTGTTGCATTCAAAATTTCAATAAGCTTTTGCATGGGAAAGCTCGCATCTTCTTTTTCAGAATATCCTTCAACACTACCGCAGATATTTAGGAGAGTACTCTGGTCGGAATCAGCAAACATCATGTCATTCGTCCTCCATTGAAACGAAACCAACTTCGTCAATTCCGACAAAACTAACTTTTTGATTTATTTCTGAACTAACTCTCTCAACGAAAAGTTTGGCTTTATCAGAAATTATTCCACTCCTGCAAGAATTGTCCACATAGTCCAAATGATTCAGCACAATAATATTAGGTCTATTGCAGATAATACTCCGCCTCACAACATCAGCATCAAAACGGGCTACTCTTCTGACACGATTAGTGCATGAAGTATATTCGGTCATATCTTCTGTTTTGCCTAACTCATCGCGCAGAGTGTCCCAATCAATTTCGTTCGGTAATTCCCCTGAATCGCCAGAAACTCTTATTGGAAAAGCTCTTATCACCATTACAATGTTTTCAACATCGAACGGGCTTAATCCGCACTCCGAAAGGATAGCTGCAGCAGAAGTATCACGACTCGTCACATAAGGATATTCTTTTGCATGAAGCAGCGACAATCCAAACCCCTGTGTTCCTTCGGCAATAATCTGTTTGCCAGCATTACAGGCATCACGCAAGATTTTCTTGGTATTGCAAGTCTTTAGCTCGGGATAATCCCTTGCCAATAATCCTGCCCCTTTTTTTCTTGCAATCCTTGCAATGACAGCTGCACCCGTACCGCTTTCAGTCGATCCGATATTCTTCCGGAGGTCTGATTGTTTCTCTGCTTCTATGAAATCATCTGAAATTATTACAGCGTTATCGTCAATGAGCACTCTATCAAGCGACATTCCGGCCATTTCCATTTCTTCTTTCAAAATGGAAAGGTTGAGATAAGAACCAGCAGGCAAAACAGCGACTACATGGCTTTCGATAACTCCGGTTGGCAATATTCTAAATATTAATTTCTCTTCGTTTCGGTAAACGGTATGTCCGGAATTAGAACCACCAACCCTTATGCAGTAATCTGCCCTCCCCTTTTTGGCGAAATAGTGGGCGACTTTGCCTTTCCCTTCAGAACCGTACTGCCCGCCAAAAATAATAGTTACTGGCATAATATCTCCTTTATTTTCACTTCAACAGATTCAAAATAATCCTTGAGTGTTTTGTTGTTGACAATGATATTATTATTGGTATAGCAAATCATGGTTAGCGACATAATATCCTGTTCGGCCTCGTCACAAAGGATGGCTCGAAACTGCTCTTTACTAATTGGCATAAAGTTTCTTTTATTGTATCTATGAAACTTATTAGTGAATGTTGACTGGATTTCAAGAAGAGTAAACCTATCCTCAAAATGGTTTGAAAGCGTATCAAAATCAATCATGTGCCTCAATCCATCGACAACATAATTTATATTTGGATGCGCGTCAATCTCCTTTATTATTTCCATAGACAGTTGCCTTTGTTGTTCTGCGCTTTTAGCGATTTCACTTCCAATCGCTTGAAGCGTTGATCGACTTTCATCACACGAGTACAACCTTCGAATAACTTGGCTATATCTTATCGATCTGAACCCATGTTTAAAACGAAGATATTCAGCTAACGTAGTTTTACCTGTCCCAATCTCTCCCGTTAATCCAATAATAATTTGCCTCTCGGGAACAGGAGCAACACTAGGAACAATTAAGAAATTCTCCTTATCATTACCTAATGCCACATATTGATCATTCAAATAGAACAGTCCTACCAATGCCGAAGAGATGGCATCTAGTTCATCATGCGATATTTTTGGCGCGGTGAGGTAATCACCTGTAATACCAAAATTTTTATAGCTGTTTTTTAGGTGTTCTAACCCTTTTTGCTTACGTCGAATACTCAGGATATCTTGAGCTACTCCGGGGTAGCTTTCAATTACTTCAATACCTATTTCTCGGAATTTTTCAGCGAGTGCGATTCCCCGCTTCGTCAGCTTTTCCATTGATGGAATTAAGCAGGGATACACACCAATCCCAAAACTCGAAAGTAATCTCTCACAATAACGAGTAATGCCGTACTTATTGCATTCGCAACTTGGATCTGTGCAATCCCTGCCTTCAGGATATGAAAGCGGCGAATCTATTGAAACGACTTTGGGGTTGAATTCTTTACTCGCTTGAATTAGCTCATCATCTGAGCAAATCGGTCTGGTTATGGCATGACTACCAGACAAAACAGCCCATCCGCTTGGCTTTGATTCATTACCTGTTAAATCAATACCAATCACAGTCTCTCTGCCGGTCATAATTCCTGTGTGGCTGCCGAAATAGTAGTTAAAATCGAGTCGCTCAGCAGCATTCGGGATAAGGTCATTTTCAGATGTATCGGTTGGCCGTTGCTCGGCAAAGAACTTTTTGAGTTTAGCATATGAAAATGTGTTAATGACTCTTTTCTTTAGCTTCGGATATGTAACGAGCATCATTTCGGCATATTCCAGACAGTTCAAATGAGCCGCGGAATGCGAATCCGTTCCAACTGCCAAAAGTGCTTTGCTCTTAAGTACATCTTCAAAATGTTCTGCACCAATATCAAAGCGCTCAGGGAAACAATTCAATTCTAAAACAACATTGTTTCTTTCACAAATATCAAGAATGGTCCTGAATGGAATGGAGCAAGGTTCTCGGTCAGAAAAAAGTACTCCCGGCCTGCCCAAGAGCTTCCCTGTCGGGTGGGCCAAAATATTGACATGTGGATTGCTTAAAGCCTTTTCAAGTCTGGCTTGCATTTCTTCGTGGCTTTGCTGTAAATGGGTGTGTATTCCAGCAATTACATAATCGAATTGGGCAAGTGTTGCATCTGAAAAATCTAATGTGCCGTCTTTCAAAACTTCAACTTCAATACTAGAAAACACCTTTATTTTCTTAAGCTTTAGTGCTTGTATTTCCTCAATTTGCTGTAAGGCATCAACTTCAGAAATTCCGCGAGCAATTTTCAATGAATAAGTGTGATCCGAAATCCCGATGTACTTTCGCCCGAGTTTAGTAGCATAATCTGCCATTTCCTCTATGTTATGCTTCCCATCACTCCACCTTGTATGCATATGCAAGTCGCCATGCAAGGCTGGCTGGGGAGTGGCGTCCACCGTGACCGAATCGGTAAAATAAACCACAACCGGAATCCCAAAAGCCGTAATACACCTAATCTCTGCTTTACCATTGGATGAGATGCTATTGTAGCGATTAGAAGATATAAGCTTCTCTTCCACATACAGATAGCTATCTGCTTTGCAAATTATAGAAATGCAATCAACTTTTTCTTTCCATCCGCTCGCTTTCACAGCGGCAATCCTAGCGCTTCCATTATTGTTTAAGAATCCAAGGAGCTCTTCCTGCAGGCAATGGGCGTAAGAGTATAAATAGTGCCCACTATTCTCTTTTTGCTTTTTCAGAAAGTGGAGTGCTTTTTCTCTTTCGGACTTTCCAAAGCCCAGGTTTTCTAAATCTAAATTGAGGTTGTCGCGCAACTGCGAAACAGTTTTAATGCCATTGTTGAATAGTTTTCTTATGGTTTTTACACTGAGCCCATGAGAAAGGATAAGAGAGTAGTCTACAATGTTGTACTTCCCCTCAAGCTTTTCTAACTCTGAATATTTGCCATTTTCAATAACTTCTTTTATTATTCGCGCACTACTTGCACCTATACCCTCAAGGCTTCGAAGTTTGTTATCTCTATAAGCCTCGGTAATAAATGTGCTATAAGAATCAACCGCCATTGCTGCTTTGAAGTATGCTTCTGATTTATACTTGTTATCTTCAAATATCTCTAGCAGCCGCGATATTTTATAGAGATAAAAAGCTATCTCAAAATCGTACATTTTGAAGCACCCCATTCGTTATTCTAATCCCCATTGTGCCCCATCGTGCTTTTCATTTGAAATGCTTCCATATCTCCTGCGATTGGTTCCTAGCCTATATTATAATGTGCTATGATGAAAAACTCAAGAACAAACTTTCATCGATGGCAGTATTCAGTGCCACCACCCGCTGGAAAATACGGGCGGTGTCACACACCAACACACGTTCCATACTGCACTCTACGGCAAGTTCGATGAGGCGCAGAAGCTTGTGGCAGCGGAAAGCCCGGAGAGCAGCCTTGCTTTGACCGGGAAACGCTAATGCGACAAGTTGTTTGCACTAGCGTGTGAGTTTGAATGCCCCCGCCACAGCACCGATATGTGAAGCGTATGGAAAGTTCCAAGCCTTTGATGGAGGAGTTCTTTGCGTGGGTCAAATCGTATGGGACCCAACCCAAACCTCAGGTCGACAGGACGGTTCACTCATCAAACTCTCAGAGGATATATGCTGTAAAGGAAGGAAGTCAAATCCTTCTAATACAGTGAAGGTAGCTGGTTCATCCGTAGCAGTTTGAGGCGGCGTTGCCATAGAGAGGGGCGATAAATTTTATGATCTGGCGGGGGTAGTGTAAAATAAAATGTGCTTTTGCCTTTCCGGGAAAAGATTGATAGAATGAGGAAAGGTGATAGTAATGAGTAAATTAACAAAAGAGCAGATGCGCTCAATCCTGAAAGAATATAACGTGAAGGCAGCAGAGGACATCAGCCATGCCCTCAAGGATATGTTTGGCGGGCTGCTTCAGGAGGCCCTGGAGGCCGAGCTGGACACCGAGCTTGGGTACCCCAAGAACGGCCAGAAGCCTGAAAGCACTGACAATCGTCGCAATGGCCACAGCAAGAAATCGGTGTGCTCTGACCGGGGCGAACTTGAGCTGACCGTGCCCCGCGACCGCACCGGAGCGTTCGAGCCGACCATCGTAAAGAAGCATCAGCGGGAGGTCACCGGCATCGAGGATCAGATATTGGCGCTGTATGCCAAGGGCGTATCGGTGCGGGATATTCAGGATTATCTGAACCGGCTGTACGGAGTCGACGTGTCGCCGACGCTCATCTCCAATGTGACCAACCGCATCATGCCGCTCATCCGGGAGTGGCAGTCGCGGCCTCTGCAAA
>JGI994J12354_10004932_pt1 | contig 11755 bp, 8 predicted proteins | sample IntmicLarv3ML3BL_FD_12354 | JGI IMG/M metagenome (IMG submission 12354) | reverse complement strand
GCCTACGGCCTGAATCCCCATGAAGTTGCTGTGCAACTTCGCCTGTGGTATTCGCCTACGGCCTGAATCCCCATGAAGTTGCTGTGCAACTTCGCCTGTGGGTCACAATCAGCCATTGACAATGATAAATAAAAGGATTAGACTTTTTATCGTTGTCTATTGTTTTTACGGGAGGAACACCATGGATTTTGACCCCACCGGCCTAGATGCGTCGGAGCCTGAACGCGGCGAAGACCCTGCCCTGCAAGACAAAACTCAAAGCCACGACAAGCAAATCGACATCGAGGTCGAGAATAAAAGCCAGCGGCGCAAGCTCATCATCTCTCTCGCCTGGCCCTCCTTAGCAGAGAACTTTCTTACTTCTCTGATGAGCATGGCCGACATGATTATGGTGGGCGGCCTGGGGGCCTACGCCATCTCGGCGGTCGGCCTGGCCACCCAGCCCAAGTTCATCATGATGGCCGCCTTCATGGCCATGGGCGTGGGCACCACGGCCCTGGTGGCCCGCTTTAAGGGGGCCCGCGATCTGGGCAGCGCCAACAACACCCTGCGGCAGTCGCTGCTGCTCAACGTCATCCTCACCATCATTGTGTGCGGGGTCATGGTCTTTATGGCCGAGCCCCTCATCCGCTGGATTGCCGGCGGCGAGCTCGCGGAGCAGACCATTCGGGAGGGCGTGACCTACTTCAAGATTCAGGTTTACGGCTTCCCCACCATGTCGCTCACCTTCACCATCAACGCCGCCCTGCGCGGCGCGGGCAACACCCGGGCCGCCTTTTTCAACACCTCGGCAGCCAATGTTGTCAATGTGGTGCTCAACTATTGCCTTATCAACGGCGCCTTCGGCTTCCCCCGCCTCGAGGTGGCCGGCGCCTCCATCGCCACCGTCATCGGCCAGTTTGTCGGCCTCCTGATGGCCATCTACGCCGCCGTTTGGGGCGGAAACTATGTCAGTCTCAAGCTGCGCGACCGTTGGCGTTTTGACTTTTCCATGGTCAAGCGGATTTTCAACATCGGCGTGCCCGCTTTGGTCGAGCAGGTCATCATGAGGGTCGGTATGCTGTGGTTCACCACCATCGTCACCGCTCTGGGCGATATGTCCTACGCCGCCCACATGGTGGCCATGAACATCCAGCAGTTCTCCTTCACCACCGGCATGGCCTTCGGCACGGCGGCCACGACGCTGATGGGACAGACTCTGGGCCGAAAACGGCCCGATTTGGCCCGGGTTTATGTCAAGATGACGCAGAATCTCAGCTATTTTGTCTCTATTGCCATCGCACTGGTGCTCTTCTTCGGCGGCAGCATTCTGTGCGGCCTTTACACCGACGATGCCGTCATCATCGCTCTGGCCGCCGCGATGCTCAAGATTGTCGCCGTGGTCAATCCGGTCTCCAACGCCCGGCTCGTCTATGTCAGCGCCCTGCGCGGCGCGGGGGATGCGCGATTCATGGCCGTCATCACCTTCGTCGGCGTGCTTCTGGTGCGGCCGCTGATGAGCCTGCTGCTCATCAATGTCTTCCACTTCGGCCTCCACGGCGTGTGGATTGCGCTGGTTTCAGACAGCCTGCTCTGCTTCATCATCGCCGGAATCCGCTATCGCGGCGGCAAATGGGCGTACATTCAGGTGTAAGGGCAGATGTGATTTTATCGATAAAAAGACACCGCAGCAGCGGTGTCTTTTTTGTGGTGTGGGGGGATTTGTAGGGGGGCCGCCCATCGACCTTCCGTAGAGTACGGCCATTGGCCGCATGCGAGCCGCCAGAAGGCCGAAGGGTGCGGGGCGTCCGGGATGCATACAGCCCCTACGGGGTTGGTGCCATCCGATAGGCGGCGTGCCGGATTGTCACGCCCTACGAAGGGCATCGGAACGACACAGGGGTCGTATCCCTCGAAAGGGCTGGCGACAGACACGAGGTCTGGCTCTGCGAGGCTGTGAACGCAAATAGTCAATAGTCTTTTTGCCGCCATTTTATCTATTGCCCACTTTCAATTCAGGCCTTCCTGGGCGCTTTTGCTCAAGATGGCGGCGACGCGTGCGGCCAGGGCGGGCCATTCAGCTAAATCGGGGCTCTCCCGGCAGAGCTTGGCCGCGGCCTCCATGGCCTCCAAGATGAAGGCGGTATCGCCGGCCTGGCCGGCGATTTTGAACTCGGGCAGGCCGTGTTGCTTATCGCCGAAGAAATCTCCCGGCCCGCGCAGCCGCAAATCCTCCTCAGCAATTTTGAAGCCATCCTGGGTGCCGCACAGGGTTTGGAGGCGCTGCTGTGCCGTTTCGCCGGGGTCGCGGCTCATGAGGATGCAGTAGCTCTGCCGCGTTCCGCGGCCCACCCGGCCCCGCAGCTGGTGGAGCTGCGACAGGCCGAACAAATCGGCGTTTTCCACCAGCATGAGGGTGGCGTTGGGCACATTGACGCCGACCTCGACCACGGTGGTCGAGACCAGAACGTCCAACTCCCCCGCTACGAAGGCGGCCATGACACTATCCTTCTCGCTCGTTTTCAGCTTGCCGTGCATGAGACCGATGCGCAGGCTCGGCAACTGCCGCCGCAGGTTTTCGGCGTACTCGGTGGCCGCAGTTTTCTCGCTCCGGCCGCTTTCGTCCTCGATGAGCGGGCACACGATGTACACCTGTCCGCCGTCCAGTACCTGTTTTTCCAAAAAACGCAGGATGCGCGTCCGCCGTGCCTCGCCGTCGGCGAAGGTCTGCACCGGCTGCCGTCCGGGGGGCAGCTCGTCCAGAATGGAGACCTGCAAATCGCCGTAAATGATGAGGGTCAGGGTGCGCGGAATGGGCGTGGCCGACATGACGAGCAGGTGCGCATTGGGCGCTTTTTCCCGCAGGGCGGCCCGCTGGCGCACGCCGAAGCGATGCTGCTCGTCGACCACCATGAGGCCGGCCCGGGCGAAGGCTACGTCCCCCTGAATGAGGGCGTGGGTGCCGCACAGCACGTCGATTTCCCCGGCGGCCAGGGCGGCCTTGATGGCCCGCTTTTCGGCGGCCCTGGTGCTCGATGTGAGCAGCGCCACGCGTATGCCGTGAGGCTCCAGAAGCTCGCGGAAGGTGTCAAAATGCTGGCTGGCCAGCAGCTCGGTGGGGGCCATGATGGCCGACTGTGCACCGCCTTTGGCGGCCAGCCAGGCCCCGGCGGCGGCCACGAGGGTCTTGCCCGAGCCGACATCGCCCTGCAGCAGTCGGTTCATGCGCACGCCTGAGGTCATATCCGTGGCGATGTCGGCCACCGCCTTGACCTGGGCGCCGGTGGGTGCGAAGGGCAGCGACGCCCAAAACGGCTCAAACTGCCGCCCTTCCAAGGGCAGGCCGGGGACACTGCTGTCCTGCTGCTTGAGGCGCCGGCTGGCGCAGCCGTAGACGAAAAGCTCCTCGAAAATCAGGCGGCGGCGGGCGCCCTCCGCCTGTTCGTGGGTGTCGGGAAAGTGGATTTTCTCATAGGCGAAGCCTTGTTCACACAGGCCGTGAGCCTCGACAACAGAGGGCGGAAGCAGCTCCTCCCAGCGGCCCTCGGCCGCGGCCAGGGCGTGAGCCACGCCGTCGGAGACAAGCTTTTGACTGATACCCGCTGTCAGCGGATAGACCGGCACGATGCGTCCGGTGGCCCGGCGTTCGAGGGCGCTCGCCGCCTCGAAGAGCGGGTTGAGCATGGATTTCTGCCCGCCTCGGGCCTCAATTTGCCCGAAAAAGACATACTCCTCCCCTGCCATCAGCCGGGATTTAACATACGGATTGTTGAAAAAAGTAATGTTGAGCATGCCGGTTTCGTCGAAAACCCGGCACTTGGTCACGCTCAGGCCCTTGCGTAGCTGGGATGTCACCGGCGCGCCGGCCACCGTGGCCCTCACGCACACCTTGTCGCCGTCGACAGCCAGAAAGACAGACACCTCACGGGTGCGATCCTCATAGGCGCGGGGGAAGTGGGTGAGAAAGTCACGTACCTGAAAAAGGCCCAGCTTGGCAAGCTGGGCCGCGCGCTTGGGCCCCAGACCGGGGAGGGTGGTAACCGGCGCGGAGAGCGGGCTCATACTCGCGGGCGATAGACGGCGACCACCAGGCCCAAAATGGTGCATGCCTTGCCGTCGATGGGGGCGTAGCTGGGGTTCTCAGGCACGAGCCACACGCCGTCAGGCCTGAGGCTCAGGCGTTTGACCGTGGCCTCGTCCTCTAAAAGCGCCACGACAATCTCACCGCTGCGGGCCGTGCTCTGCTGCCGCACGATGACGATATCGCCCTCTATAATGGCGGCGTTGATCATGGAATCGCCCCGGACAGTGAGGGCAAAATGGCCCGTGGTGTCGCCCTCGAAGGGGATGTAGCGCACCAGCTCCTCCTGGGCCAGGATGGGCGCGCCCGCCGTGACCATGCCGACCAGAGGCACGCCGCCGAAGCTGGTGGTGCCCGAGACCTTGAGGGCGCGGGTTTTACGCTTGTCCTTGTTCAAATACCCGGCCTCCTGCAAGATTTTCAGGTGGCTGTGTACCGTGGACGGCGAGCGCAGGCCGACCGCCTCGCAAATCTCGCGGACCGTGGGCGGATAACCGTTCTCCTGGGAGAAACGGCTGACATAATTGAGAATATTCTCGCGCATAGGGCTCAGTTTTTTCATGCTATCACCTAAACCTTTCCTGCGTTTACTGTTAGTTTTTTGGTTTGTTTGCCTTCGGCGACCAAGGGGTATTTTTATAAAAATACCCCTTGGATCCCCAAAAACTTTTGGAAATTGCGCTACGCACAATTTCTGAAAAAATAAATTCCAGGAATCGTGTGCAACACGATTTCATAAAATTTGGGGGGATTCTTAAGGGTGTTTTTTCAAAAACATCCTTAAGCCGCCGGAGGCAAGCAGACGTTGAGATACAGCCTAATGCTTTCTTAACCAGAGTATAACACACTCTTTTATAAAAATCAAACATTTGTTTGCTGAATTAAAAGAAAATTCACGGTCTTTTCCTTTTTTTTACCTGCGATATGTGGTATGCTATGTTGGTATTATTATGACTACCCGGCGCATTGGCGCACACGCTATAAAGAAGGATGACACACATGGCCAATAAATTCCTCAAAAAACTCTTCGGCGACACCTCGTCCCGGGAGCTCAAGAAAATCCAGCCCATCGTGGGCAAAATCAACGCCCTGGCCCCCCAGTACAGGGCCATGAGCGACGAGCAGCTCCAGGCCGAGACCCCGCGCCTGCGGGCGCAGCTTGAGGCCGGCGCGACCCTGGACGACATCCTGCCCGAGGCCTTCGCCGCCATCCGCGAGGGGGCAACCCGCGTCCTGGGCATGACGCCCTTTGACGTACAGGTGCTGGGCGGCATTGTGCTGCACCAGGGCCGCATCGCCGAGATGAAGACGGGCGAGGGCAAGACCCTCACCAGCACCATGCCGGCTTATTTGAATGCCCTGGCGGGCAAGGGCGTGCACATCGTCACGGTCAACGATTACCTGGCCAAGTTCCAGGGCGAGCAGATGGGCAAGCTGTTCCGCTTCATGGGCCTGACCTGCGGCGTCATCGTCCACGATTTGGAAAATGAGGAGCGCCGCGCCGCCTACGCCAGCGACATCACCTACGGCACCAACAACGAGATGGGCTTTGATTATCTGCGCGACAACATGGCCATCCATCAGCACGAAATGGTGCAGCGGGGCCACTTCTTCGGCATTGTTGACGAGGTCGACTCCATCCTCATCGATGAGGCCCGCACGCCGCTCATCATCTCGGGCCAGGGCGAGAAGAGCACCGCGCTTTACGCTGAAGCCGATGTCTTCGCCCGCAAGCTGGAGGCCAAGACCATGGTGGAGGTCAACGACAAGGAGGATCAGGACGACATCGAGGCCGACTATCTGGTGGATGAAAAGGCCCGCACGGCCACCATCACGCCCCGGGGCGCCATCAAGGCCGAGAATTATTTCAAGCGCGGCGGCATCACCGAGCCCGAAAACGCCGAGCTGCTGCACCACATCAACCAGGCCATCAAGGCCCACGGGCTGATGAAGCACGACATCGACTATGTGGTGCACGGCGGCGAAATTGTCATCGTCGATGAGTTCACCGGCCGTCTCATGTTCGGCCGCCGCTACAGCGAGGGGCTGCACCAGGCCATTGAGGCCAAGGAGCACGTCGATGTCCAGCGGGAGAGCAAGACCCTGGCCACCATCACCTTCCAGAATTATTTCCGCCTTTACGAGAAGCTTTCTGGCATGACGGGCACGGCCCTCACCGAGGAGGACGAGTTCCGCCACATCTACCGCCTCGATGTCATCGAGGTGCCCACCAACATGCCCATGATTCGCGACGACCATGAGGATCAGGTCTTCCGCACCGAGAGCGGCAAGCTGTCTGCCGTGCTGCGTAAAATCGAAGACTGCCACGGGCGAAAGCAGCCCATTCTGGTGGGCACCGTGTCCATCGAGAAGAGCGAGGAGCTGGCCAAGCTGCTCGACCGGCGCAAAATTACCCATCAGGTGCTCAACGCCAAGCATCACGAGAAGGAGGCCGGCATCATCGCCCAGGCCGGACGGTCGCGCAGCGTCACCATCGCCACCAACATGGCGGGCCGCGGCACCGACATCATGCTGGGCGGCAACCCCGAGTATATGGCCCTTGAGGACCTGTACAAGGAGGGCTATGAGGACGAAATCATCGTCGACGCCACCGGCTTCGCCGAGTCAGACAACGCCCAGGTGCTCGAGGCGCGGGCCTTCTATCACGAACGCCTGGCCGAGCACAAAAAGGCCACCCAAGACGACAAGGAAATCGTCCTCGAGGCCGGCGGTCTCTGTATTCTGGGCACCGAGCGCCACGAGAGCCGCCGCATCGACAATCAGCTGCGCGGCCGTGCCGGGCGCCAGGGCGACCCCGGTGAGAGCACCTTCTACCTCTCTCTCGAGGACGATTTGATGCGCCTCTTCGGCAGCGAGCGCATGATCTCCATGATGGAGGGCCTCGGCGTGGCCGAGGACGAGCCCCTCAATCATCGTCTGCTGTCCAGCGTCATCGAAAACGCCCAGATCAAGGTGGAGGGCCGCCACTTCCAGTCCCGCAAATCGGTGCTTGAATACGATGATGTCATGAACCACCAGCGCGAGCTCATCTACGGCCAGCGGATGCAGGTGCTGGGCGGCGGTGATGTGCAGGAGCAGGTCATTGCCATGATAAAGGCTTACGTTGCCGAGACGGTCGACCAGCAGTCGGGCAGCGAGGTCATCGACCGCCTTCACGCCCAGCAGATTGCCACCGCCTTCGTCAATGTCTTCGTTGACCCCCTCGAGTTCACCTCTCTGGTGGCCGGCCTCAACGGCACCCGGCGCGAGGCGGCCATCGACAGCCTCACCGAGCGAGCCCTCAAGTTCTACGCCGCCAAGGAGCAGGCCTGGGGCCCCGTCATCATGCGAGAGCTCGAGCGCGTGGTGCTGCTGCGCACCGTCGACACCTATTGGATGGATCACATCGACGCCATGCAGGAGCTGCGCCAGGGCATCGGCCTCAACGCCTACGCCAACGTCAACCCGGTGGACGAGTACAAACGCCAGGGCTTTGACATGTTCGAGGGCATGATTCACGATGTGCGCATCGAAACCGGGCGCCGGGTCTTTTTGGCCCAGCCCAACATCCAGCGCGAGCGGGTGGCAAAGGAGACCGGCACCAGCGGCGACGGCTCCATCGAGCGCAAGCCGGTGCGCAAAAAGAAGGTCGGGCGCAACGACCTCTGCCCCTGCGGCAGCGGCAAGAAATACAAGAAATGCTGCGGAAAGTAAGCGTTTGGAATAGGCAAAAAGGTTGTACCTACACAGGCACAACCTTTTTTAATGAAGAAAAGGGTTTCCGGAAGAATAGATAATAGTCAATAGACTATTATGCCGCATTGATTCCTATTGTCCCTCTCCCCTATCGAATGCGAATCATCCCGGCATGCACCCCACGATTCTCGCCCTGACGGCGGTGAGACCAGAAGTGCTTCTCGGTGCTGCAGCAGGTGCACTGGTTGGAGATATCAATGTTGAGGGGCGAAACCCCGTAGCGGATGAGAGAGGAATAGGTGATGTTCTTGAGGTCGACATGCCACTTGGCGCCCTCTTTGTAGATATACTCAGTGATGAGCTCTCCATAGACCTCGGTGAGGATTTCGGGCACATCGGAGTCGGTCTCGAAGCAGCGGCGACAGATGGACGGCCCGACGGCCGCCGTCATGTCGGCGGGGCGGCAACCGAACTCGCGGCCCATGGCTTCAATGGTCTTGCGCACAATCTCGCTGGCCAGACCGCGCCAGCCACTGTGGGCGATGGCGGCTACCTTGCGCCGGTGGTCGTAGAGCATCACCAGCTGGCAATCGGCGTAAAATCCGGTGAGGCAGACGCCGGGGACATTGGTAATCAGGGCGTCCACCGGCTGCTCCGACACGGCGTACTCGGGGCCGAAGGCCTGCTCGACCACCAGAATGGTGTCGGTGTGGCCCTGTCGGGTACGGGCGATGGCCGTCGGCTCGGCCCCTACGCGGGCGGCGGCGATGGCATAGTTTTGCAGCACATTCTCCACCGGGTCCTCGCAGTTGAAGCGGAAATTGAGGCTGTCGAAGGCTCCCTGAGAAACCCCTCCGGGGCGCGCAAAAAAGGCATGCTTAATACCCGGAAAGACGCTGAGCTGGGGCGCGGTGTAGTAGGTGAGCGCGCCGTCCCGATGGACGATGAGGTCGGCCATAACGGTTCTCCTTTGCGAGGTTTTGTGGGTTTTTCGGTTAGATTTCGCTGATTTCGGTGCCCTTTCGCAGGGTAAAACCGCGGGCCGCGGTGCATAGAAGGTCGGCGTTCAGCTCAAAAATAGCGCCCTGGATTGCCGGATCACCCTCGGCGGACTCATATTTGCTCGTCAGGTGCCCTAAAAATCCGGCCAGCGATTGCTCGGGGCGGATGCCGATGACCGAGTCGAGGCCGCCTGTCATTCCCAGGTCGGTGATGTAGCCCAGCCCGCCCTTGAAAACCTTGGCATCGGCCGTTTGCACATGGGTGTGGGTACCCCATAGAATGGCGGCCCGGCCATCGAGATGATAGGCCATGGCCAGCTTTTCGCTGGTGGCCGAGGCATGGAAATCGACCACGAAGGCGTCGGCCCCCACAGTTTTGAGGATACCCTCCACCGCCGCAAAGGGGTTGGATGCGTGGTAATCCATGTCGACCTGGCCGATGAGGTTGATGACACAAAAGCGCTTTCCCAGCACGTCCAGCAGGCAATATCCGTTGCCCGGACGTTGGGCCGGCAGGTTGGCCGGACGGATGAGCGTTGAACAATCGTCAAGGTAAGTTAGTATTTGTCTATTGTCAAACGCGTGATTCCCCAGGGTGATGACATCGGCGCCGGCTGCGAAAATCTGGTCGGCGTGAGCCGGAGAAAGCCCACGGATACAGGTATTTTCACCGTTGACCACCACCAAATCGACCCCGGTGCCGCGGCGCAGGGCGCCAAGACGCGAGGTCAGGAAGTCGACTCCCGGTTGGCCGCAGACATCGCCAATAGCCAATACTTTCATGAATTGTCTCTTTTCTATTTGTTTTTCACCGGCTGTGCATTGACAAATGCCGGGGCAGGCGGTAAAATAGTGGGGCACGACAGGCCCCGGTAGCTCAGGGGATAGAGCATTCGCCTCCTAAGCGAAGGGTCGGACGTTCGATTCGTCTCCGGGGTGCCAAAACGCCGTAACCGCAAGGTTGCGGCGTTTTTTTGCATCACCGATGGCTTAATCAATCCCGTTAGCTTGCCTCCTGCGGCACAAGGGTATTTTTGAAAAAATACCCTTGTGAATCCCAAAAACTTTTGGAAATTGCGCTACGCACAATTTCTGATTAATAAATTCCAAAAATCGTGTATAACACGATTTTTGGAATTTATTGTTCAAACTTTTTACAAAAAGTTTGTCAGGGTTTGGGGTGAAACCCCAAGGTTGTGTTGTTTGATGCAAGCCATCTCTATACTGTCATTATAGCACTATATCTTGTGGGTTTTCAACCCCAATTCCTTCCGGTTACACAAAAAAAGGAAGCCTTTCGGCTTCCTTTGGGGTTATCCGTGGAAGTGATCATGGTCATCGTCGTCGAAATCAGGGCCGCCGCCCAGATACTCGCGGCCGGTGACCCGCCGCGCGTCCCGGGCCTCTTCCACTAAAGAGGAGAGCAGCTCCTTGACCTCACGGGGCCGCTTGATGTTGAGGATGTCGAGCTCGGGGGTCGTCTTGTCCGCCGAGCAAATGTGGATGGTGCCAATCCCCAGCAAACGCTGGCCCAGACTGCGTTTGAGGGTGATATCCATGATGCGGTAGAGGCGGATTTCCTCCTCATGCTGGTTGAAAAACCCGGTCTCGACCACCAGTTTTTCATCGTACACGTAGTACCTCGTAAAGGAAAATGGCAAGCCTAAAAAAGTGCGCTTGCGGTCGTACCACTGTGCGTCGCGCTTGCGGCTCATGGCGGTCACCTGGCCTTTCTTTTGGGGATTTTCTTTCTTTATATAGGATATCGTAGCACATCAAAGCCTTTAGGTCAATGGCGGCGCGGCGAAAAATGCTTGCCTCGGGCGGCGTATGGGTTTATGATGAAAATGGCGCGAGAATCGCGCCGAAAACACGAGAAACGCGAGGGTTTTGAGCATGGACAACAAGCTTCGTGACATGATGTCGGACGGCAAGGCCGCCCTGGGCACCTTTTTTGCCACCGGATCGGCCGATTTGGTGGAGATTGCCGCCCTGTGCGGCTTTGATTTTTGCGTCATCGACTGCGAGCACGGGCCGCTCTCGGTCGAGAGCGCCCAGAACCTCATCCGGGCCGCTCAGCTGAGGGGCATGACGCCGGTGGTGCGGGTACCCGACGGCCAGCCGTCCACCGTGCTCCACGCCCTCGACGTGGGGGCCCTGGGCGTTCAGGTGCCGCAGATTAACGAGGCCGAGGCCGCCGCCCTGGCCGTGCGCGGCGCCAAGTACCCGCCTGTGGGCATCCGCGGCACCGCCTTCCCCCGTGGGGCCGACTACGGCCTGGGCGCGGGCACCGATTTTTTCGCCGAGGCCAACCGAAAAACTTTGGTCATCGTCCACTGCGAGACGGTGGAAAGCCTCGAGCGCCTCGATGAAATCTGCGCCGTGCCCGGCATCGATGTCGTCTTCCTGGGCCCCTACGATATGTCGGCCTCCATGGGCATCCCCGGCCAGGTCGATCACCCGAGGGTTGAGGCCGCCGCCCGGCGCGTTTTGGAAGTCACCGCCAAGCACGGCATCCATGCCGGCATCTACGCCGGCAGCGGCACCAAGGCGCGGGAGCGGGCCGAGCAGGGCTTCCGCTATATCACCGTGGGTATGGACACCGTGCTGTTTGCCAATGTGTGCAAGCAGGTCGTCGAGGCGTTTCGGGGCTAGTGGCGATGGCAGAAGCGCGGCTTTTGGATGCCGCCCAGACAGTGACCGAGCCGGGCGCCGCAGTGCGGTGGCTCAACGAGGCGGCCAGCAGATGCCCCGACCGGGAGGCGCTGGCCCTCTGGCTGAGAGAGATTTCCGCCACCCTTGGCGTGCATGGCGAGGCCTTCTTGGCCCTGACGGGCCAAGGCCTGGGGCGGATGCCCTTCTACCCCCGGGACATGGCGCAGCCTCTGGGCCCCGGTGCCCATCTGGGCGCGGCCACCCGGCTGCTGGTTGAGCAATCGGAGGCCGTCCAGCGCTGGTACGGCGAGTATCTACCCCACCATACCCCGGTGTGGCAGAC
>JGI994J12354_10004931_pt1 | contig 11757 bp, 11 predicted proteins | sample IntmicLarv3ML3BL_FD_12354 | JGI IMG/M metagenome (IMG submission 12354) | reverse complement strand
GTACCGAGCCGCAGAAAACGGCTGATAATCCCATGCCCAAACAGGCACCGAAGGCCGAAAAGGAATTCGTGGCTCGCAAGGCACCGGAAAAGCGCGTTATCGACACATCCGGCGCGACAGTGAACATGGCGAAGTACGACGAGCGTCTTGATTCTCTCGTGCCCGACCGCGCCGAGAACATGAAGCGCGGCAAAGAGAAGTTCCAGAAGCGTCCGCAGCAACGCCAGCAGACGATGGCGGGCGGCGCAAAGCGTCGCGCCGAGGAGCGCGACAAGATGCAGAAGCTCCAGTTTGAGATTGCGAAGAAGGCGATTCTCAAGGTCGCAATTCCCGACGAAATCTCCGTTGGCGAGCTCGCGTTACGCATGAAGAAAACGGGTGCAGAGGTCGTTAAGAAGCTCATCAAGATGGGCGTTATGGCGTCAATCTCCGACGTTATCGACTACGAAACTGCCGCACTCGTGGCGATTGAATTCAACTGCAAGGTAGAGCACGAGGTACTCGTCACCATCGAAGATAAGCTCATCGACGTCCACGAGGACGCGGACGAGGAGCTTGAATCCCGCGCTCCCGTCGTCGTCGTAATGGGTCACGTTGACCATGGTAAGACGTCCCTGCTTGACCGCATTCGCAGTGCAAGCGTCGCATCAGGCGAGGCGGGCGGTATTACGCAGCATATCGGCGCGTACAGAGTCTCCGTCAATGGAAGTCCAATTACATTCCTTGATACCCCGGGTCACGCGGCGTTTACAGCTATGCGCGCCCGCGGTGCCATGGTCACGGATATTGCAATTCTAATCGTCGCCGCAACGGACGGCATCATGCCTCAAACGATTGAATCCATCAACCACGCGAAAGCGGCAGGAATCCCCATCGTTGTCGCAGTCAATAAGATTGACGTTCCCGGGGCGAATGTCGATAAGGTCACGCAACAGCTCACGGAGTACGGTCTCGTCTCCGAGGAGTGGGGCGGCGAAACGATTATCTGCCCGATTTCCGCAAAAACGGGCGAAGGTATCGAAAGGCTCTTGGAGATGGTCGTGCTCACCGCCGAAATGGGCGAGCTTCGCGCCAACCCGAACCGTCTTGCGCGCGGCACGGTCATTGAGGCGCGTCTTGACAAGGGGCGCGGCCCGATTATGACCGTTCTCGTGCAAAACGGAACGTTGAAGCAGGGAGATATTATCATCGCCGGCACGGCCGTCGGCCGCGTGCGCGTGATGATGAACGACAAGGGCGAGCGCGTCGAAACCGCGGGACCGTCCGTTCCCATAGAAATCTCCGGCATGGGCGAGGTTCCCGAGGCAGGCGAGCCGTTCAATGCCGTTTCCGACGAGCGCATGGCGCGTGAGCTTGCCGACGAGCGTCGCAGCGAGCGCAAAAATGCCGGCGCGACGGACGTCAAGGTCTCACTCGACGACCTGTTCTCCCGCATTGCCGAGGGCGAGGTCAAGGATCTCAATATCATCGTCAAGGCCGACGTTCAGGGCTCTGCAGAGGCGATTAAGTCCGCACTTGAAAAGCTCTCCGGCGAGGAAGTTCGCGTCGTCGTTATTCACTCCGCCGTTGGTGCCATCAACGAATCGGATATCATGCTCGCGGCGACGAGCGGCGCGATTGTAATCGGCTTTAACGTGCGTCCCGACAACTCCGCGCGCGATTCCGCGACGCGCTCAGGTGTTGATATTCGCTTGCACAGCATCATTTATGACGCAATCCAAGAGATTGAGGTCGCGATTCGCGGCTTGCAGGCTCCGAAATACAAGGAAGTCATCTACGGCCACGCCGAGGTGCGTCAGCTTATCAAGGTCTCGAACATCGGCACCGTCGCGGGCAGCTACGTGCTTGACGGCAAGATGATTCGCGGCTGCCAACTGCGCGTTATCCGCGACAACGTCGTTATCTACACGGGCGATATGGGTTCCCTGCGCCGCTTCAAGGACGACGTTAAAGAGGTCGCGACGCACTACGAATGCGGTATCACGCTTGAAAAGTACAACGACCTGCGTGAGCTTGACGTGCTTGAGGCGTTTGCGATGGAGGTAATCAAGGACTAATGGCACAAAATAACCGTTTAGGCCGCACCAACTCCGACATTGAGCGCGTTCTGTCGGAGCTGCTGCGCAAAATAAAGGATCCGCGCGTGAATCAAGGCTTGATTTCCGTCACCGGCGTCGACACAGCCGGCGACCTGAGCCATTGCAAGGTCTATTTGTCCGTGCTCGGCTTGCAGGACGAAAAAAAGTTCATGCAGGGCTTAAAATCCGCGGGAGGCTATCTGCGCCGCGAGCTCGGTAATGCGCTGAACCTACGCGCCGTGCCGGAGCTTGCGTTCACGCTCGACCGCTCGATTGAGTACGGCGCGCACATCAATTCAATTATCGCGGAGCTCGACATCGCTCCCGAGGCGGAGGAACCCGCAGATGACGAAGCAAATGACGATATCTAACACAGCCGAGTGGCTTCGCGAACACGACGATTATCTGATAATAACGCACCGCCGCCCGGACGGAGATACGCTCGGTTCCGCGGCGGCGCTTTGCCGTGCGCTGAGAAGCATCGGCAAGGCGGCGTTTTTGCTCCCGAATCCCGACACAACGCCGCGCTATGCGCCGTTCGTTTCTGACCTGCTCGCACATGAGGACTACTCCCCCGCCGCCGTGATTGCCGTTGACATCGCAACACCCGACCTGTTTCAAACGAATTTCGCTGACGCGTCGGGAAAAGCCGCAGGCTTTTCAGATGGCAAGACGGCAAGCGTTTCTATGGCACCTGTAGTCGAAGCTACCGCCGTTGACACGTTTGGAAAAGCCGCAGGCTTTTCAAATGGCGAGACGGCAGAAGTACAAAATCGTGCCTGTGTCGGACTCGCCATTGACCACCACCCCTCCAACACCGGCTACGCAAAGCATACGCTCGTAGACCCCGCGCGTGCGGCGTGCGGCGAGCTTGTTTACGACGTTATCCGCGAGCTCACAACGCTCGACGCGGACATGGCGAGTGCGTTGTACATAGCTCTCGCAACGGATACGGGCTGCTTTTCCTACGACAATACAACGTCGGACACGCTCCTGATTGCCGCGCACCTTGCGCAGCTCGGCGCACCGATGAACGAGCTCAACAACACGCTTTTCCGCTCGAAATCGCGCGGGCGGCTCGCCGTTGAGGGCTTGGTTTACACGAATCTGACGTACCATTTCGACAACCGCGCCACGCTCGTCGTTATTACGGCGGCGATGGAGCGCGAGACGGGCGCGACGGAGGACGATTACGAGAACATCGCGGCGATTCCCGTCGCGATTGAGGGTGTTGACATCGGCATCACCGTCCGCGAACTCGACAGTGGCGAGTTTAAGGTCTCCGTACGCTCCGGCGACGCAGTGAGTTCGAACGAGGTTTGCGCGCGTTTCGGCGGCGGCGGTCACGCTCGCGCGGCGGGATTTACGTCCGAGAAGCCTCTTGATGAGGTTATCGGCGGCATTCTGCGCNTGCTTGCGGAGGTTTTTGCGTGATGTACTCGGGCATAATCGTAATCGACAAGCCGACGGATTGGACGAGCTTCGACGTTATCGCGAAGCTGCGCGGCATCTTGCGCGAGCGTAAAATCGGTCACTGCGGCACACTCGACCCGATGGCGACGGGCGTTCTGCCCGTTTTCGTGACGCGTGCGGCGACGAAGCTGATTTCCACGTTTGAGGGCGCGGACAAGGAATACATCACCGGTCTGCGGCTCGGCGTCTCTACCGACACGTATGACACAACGGGCAACGTGTTGCAAACGCGCGACGTTGCCGTTACACGCGACGCGCTTGACACGGCGCTCGACGCGTTTCGAGGCGATATTATGCAAAAACCGCCGATGTACTCGGCGGTAAAAATCGACGGTCAGCGGTTGTACAAAATCGCTCGGCGCGGCGAGGAGGTTGAGCGCGAGGCGCGCCCCGTGACCGTCTCGGCAGCGGAAATCCTCGACGGCGAAGGCGCAGATTGGACGATACGCTTCGCCGTCTCAAAGGGCACGTACGTGCGCTCGCTGTGCAACGACGTCGGCGACGCACTCGGCGGCGGCGGCGCAATGAGCAGTCTGCGGCGCACACGCGTCGGCAACTTCCGCATTGAGGACGCTTTGACAATCGAACAGGTTATCGCGCTTGCGGCAGAGGACAAACTGCATGAGTGTTTCATCTCGCCGGAGAGCGTAAAAGCACTGTAAATACAAAGAAAATCAACGCAAAAGAGGATATACGGGAAAAATGACAGAGAAAAAACGCGTAATCGCCCTCGGATTTTTCGACGGCGTTCACATCGGCCACTCGGCACTGCTGGAGCGTACACTGACGATTGCGGCGCAGAAAAACCTCGTCGCGTCGGTCATAACGTACGACACGCACCCGCTCTCGCTCGTTTCCGGCGCAACCGTGCCGCTTATCAACTCGGCGGAGGACCGTGCGTGGCTTATTCAATCGCTTTTCGGCATTGACGATGTGATTATCCTGCACTTTGACCGCGAGACGGCGAACATGCCGTGGGACGATTTCGTGCGCAGTCTCGTCGATGAGTTCGGTGCGCAGCACTTAGTCGCCGGTCACGACCACCGTTTCGGCAAGCGCGGCGAGGGGAATCCGGAAAAGCTGGCAGCGATGTGCAACGAGCTCGGAATCGGTTGCGACATCATTCCGCCCGTCGTCTACAAAGGCGAGGTGTCAAGTTCCACGATTATTCGCGGGTTCCTCGCCGACGGCGATATTGCCGCCGCGAACGAATATCTCGGGCACCCGCATGTCCTCACCGACCACGTGCGCTATGGCTATCGCCTCGGCCGCGAGCTCGGCACGCCGACGATAAACATGACGTTCAACGACGGCGTTCTTGTCCCCGCGCACGGCGTTTATGCCACGCGCGTCTACCTTGACGGCGTGAACCGCGAGCTGCTCGGCGTTACGAATATCGGCACGCGTCCGACCGTTTCCGACGGTGACGCCGTGACGGCAGAAACGCACATCTTAGACTTTCAGGGCAACCTCTACGGCAAGTCCGTGCGGCTTGAATTCTTCGCCCGTATGCGCGGCGAGATGAAATTCGGCGGCGTGAACGAGCTTCGCGAGCAAATCCTGCGCGACTGCGACAGCGTTCGCGCGTATTTTAAGGAAGGCTGACGCTTTCCGCACTGTAAACGGGGGTTTCATCATGAGCGCCTCTTTATTCAAAAAAGAATCCTTCACCGTTATTGTCGGTTGTGGCAGGCTCGGCGCACATATCGCGCAAACCCTGCTGACCGGCGGTAGCGGTGTTCTCGTAATCGACAGTACACGCGATTCTTTCCGCTCGCTCGGCGCGAATTTCGATGGGATTTTGCTCTGCGGCGACGCGACACGCTTGACGACGCTCGATGAGGCGAATCTCGCCGACGCGGACGCGCTTATCGCCGTGACCCAAGACGACAACACGAATATTCTCGTCGCGCAGATGGCGAAAACGCTCTACAACGTCCCGCGTGTCATTGCGCGTCTGTACAATCCCGACAGGCAGTCCGTAATTGACCCGCACGACATCGGCGTTATCTCCCCCGTTCTGCTGAGCACGAAGGAGATTGAGCACGCGCTGAACATCCTGAACCGCGACGTCGGCGAAAGTTAGGGGGAGCTTGCCATGAAAAAACGCATTGTAATCATCGGCGGCTACGAAAAAGCGCGTTCGCTGAGCGTATCTCTGCTGCAACAGGGCTACGCAGTGACGGTAATCAACAGCGACCACGCCCATTGCGAAGCACTCGCCGAAATCCCGCGCCTTGCCGTCTATCACGGCGACGGCACCGAGCCGTTCGTCTTGCAGGATGCGTCGATTCAGCGCGCCGACATCGCCATTGCGCTCACGCGCTCGGATGCGGTGAACCTCGTCGCGTGCGAGCTGTGCAAGCAGAAATTCGGCGTAAAGCGCACCGTTGCGCTAATCGGCGACCCCGCGAAAACGGAGTTTTTCTACCAAATGGGCATCGATTCCGTCGTGTGCGAAATCACGACCATCACAGGCATCATTGAACAGCAAGCGTTCCTCGACGAAATTGCGACGCTATTACCCGTCGGCAGCGGACAGATTAAAATCTCGCAGCTGCCGATTCCCGCCGACGCTCCCGCCGCTGACAAGCGCGTAATGGATTTGCGACTGCCGAAAAACGTGCTCATCGGTTGCATAATGCGCGGCGAAACGGGCATCATTCCGCGCGGCGACAGCGTAATAAACGCCGGAGATACGCTTGTACTTATCTCGCTCGATGAGCACGAAAAGGCCGCGCACCGCGTTCTGCTCGGCCGATAGCCCACACTTGGATTACTTGAAAACGAGGTGGTTCATACGATTCGCGAGCTGATTCCGCGCTTGCGGCGCAGCGGCTATTACCCAAAAGTGCTGATTTTCATCGCGCTGTGCATCGCCGCGCCGCTGTTAGTTCTTCCGTTCTACCCGAGCGAGCTGCGCGAGGCTTACGCGTTTGTGATTCCGTCTGTGCTTTGCGCGGCAGCGGCGTTCGCGGCCGCATATTTCGCCAAGGAAAAGCCCGAGGCGGAGCCGTACGAGTGGCAATCGCCGCTGCAAAAAGGCTCTCTGCCCGTGCTTTTTGCGTGGTGCGCGTCAATCGTCGGCGGTGCGTTGCCGTTTATCATCAGCGGACGGCTTGATGTTGTCCACGCGCTGTTTGAATCCGTGTCCGGTTGGTCAACGGCGGGTCTGACCGTCGTAGATGTTGAGGCTCTGCCGCGCATTTTTCTGCTGCACCGCGCGCTGATGCAGTACCTCGGCGGTCTGGGATTTATCATCATCTTTGGCATCGTAATCGGCGGACGGCAGATGATGTCGATGTACAACGCCGAGGGGCACACTGCGGGCATTCGCACGACGCTGCGCCGCTCGTCGCTGACGATTATCCTTATATATACGGGCTGTCTCGTTGTCGGAACCGCTCTGTACCGCTTTTACGAAATGCCGATTTTCGACGCGATTTGCCACGCGATGAGTGCGCTGAGCACCGCCGGATTTTCCACGCACGCGGCGAGCATCGGCTACTACAACAGCATTCCGATTGAGATTATCACCATTCTGCTGATGCTGATTGGCTCCACGAATTTCGCGGTGCTGTTACTTATAGTGCGTCTGCGCTTCAAGCGCGTCGCGAAAATCTCGGAGGTGCGTTTCCTCGGCTGGGTGCTTCTGATTTTCATTGCGCTGACGATGTTTTCGCTCGTTGCACACAACGAGTTTACGCTACTGCAAGGACTGCGGCACAGCGTTTTCGCCGTTTTCTCCACGCTGTCCACAACGGGCTATCACCTCGAAAACTACATGCTTTGGCCGCCGTTCGCGCTCGGCTTAATAATGCTCATGATGATTCTCGGCGGCGCGGCAGGCTCCACTGCCGGCGGAATCAAACTCGTGCGTGCGTACATTTTGGTGCGCGTCACTAAATCGAATATCCTCCGCCGCGTTTCGCCGTCGCACCGCGTTTCCGCGATGCGCTACGGCACGCCGCAGGGCGACGAGCCGATTGACAATGCGCTCGTTCGCGACACGTTGGAGTTTGTAACCGTCTACGCCGCAGTGATTTTCATCGGCACGCTCCTGTTAGCACACTTCAACGACTGCACACTGATGGAGGCGCTGTACGAATTCATGTCCGTGTTTTCGACCATCGGCATCTCCAATGGACTCACAGCGCGCGCCACAACGCCGACGCTTATCATCGAAATGCTCGGCATGCTCCTTGGCAGATTGGAGATTTTCATCGTTTTCATCGGCGCGTACTCCGCGTTCGATAAAATCCGCGACCGCGTGACGAAGAAATCATCGCAGTAGCTCGCGCAATCGTTACTTCAGCAATTCGCGCAATCGCTCAATCGCCCGCCGCTCCAAGCGAGACACCTGCACCTGCGAGATTTGCAGCACGCGGCTCGTCGCCTCCTGCGTCATGCCGCGATAGTAGCGCAGCGCAAGCACCGATTGCTCCTTTTGCGGCAGTTTCGTCAGAGCCTCGCGGAGCGCAACGCGCTCTACGAGGCTCTCCTCGTCTCCCTCGGCGCGTAGCCGCGACTCAAGAGTTAATCCGTCCTCCCCTGTTTCGCGTTGCAGCGACTCCGGCTCCAGCGATGCCGTTTCCGCCGCCGCAAGCTCCTCGGGCGTGATGTCAAGTTCCGCCGCAAGCTCCGAGACGCTCGGCTCACGCCCGAGCGATTGCTCCAACGCGCGCTTTGCCGTGCGAATTTTCATAGCGCGTTCCTTGAGTCCTCGGCTGACCTTAACGGCTCCGTCGTCACGCAGAAAACGGCGAATCTCCCCCGCGATTTTCGGCACAGCGTACGTTGAGAGCTGCGTGCCGTAATGCGCATCGTAGCCGCGCAACGCTTTCAAAAATCCGATGCAACCGAGCTGATAGAGGTCGTCCGCATCAACGCCGCGACCGAAGAACCGTCGCGCAACGCTCCAAATCAGCCCGGAGTTCTCCTCAATCGCCGCGCCTGCCGCTTCCGAATCGCCGTTTTTGACGGCCTCAATCTGCGCGGCGACCTGCTCCGTCATCACTTGCGCGTCCGCACGGAGATGGAGCGGCGCATGACGACCGTGGTACCGCGCCCCGCAACACTGCGTACACGGAGCTTGTCCATAAAGCTCTCCATAATCGTAAAGCCCATGCCGCTGCGCTCGTCTCCGCCCGTGGTGAACAGCGGCTCGCGCGCCTTGTCCACGTCGCGAATGCCGCGCCCCCAATCGCGCACCGTGATTTCGATGGAATTGTCGGCGAACAGCCGCGCCTTGACCGCGATTTTGCCGAGTTCGTCGGGATACGCGTGAACGATGCAGTTCGTCACCGCCTCGCTCACCGCCGTTTTGATGTCGTTTAGCTCGTCAATCGTCGGGTCAAGCTGCGCCGCAAAGACGGCTACGGCGGCGCGCGCAAATCCCTCGTTGGCGGATTTGCTGACAAATTCGAGTTTTATGTTGTTCGTGTCTTTCATATGTATTACTCCCCTTCCTTATATATACTCACGCCGTAATCTCGTTCGCAAGCGGCTCAATCTCCACTATGCGCTCCAGTCCCGCCGCCGAGAGCACCTTGCGCGGCTGCGCGCCCACATCCGCGACGCGCAGCGTCGCTCCGATTTCCGTTGCGCGGCGATGCGTCTTGATAATCACAGCTATGCCCGACGAATCCATGAACGTCAGTCCACCGAGGCTGAGCACACACGCGCTCGGCAGGTGCGAATCTATGGCTCGCTCAATATCGCGCACCGCACCGCGCGCCGCGTGGTGGTCAAGCTCACCACTCAGGCGCATTTCAAGCAGTCCGCTGCCGTATACTGCGTTTACAGTCATTTTACACGTCCTTTCTTCCGCTTAACATATTATTATGTGCCATTCTACCGCTTTCTATGCGCAAAACTTGTCAAAAACGCAAAAAAAGCGACCAACAATTTGTTGGTCGCAACCTTCGGCAACGTATTGTCGCCTTATATTGGGGGCAGTTGTAGGAGGTCATGGGCTGTTGTGAATTGCGTTGAAATATTTCTTCAACATTTGAGCAAAATTGCTTGACAATTTTCGCCGCATATGTTACCATAACAACGAAGTGTGCAATATAGCACAATATATCCCGTACATAACCGAGATTTTCACGAGTATTGCACAAGATGCACGTATCCACCTCGCCCTTACGCCCATTTAGACGCAGGTGCGCGAGAAAAGTTCCATGGCTTATTCGCCCGAGGGCGTTTAGCATAAGAAAAGTATAATTGTAGGAGGAACCCCTGATGAAAAAGGTACTCGCACTCGCCCTTGTTATCGTCATGATGATGGCAATGGCAACCGTCGCAATGGCGGCGTTTGAAGTCCCCGCCGAGCTCTCCGCAGAAGTCTCATACGCAGGTGTGTGGCCGCTTGATGCCGGCACATATTATCCTGAGCTCGACAACCGCTCTATCCCCGCAGGCGCGCATGTCATCAACAACTATTTGATGGACGCAAGCTATGCCGCGACCCCGCTTCCGGTTCCTGCGGAAATCGCAGGTCTGAAGAAGGTCTCTTCCACCGCTGACCTCGTTGCAGGTACATGGATGCTCGACGATATCGGCGGCTATCCGTACGTCTACATCATGGAAGGCACCGCTGTTGAAGAGCCTGCTGAAGAAGTCGCCGACGAGCCCGCAGAAGAAGTTGACGAGCCTGAAGTCGTCGAAGAAGCTCCCGAAGTCGTCGAGGAAGTCCCCGTCGTCGTCGAAGAGCCTGTCGTAGTTGCAGAACCCGAAGTCGTTGCTGAGCCCGCTCCCGTAGAGCCCGCAGCTCCGGCCGCAACCTACAAGAAGCCCGCCGAGCTCGGCGCAATGCTTCCGTTTGACGATGCAACCGCTTTCGGTGGTCCTCCCAGCTCCACGGGCGGTCTCTGGTCCCGCAGAACTGCCAACGCTTATGACCCCGCTCTTGACAACATCAAGATTCCGGGCGCAGCGTTTGTTTACGGCGCAACCGGTTTTGATATCCCCGCAGCCCTCGCAGGCTACACGAAGGTCGATACAGGTTCCATCGCGGCAGGTACGTGGGCAGTTTACAGCTACACGAATGCTGATTACGGCATGGAGCTTTCCTACGTAATTGTTATGCCGGCAGAAGGCGTTGCAGTTAACACGGGCGACGCAGGCGTTATGGCTTTCGCGGCAGTCTTCGCTCTCGCAGCGATTGCAATGGTCGCAGTTCTTCCCCGCAAGAAGACCGAGAAATAGGCCATTTCCCTACATAGCATAGCAGAATATTGCACCGCCGCTCTTACGAGCGGCGGTGCTTTTTTTGCGTGGGTGGGGCTTAGGCTTGCAAAAAAAGCGTACGGGAGTTGGGAAACGAATGTTACTTTTTTCAAGAAAAAGCATTCGTTTTTTCTTGTGAGTTTTGCGGTGTGAACTCACGCTATACCTCGTAGGAGCGCGCATTGCAGCGTGGATTTGGCTGAGGAGCTCCTCTACGTGCTACGCCACGGACGCACAATGTCCCCCGCTCCCCCTACAGCTACGGAACGTCGATGGCGACATCCCCCCCCCGTAACCATTACAACGGAACGGCCGGGGGCGGCGGCCCTCCTACGTGGTGCGAAACGTTCTCCTGGCGTAAAATGCACGCGCGGTGCATTGAACACCACACTACCGCCACAAAAAAAGCGAATGCTTTTTCTTCAAGTTTGGTGCGACGATTGCGTTGCGTTGAGCTTCTTCTCAAAAAGCGGGCGGGGACGCCCCTCGTTCTCCCTCAGCACAAACAACGGCGCGTCGTCAGACGCGCCGTTGTTTAGTTATGCAGTTCGACCGCATGCTATGCGGTAAGTCTCAGACGATACAGGAACGTAATCTTGCCGTTTACGTCGCGGTAGCTGTCCTGCCACGCGGCGAAATCGGCATTGCGCAGGCGCGTATCGGCGAGGACGTCGCGGTAGTTGTCGCCGTCGCCCGTGAAGAGCACAATGTGATAGATGTCGTCCGCGTCCTTGATGGCCGTCACGTCACCCGCACGGCGCGAGGGTTCGTAGAGCCAAGCGCGGATATCGGCTGAGGTTAGGGCGCTGTTGCGGTCAACGTTTTCGTAGAGATTGCCCGATGCGAGGTTGAATTCGTTTTCCGTGAGCTCAATGAGTTTCAGCTCGGCGAGCTCAACGCCGCCTGCGGCCTTCACGTCCGAGACGTGCTTCTGCGCGGTGCGGTCGTATGCAGCCGCAGCCTCAGCGACGGCCAC
>JGI994J12354_10004930_pt1 | contig 11758 bp, 2 predicted proteins | sample IntmicLarv3ML3BL_FD_12354 | JGI IMG/M metagenome (IMG submission 12354) | reverse complement strand
GGTGTGCATCGAGCATGCTTTTATACAGACCACCTCCGCCCATTGTTGCGCGTTCGCCTTTCTCTTTTGTGCCAAAGCCTACGGGGTTGAAAAGGTTTCGTATGATTTTATATGCATGGTTTCCATCCTGAAGGCGTGCCCAACAATTTATTTTCCAGCCCATCGACCATCCGGTAGCTTCGTCACCGCGTAAGTTCAGGGATGTCTCTACCGCTTTGAAAAGTTCCGGTGTTTCCTGCGTTATTTGGTCACCGGGATGAAGCCCGTAGAGGTGGGAGAAATGACGATGTTTGGGGTCAGCTTCTTCGAAATCGTGCATCCATTCTTGCAGTTGACCTCGCGAACCGATCCTGTAGGGTAGGAGGCGAGCTAACTTTTCTCTTAATTCCGTTTGCAGTTCGGAATCCGTGCCAAGCAATTCCGCTGCTTGAATCGTACGCGTGAAAGTTTCACGAATAATAGCTATATCCATTGTCGGACCCATGCTCAATGCTGCACGCTCTCCCTTGTCTGAAATAAATGTATTTTCGGGAGATACTCCGGCCGGTGTAACGAGGTTGCCGTTTCCGTCGTCGACAAGCCAGTCTGCATAAAATTCCGCTGCACCTTTCATTATTGGATAAACGTCATTTTTTAAAAAATTTTCATCGCATGTAAAGAGGTAACGTTCCCATAAATGGCTGCTGTACCATCCTTGCACCATAGGCCAGAATGATGCTGTCGGTACGTTGTCGTTTGGTAATGACTCGCGCCAGATGGAAGTGTTATGATGGGCTACCCATCCGCGACGATTGTACATGTCACGAGCTGTCTCGCGTCCGGTCACGGATAATTCTTTTATAAGGCGAAACAGCGGCTCGTGACATTCCGAGAGATTTGTTATTTCGGCAGGCCAATAATTCATTTCCGAGTTGATGTTTTGCGTATAACCGCAGTTCCAAGGCGGTACGACTTCTTTGTTCCACATACCTTGCAGATTAAGCGGCTGTCCGCCCGAGCGTGAGCCGCTGATCATCAGGTAACGTCCGAACTGATACAGAAGAGCAGCAAGGTCGGGGTCAGGATTATCTGCAAAACGTATTATACGTTCGTCCGTAGGAAGGTTTTTTTGTTCTTCTGAGGACGGAAGGTTAATAGAGACACGGTCGAAAAGGATTTTGTAATCATCCGAGTGACGTTTTTTCAAATCTTTATAATCATGCTTCAGCGCATTTGTCAATAAACTTCCTGCTTTTTCCGAAGGGTCTATACCTTCTAAGCTTGGACTCTTGTCATATCCGTTAAAGCTTGTGGCAAGAGCCAAAACAATGTAAACTTCGTTTGTATTGTAAATACGCATTTCTTTTTCCGTTATCTCCGTTTCGCCTTTTTCGGGAAAAACCGGCTCCAACCGGGCTTCGAACAACATTCCTTTATTGTCGATTTCGTCACCGTAAAGAACACGTTTTTCAAACTTGCGGTTTCCGTCTTTATCGTATAACTCCGGATGCTTATATTCGTCGCCCCACGATTCTATCTGCTCGAAAGTGCGACGTTCGACGTATCCGGGAGCTTTGCCTTTATATATAAGTATGTTGTTTTCAGAGCTTTGTGAAGCTGTCGGGTGTGGGCCGTCAAAGCGAAGGTTTACATCAATGCCGGCCGGTTTATCGCATGTAAGTCTTATCACAATGACATTATCGGGGTGAGAAGCAAATATTTCGCGGGTATATGTGGCGCCATTTTGTGTAAATGTAGTTTTGGCTATTGCGTCTGAAATGTTCAGTTCGCGTTTATAGCCTGTTACTTCTCCTTTTTTGTTATTTTCAATATGCAGGTCTCCGAAAGGTTGGTAGTACTGATGAAGGCGTCCGAGCCATTGCTTGGTCGCTATTTCATTCGCTTTACCGTATTCGCCGTTTTTCAAGAAAGCAACAACTTTTTCCAACGCTTCGGGAGTTATTTTTATGTCTTTAAAAATTACTGATGGTTCACCGCTGTAAAGAGTATTTTCATTTAGTTGCAACAACTCATTATCGATGCCGCCAAAGACCATAGCTCCGGCATGTCCGTTTCCTATGGGAAGTGCATCGTTCCAGTCAGTCGCAGGCTCTGCGTACCAAAGCGTTAAAGGCTCGTCAATATTTTGTACGCACGATAGTAAAAAGTATAATGCTGAAAACAGTAATAATGTTCGTTTCATATGTCTGCTTTTAGAAAAAGCAAAGGTACAAAAAAATTACTTCTTTGAGTTTTCGTAGTCGGCAATGAAGCCGAGGCACATCCAGTTTGCGAGAGCCTGACGGTTGGAGCTGAGGAGGAAGCGGCGTTGGTCAAAGCTGTTTCTGATGTTTCCGAGTTCGGCAAAAAGGCCTACAGGGGTACTGTTATTCAAGACATAAAGTTCGCGTGAGCTGACTGTTCCGGTAAAACCTCTTCCGGGCTGGTACTTTTGATATTGCGCTCTTAGCGTGCTTCGCATGGTGTTTGCAAGGTTTTTGCCGGCAGCGCTTTTTGAGTGGTGATAGAAGAATACATCCATTTGTTTGTTTGTACTGCGGCTGTCGAGATGGATAAAAACAGCCCTTTTATATTTATCACTCGACCTGTTGAATAAAACATTTATTTCGTCGCAACGTTGTTGAAGGCGTTTCTTTTGATTCAACGGTATTTTCTTTCCGCGACATGTTTCGGTCTTATCGCTTTTAAGGAATTTGTCATCGCGGATACCGTCGTCTTTATCCTGAATTATGATATGTACTGTCGCACCATGGCTCATCAGACTACGCGCAAGGCGCAATGTTATGTCGTATGCATATTCGTCTTCATGAATCTCTTTTCCTTCAGCTTTTCCTATGGCTCCGCAATCAGGTCCGCCGTGGCCGCTTGACAAGAAAAATGTCGCTCCTTTAAGTTTGTTGGATTCAATGGTGTATTCGGCATATTTTTTACCGAAGAGTGGTTCTCTTTTCGTATTTTTTTTTGAATCGCTGTTTTCTGCACTATTACCTGATACTTTTCCGGTTCCGGATAAAGGAGGAAGGCTATATGATACACCCTTTATCAATGAATTGTTTTTGCCGAGTTTGCTTTTGTTAAGTTCAACAAATTCATCCATATATATTTGGGGGTCACGTCCATTGTTGATTAAAAAACGATATACCCCTTCACCTTCTTTAGGCTTAGCCTTTTCAGTTGGTGAAGCAAACAAACTACAGCATGAAAATACAAAAATAAGTAATACAAAAAATCTCATTGGCAAATGTCTTATAATAGGCTTAATGTCAATAGTTTATATAAACGTTTGTGAATATTTTTTTAGATATTCATTATCAATATTCATTTCGGGCACAAATTTAGAAAAAAAATATTGAAAATGGAACAATAAGAGGCATTTTTTTTAGTAAAAATTATAGTATGAGATTTTTTTCATATATTTGTTACGTTATGAAGTTTTATTTAGGATAAAAAGAACATAAAAAAACATAAAACGAACATTTTGTTATATCTGTTTTTGCATCATATTAATAGTAAAAAAAAGAGATGATATGAAGAAGATTTTTTATATAGTTGCTATAGTGATTTTATTTGTAGCATGTGTGTCACAAAATAAACCTACTGTCATGAAAGAAATGAAAAAGTATGCAAGTGAATGGACAGAAGTAGAAGAACTTCAAAAAAAAGGTTTGCCAAAATCGTTATTACCTAAGGTCGATTCGATTTATCAAATGGCAAAGGCTGAACAGAATTATGAACAGCTTATCAAAGCGATTGTTTTTCAAGTGAATAACATAGGTGTTTTGGAAGAAAACGACATAGGTGCGAACAAGATATTCAATGATCTGAAGAGAGATGCAGAAACAATGCCGCAGCCTGCGAAATCTATTGTTTATTCGATGATCGGACAGATGTATGAGATGTTTTATACTTTGAACGCCTCGAGAATCAACAGCAGGACAAATGTTAGCACAGACTTGGAGGATGTTCAAACTTGGGATGCACGTAAATTGGCGGAAGAGGCAGTCAAATATTACAATCTCTCATTGCAAGATACAAAAACGCTTCAAAACGAACCGATCGACAATTATAAAGAATTACTGTTAAAAGGCTATGATTCCAATTTTCAGCCGACTCTTTACGATTTGCTGACTAAAAGGGCGCTTGCTTATTATGCTTCAACCTTTAACGTACATTCTTTGCCACAGCAGGTTTTTGTTGTGAATGACCCCGATTATTTTGCGGGAGCACAGAAGTTTGCCGCTATGAAAATTCAATCGGAAGATACACTTTCGACATCATACCTGTCTCTGAAAATTTATCGGGAATTATTACGTTTTCATATGGAAAGATCGGGCTACGGTTCTTTGATAGGTAAAGTTAATGAAAATGTTAAGGCGTTGATTGAAGTAGATCTCAAGCGTATTTCTTATCTGCAAAAGAACGGTCGATACGCTGATAATGAAAAGATGTATGAAGAAGCGCTCACCGGTATGAGCGACAAATATAAGCCGTATAGCTATAATGCAAGGGTTTTGCTGGAACTTGGGCTTTTGTATTTAAAAAAAGGTGCGGATTGGAGAAACGATAAAAATGAAACAAGTAAATCAGGCTATAGCAAGGCATTCGAGATATGTGAGCGTATAGAAAAGGATTATCCGGGCCAATTGGAAGAAAACGTAAAGGCTCTGAAAGAACTAATATCTCACAAAGAAATGGACATAAAAACGGAAAGCGTACAGCTTCCCGGTCAACCATTTTTGGCGTTGCTGAAATTCAGAAACCTTGACGGAATATATAAGACGGTTTATAAATTAACGGAACAAGAAGCTAAAAAGTACTCCGGATTTGTATATAATTACAGGAGTAATGAGAGTGATGAATTTATTAAGGAAATGAAGGAAAAACACTCACAAGAATATATTAAACTTCCGTCGGTTTCAGATTATCAATATTATACGACGGAGATAAGCATCGCGGCATTAGAAGACGGGTTTTATTTGGTCGTTTTGTCTGATACGGACAAACCGGTCGTTTCGTCTACCTTATATACGGCATCGCTTGTGCAAGTGTCGCCTTTGATGGCTCAGGACCGAACGGTAGACGGGTTTATGAAAGTGGCGGTGACTGACCGCAAAACAGGCGAACCGCTTTCCGGAGCAAAGATAACAACATATGTAAGAGAAAATACAAGCTTGTCGCTTACAAGTGACAAAAACGGAATGGCAAAAAGCGGTAAGTTATCGGAATATTATCATTCTGACTCTTATCGTGTGAATCATGGTAATAAACAATTACTTGTTTTTAATCCGGGATATAGCCGCGAGACTTATAAGAGTGATGTATATAATGCTGCGGTTTTTACGGACCGCTCTATCTATCGGCCGGGGCAAACTGTTTATTTTAAAGCCATATTGTATCGGCAGCTGATTGATAAAGATAAAGAAATAATAAAGGGAGAGACTGTAAATGTTCAATTTCGTGATGTAAACCGACAGCTGATTTCGCAGCAAAACCTGACATCGAACGAATTTGGAAGCATAGACGGCGCCTTTATTATTCCGCAGGGGTTGTTGAACGGAAATATGACCATCGAATTTCCAAAGTATGGAAGTACATCGATACGCGTTGAGGAATATAAACGCCCCACTTTTGAGGTGAAGTTTAATCCTGTNGAGGGTAATTTTGCATTAAATGAAAAAGTTAAGGTGACAGGTAATGCCAAAGCGCTNGCAGGATATGCCATAGATAATGCCTCGGTTCAGTATCGTGTTACGAGGAGTGCGCGTTATCGTTATTATTATTGGTGGCTCCCACGAATAAACGACAATAGGGAAATAAGCTCCGGCGTTCTGAAAACAGACGATAAAGGTGATGTTTCGATAGAATTTGTTGCTTTGGCGGATGATGTGAAAGACGATCAAAAGATATACACTTATACGGTTTCGGCTGATGTAACCGACNTGAANGGTGAGACGCGCAGCGCTGTCGTTAATGTATATATCGGTAATAAACCGTTGCAGGTAAATACAAATATGCCGGCAAATCTTATGGCAGGCAAGCTTGACGGTTTCACTGTCAATACAACNAACCTGAACGGNGATTTTACTCCGGCTTCAGTGAAAGTGGAAATCGTGTCGCTGAAATCTCCCGGCGAGATTTTACGTGAACGCAGATGGAATGAAGTGATAGATATTCAAGCTATTTCCGAAGATGTGTTCAGGCGTGATTTTCCGCTTGATACTTATGATGACGAGTTGAATCCGAGTAAACTGAAGACGATTGCGACCGTTGCGGAGTACACGCTTGAGACATCGGATAATAAGTCGCTTGACTTATCGTCGATGAAACGTTCGGGGTATTATAAAGTGAAACTGACGGCAGATAATAAGAAAGGTGTAGTCGTAAGTAACGATTTGTATGTTTTCTTGTCGGGCGGCGACGAGGAACAGATTTTCAGTATGGGAAAATGGCTGACAGCATTAAAAGACCAAGGAGAACCCGGCGAACAGGTTGAGTTTCTGATTGCCGGAGGCAATGATAATTCGCATGTTTACTGTGAAGTGATTAATAAAGGTGTTGTTGTTGATTCAAAATGGTTAATAACGGGAAAGATACCGGTTAAAGTTACGTTCCCCATAAAAGAAGAATATCGCGGAGGTTTTGCAGTACAATTTAACATGATACAAAATAACCGGTTATATTCTAATTCAAAAATGATTAACGTTCCTTTCACCAACAAAATGCTTGAAATGAAGCTTTTGACATTCCGCGACAAATTATTGCCCGGAGCGAATGAGACTTGGACAATGCAGGTTAGTAATAAGAAAGGAGAAAAGGAAGCCGCCGAAATAGTCGCTTCTTTATATGACGCCTCATTAGATGCGTTAAACCTCCACTCTTGGGGGCATGTTTTGCAGTTGTATGGAAACAATTACTCATATTCATATCTATTTAATTGGAATAATGCATCTATACAATCGATGGCCTACAAGTCGTATGTTAATACCGTGAAACCGGCATCGGCAGGGTATAATGTTTATTATACGGATATAAACTGGTATGACGGGAAATATCGCATGGCATTTTATTCAAGAGCATCGTCATATTCGGGTGTAATGCTAAGAAGTAGGTCTGTCGGTGAGTCAAACGACTTCGTGGACAGTGAAATGGCGGTGGCGGAGCCGACAGTACAGTTCGCTTCGATGGCGAAAAAAGAAGCTGCGCCTCCATCTCCCGAACAGAAAACAATCGCGGCACAGGGTGAATCGGAAGATAGCCGGAATCAATTGTCGCAGGAAGGGCAAGTTGCCGAAATGGATTTGGCAAATATCGAAACACGAACTAATTTCAATGAAACGGCATTCTTCTATCCCAAGTTGCGAACGAATGAGAAAGGTGAAGTACTGATTGAATTTACTATGCCTGAAGCTCTGACGCGTTGGAAGCTTTTAAGCTTCGCACATACAAAAGATTTCAAGGCCGGAAGCTATACGAATGAACTGATTACTCAGAAGCAGGTGGCGATAAGCGCCAATCCGCCTCGTTTCTTCCGTGAGAATGATGTGATTGAACTTACAGCCAAAGTAAATAACCTGACAGAATCAGACCTTAACGGACAGGCGCTGCTGCGTTTATATGATGCCGTTACTATGGAGCCGGTTGATGAAATAATACAATCGGAAAAAACGCAATCATTTGATGTCAAGAAAGACGGCAGTACGGGGTTAAGATGGAAGCTTGCGATACCCGTGGGATTGCAGGCGATAGTGTATAAGATAACGGCTCAGGCGGGGACTCATTCNGACGGTGAAGAGAAAACCGTTCCCGTGCTTACAAATTCAATGCTTGTGACCGAAACGCTTCCGTTCAGTGTACGCGCCGGAAAAGAAAAGACTTTAAAATTTGACCGGCTTGTGAATAATAATTCCAAAACGCTTCGCCAACACAGTCTTACTTTGGAGTATACTTCTGCTCCCGCATGGTATGCCGTGCAGGCGTTGCCGTATATAATGGAATACCCGTACGAATGTGCCGAACAGACTTTTTCGCGTTATTATGCAAATACGCTCGCTACAACCATTGTGAATAAAACTCCTCGCATAAAGCAGATATTCAACTTGTGGAATACGCAAAACAGCGAGGCGTTATTATCAAACCTGGAAAAAAATCAGGAGTTGAAACAAGTCATGCTCGAAGAAACACCGTGGGTCGTACAGGCAAAGAATGAGACTGAACGCAAAAAACGTATCGGCCTGTTGTTCGATTTGAACCGCATGAGCAGCGAGATGAACCGTGCTTTCAACAAACTGAAAAACATACAAAACAGCGACGGAGGATTCCCGTGGTTTGCAGGAAAGCCGTCCGACCGTTTTGTGACGCAGCATATAGTTGCGGGAATGGCTCATTTGGAAAAAATGGGCGCAATGCAAGACAATAATTCTTCAGACGCTGCGCAGATAATACGTCGCGGATTGTTTTTCCTTGATGCCCGGATAAACGAAGATTACAGATATTTGATTGACCGCAAGCAGGATTTGGAGAAACAACATATCAGTTCCATGCAACTGCATTATCTTTATGCATGCAGTTTCAGCGAACATAAACCTGACGAGAGGAACAAGGAGGCTTTCGATTATTACCTGACTCAGATAAATAAATATTGGAAAGAGTTTTCTACGTATAACAAGGCTATCTCCGCCCTCGTTCTCCATCGATATGGTCAAAAGGAGAACGCAATGGCTATTATCCGTTCGCTGAAAGAATATGCACAACAGTCCGAAGAGATGGGTATGTACTGGAAAGATAATGTCCCGGGATACTTCTGGTATCAGGCGCCGATTGAGACTCAGGCAATGCTTATTGAGACATTCAACGAGGTTGCGGCAGATTTAGATGCAGTGGAAGAAATGAAGATATGGCTGTTGCGTAATAAACAGACAAACGACTGGAAGACAACAAAAGCGACGTCGGAGGCGATATATGCCTTGTTGATGACCGGCGGAAACCTCCTCGACGAATCAAAACTCCTCGAAGTAGAGATTGCCGGGAAGCCGTTGGCGCAAGTAGCAAAAGAAGTAATAAAACCCGAACCGGGAACAGGCTATGTAAAAACAAGCTGGCAAGGCAGCGACATTACCTCACAAATGGGGAATCTGAAAGTTAAGAATCCGAATCAAAAAGGTATTGCTTGGGGTGGAATGTACTGGCAATATTTTGAACAATTGGACAAAATAACCTCTGCGGAAACGAATTTGAAGATGAACAAACAGCTGTTTCTGCGAAAGCTGACAAAGAAAGGCGAGGAACTGCATCCGATAAATGAGACAAACAAGCTTAGTGTAGGCGATTTGGTTCGAGTACGAATGGAGTTGAGAGCAGACCGCGATTACGAATACGTGCATCTCAAAGATATGCGCGCATCCGGCTTTGAACCTGTAAGCACCGTCTCCGGATGTCGTTATCAGGATGGCTTGTGGTACTACGAAAGCGTAAAAGATGCCTCTACAAACTTCTTCATCACGTTCCTGCGCAAAGGAACATACGTGTTTGAGTATGATTTAAGGGTATCTCATGTCGGTGACTTCTCCAACGGTATAACAACATTCCAATGTATGTATGCACCCGAATTCAGTTCGCACAGCGAAGGGGTAAGAGTGAAGGTGGAGTAAGTTTTTGTCGTTAGAGTCCTTCGAATTGAAATAAATAATCAGGTGATTTATTAAACAGTTTCGCCTCAGGTAAATGTAAATAAACATAGTAAAATATTAAATTTATATAAGAAAGTATAATTTGCTTGGTCTTGTATTATATTTGTATCCGAGTAGTAAAATATAGGAAACAAAAACATTTTAAAAACAAAGGCCATGAAACTATCTAACTTAATGTTTTTCAGCTTTATGATGATTGTTTTGTCGTTTTCATCAAAAGCTCAGATGCCGTTTATTAAAACGCAGGGTGAAAAAGAATCGGGTACAGTTGTTCTGAAAAAGATTGACATAAATGTCGAAATTGTCGGAAACACTGCGACTACTACAATGGAAATGGTTTTTCATAATAATAATTCAAGCCGTATACTTGAAGGAGAATTAACATTTCCCATGCCTGAAGGGGTCACCGTCAGCCGTTATGCCTTGGATATAAACGGGAAATTACGGGAAGCGGTACCCGTACCTAAGGCAAAAGCAACAGAGGTATTCGAGAGTATCGAGCGTCGAAATGTTGATCCGGGTTTATTGGAGCGTGTGGAAGGGAATAATTTCCGAACTCGAATTTACCCTTTTACGCCTAAAGGCGAACGTACGGTATTGATTGCTTACGAAGAAGAACTGCCCATGAGAGAGAGCGATGCGATGCAGTACCATCTTCCGTTTGATTATAAGGGAAGTATTGAAGAATTTTCTCTGCATACTAAAGTTTACCGGGCAGGCAGGAAACCTCAATTTGTCGAACAGCCTGACGGCAGTCTATCTTTCTCCGGAGACGACCAACTGTATGAAGCCTCGATGAGAAAAAGGGATTTTAAACCGGAAAAGTCATTGACTATAAACTTACCTAAAAACATTGATATCCCGGAAGTTGTACTTCAGGAGAATATGGATGGGTCGTATTATTTTCTTATTAACGCATACAAAAAGGGCAAGTCGACAGAGAAAGTCCGGAGTAACCGTATAGGAATTATATGGGACAATTCATTGAGCGGGTTGCAGCGTGACAAGAAAAAGGAACTTGACCTACTTGATATGATAATCAAACAGAAGCGAAACGTTACGATTGAATTGGGTTTGCTAAATATTACATTCAAAAAAGCCGGTAGCTTCAATATAAAAAACGGAGATTGGAGCGAGTTGAGAAAATATCTGGAAAATGTGACTTACGATGGTGGAACGGATTTGAGTAAGCTTAATGAAAAAATACTCTCTGCCGGTGAATATTTATTTTTTACGGATGGGATGTCTACATTTGGAGAAAATGAGGCGTCATTAAAAAAGCCTGTTTATATAATCAGTTCTTCTGCAAAAGCAGATTACAGCGCATCAAAAGATATATGTTTGAAATCCGGAGGCAAACATGTTAATCTTATCAATACTACTGTTCAGGAGGCGTATAAAACATTAAGCAGCAGCGGTCTTCAGTTTATGGGTATTCAAGAAAAAAAATCTGTTTCGGAAGTATATCCTTCCATGCCGACAGAGTTTAGCGGTCACGTCTCCGTTGCCGGTATTGTTAATAGCGGAACGAGTAAGTTGACGTTGCTTTTCGGGCGTAACGGGGAAGTGGAAAGTTCACAGACGGTAGAGTTGAAAAAGACTCCTAACGACATAAAAGTACACCGTATATGGGCGCAGAAGAAAATTGCCGAGATGGATATCAGGTATGAACAAAACAAAGAAGATATCGAACTTCTTGGACGTCAATTCGGAATTGTCACTCGTAATACAAGCCTGATTGTCCTCGAAAACGTAGCCGATTATGTACAATATGAAATAACACCTCCTGAAGAACTTATGACTGCTTATAATGAGATGGCAAAGAATAATAGAATTATGAGGGAAAGCCGAATGGATAATCTCTTATATAAAGCGATTACCATGGTTGAGAGCCTGAAAAGCTGGTGGAATACCGATTTTGAGCCGGTAAAGCTATTTCCTGTACCGAAGAAAGAGGATAGCATTAATAACACTGCTATTTCTGCGGAAACTCATGAGGATGCGGATAGTATTGATATCATTTCTTCGGAAGATGATGACGAAGCTGAACTGGTACAGTATATTGACGTCCC
>JGI994J12354_10004929_pt1 | contig 11760 bp, 9 predicted proteins | sample IntmicLarv3ML3BL_FD_12354 | JGI IMG/M metagenome (IMG submission 12354) | reverse complement strand
CTTTTTACAATACATACTGCCGCATAGCCGTCTGTTCTGCTCCTGCTTTGCTTTTACTGTCCGTAACAAATCCTCAAAGGGTGGGACAAGAGGAAGCGTCCGATATGTAAACATTAACGATGTGTCTCCGTTCCGACGGAATATTTGCGCGAGACAATGCCAGTGTCCAAGTAAGCCCAATGATAAGGCTTCCGAGCAAGCGGGCGCTCTCCGCTCCGATGATGCCCTTATTCAGGGGAACCAGCACAATGCGACGTTTGCTAAAAAGCTCGGTGAGCTTGAATTTTGGCTGCGCTTGTCCGAGCACATTCCGCAGACCGGGACGGAGCAGGAATTGACGCATTTTGTTCAGAACAGGCGCAATCTCCATCCGCCGCTCACTGTCCCGCATCGCCTCATATTGGTTCCAGAAAGGCTTTAGAGCGATTTCGTCCTTTACCTGAGCCGTGATTTTGTGCCGAAAGGCATCGTCTGTGAGTAGTGCGGGAAGCCAGATCAAGGAAGCGCCCTCGATTTCAACCAGCGTAAGAAGCGCCGCGCTGAGAATGTCCTGACTGCGTATGCCCCAATTATCACTAAAAATCTCTTTAAGAACAGCGAGAACTGCGTCTGCGATGAGAGGAACCTTGAAAGCGAGCGGATTAAAGCCTGTGGGTGCGCTGTCCGACGGGTCTATCACGATGACATCCTCCGCTCGTGATTCCGGGATTCTGGCGAGCAGGTCATTCACAAGGTCGGCTTTGGGGTCGATGACAAGGACGCTTCGTCCGGCTTTTATGTCCGCGAGCGCGAGGTTGAGCATCGCTGTTGACTTTCCCGTCCCCGTGGGGCCGAGGAGTATTGTGTGCTCAAGGCTGTCCCTCGGGGATATGCTCAGCCGTGCGCGCTCTGCGGCGGCAAAGGTGCGGTCAAAGGCGGGGCCGATGTGGTTTTTGTAACATTCCGGCGGCTGTAGAGGTTTCGGATGGAGCCCCGGTGTTCCCGCCAGCTCCTCCTCCCCGGCGGGGAGGAGGAAGAAGTGTGTGAGCTCCTTTACGGATAATTTCAGCGGAAACCGCCATGGCACATGAGCCATACTAATATTTGACGCTTTTTCGCTCTCGGCGCTCATTCTGACGCCGGAGGATTCCAGTGTTTTTAATGCACTGAGAATGTCGTTGATACGCGCAAATGCTTGTTCGCCTGAACAGCCGATGCGAATAGTCGCATTGAAGCCGTGCTGTTGGACTTTTTCCTTTATTGAGCCGCGGCTCTCGGGCGAAGCTTGCTCCACATTTCCCATCAGGATTTGAAGCCACGAGGCGTTCGGGTCGGGCATATGTCTCGGCACCGATGACGGAGCGTGTGATGGGCCGAGAATGATCTGAATAACTGTTTCATCAGAATTTTTCGCATTTGCCAGGGCCGCCAAGCCAGCCCGAATGACGGACAATGATACATCTGTATTGAGCGACAGGGTTGGACGCGAGATTTTGAGCTGCTTGGCGGTTCTGATTGCCGTTCTCGCGTGTGCCGGGGTGTCGTAGAATTGTATATGTCCGTGAGTACGGAAAAGTGTTTGAATTTTGTGCATATGTTTGCGCTCCGCGCCGAGCAGATAGCGGACATGACCGTTACAGCCGCTGACTTCCCAGACGACCGCCCTGCGCGGAGTAAGAGACGCGAGGTGTATGAGAAGCTCCTGAACCATGTCAAGCTCGAATGGGCGACGCCAAACCAGCTCACACCAGCAAATATCCTCTATTTGTCGTTTCATACCGCCCACTCCCTCGCTACCATTGTACTTTGTTTTTGTATATCCGGTATCCCGCGATGCCTCCGATGATGATCGCCAGCGCCCACCATATTTCTCTGAGATACGCTACCCCGAGCCTGAGCAAAAAAGCGCTCAGGGCAAAAAGGGCGGCGAACTCCAGTATGCGGGTGATGAGTCTTTTTGGCTGGTCTCTGTCCACGCATTATCTCTCCCTCCTGTAGTTGGGCACGGGGTAACCCGGTATTACGATATCTGATTCAATTTCATTTCCCCACGCATCCCAGCCCGGCTGACGGCGGCGGGCGAAGAGTTCAAGGTAAGGGCCCGGTGAAACACGCTCAATTATGGCGTACTGCTCTTCGGGCTTATGGGAATGGTCCTGCACGGGGAAGAAGCCCCAGTTCGGCTGGGATTTGTAGAGCACGGGAGCCTTACCCCGTGTGGCAAACAACATGTATTCGCTAGCATTGCGGAGGTATTGTCCGAGCCCAAGGCGGGGCTTTACCCATGTGAAAACTGAGCGCGGCGTGAATCCCCACGCCTCAACTATCTCGTAGCTCCAGCGTAGCAGAAAGCCTCCATTGCTGAGAGCATCATGGTGTTCTCCAGTGCGGTGCAGGCGAGGGCGAAGCGACCCTGCTCGTGAGTCAGTTCCATATCCGTACTGCGCGTTATTGCGGCGATGGCTTTTGTCGTGAGGCTCGCGTTGAGCCTGTCGGATATGGTACTCGGCACGGATCGGCCTATGAACCTGTCAAGCGCTGTTATTTCTGTTTGTTTCATTTCTTCTCCTTAAAATGATGTTGATGTTTGAGGTATTCCTGTGTGATGTGGCCGCATCTGAGTAGAAAATATCACAACTGGAAGACCTGATTTCAGATCCAGAACAAAACGGATTTTTTCTGAAAGAAAAAGATTTTCCTGTTTTCCCAATAAAAAAGCCGCCAGACGAAGCTGGCGGTCAGATGTCAGATGTATTATAATGGGAAAAATGGCGCTTTGAGGGGGATTCTTATGAACTGCGACTATACCGTTCTCGAAATAGAGAAAGAGTTGGAGGCGTTAAGGCGCAATAGCTCAAAACAGATTAATGAAATATTCGTATTGACGGAAATTCTGGGTTGTGAAAACGAAAATACCGGCATTAAGATATTGCGTGTAGTTAAGTTGATAGAAAATGTGTTTGCAGATGGGCTGGAAGCTGAGACTTTACTCGTGGCGTTGAACTTACATCCTAAGTACAGGCACGTTGCGGATATAGGTGACCGTCGCGGGCTTTTTTATGTAGAGAATCTCTCACATAAAGAACTGGCCAATCCCGTATCTGCCTTACACAAAAGAGAAAACAAGCTCATTAAACGCCTGGCTGCTCATATTATCCGCGTAATTGAACACGCTGATACGAAAGAGGACGTAATCAAAGTTCTTCTGGAGTCCCGTGGCAGGGCGGCTCCGGAATCCTCCGATGAGCCTGTTTCCTCAACTGCCGTTAAGATCATTACTGCGTCGCGCCCTCTCCAGCCATCCGGCTTCTTTATAGGGAGAGAGCAAAAACTTGCGGACATAAAAAAAGAGCTTGTCGGCAATGCTATGATGAAGCTATTCCATACTATATTGACGCTTTGCGGGTGTTCAAAAAACAGTACAGTTCCGATAATCACCCCAAGGTAAAGCTGGCGTATGAGGTTCTACGCAACGCTTACCTTGCCTCGGGTGAGGACAAAGTAAATTATGAGGAGTGGTTACAGCTTCAAAAAAACCTTTTGCATAATAACTAAAACGCATTTCGCTCAAAACAGCGTCAGGCCACAAATTGAGTACAAATAATCACCTGCCAGCTGACGGCTTTTTCATATGTCATCTGGCAGGTATAAAGAATTTACATTTATCGCGCTATCACAAAATCTATGATATTATGTCGCAAATCATAAAGAGAAATACCACAAATATCAACACCAAAGCAGTGGCAATATAGCCAGCGGCAGAGGACAGAAATCCCGCGAAAACCTCAACTGCGCTTTCATTGCGTTTCAGTTACGAGGTCATTCTGCCGGAGACATCCGCCGACCCGGTGGCAAGCGCTTCAAAATGCAGCACAGTTATAGTGCCGGACCAAAACTGCCCCGCCGGGATGTCCAGGTCAAGCGTTAGTTTTATCTCACCGGGAGAGACAGAGGTGACCGTTATACCCGTGCCGGGAATGGCGCCCGCGGCCATGTATACCCCGTAGACCTGCGCCGCTATATCCAAAAGCTCAAGCCTGGCCGCATTGTAGCTTACCGCAATCGTCTTGTTGTTGAAGCTCGTGACATCCTCAGCTGTGAGCGCAATGCTCACAGTCTCCCCGTTTGTTACATCAATGGAAAGGCCGCCGCCTCCGCTTTGCGTGTTTCCGTTGATAACCAGTACTGGAGTATCTCGTGGAGTAGAAGAGGTTCCGTCACCGAGTTGACCATTGAAGTTATACCCCCATGTCCAGACGCTTCCGGTTGAGTCTACTGCGATACTATGAAAGCGACCGACTGAAACTGACACTATATCTGTCAGCCCACTAATCTGGATCGGGGAATTACTATTGGTCGTTGTCCCATTGCCAAGCTGGCCATAATTGTTACTCCCCCATGCCCGGACATTTCCACTTGAATCTATAGCTAAACTATGATCATACCAGGTGACGATTGATGTACAGCCGGTCAAGCTTGTCACCTTAACAGGTAGACGATTGTAAGTATAAAAATTGTGGTATCCCCATGCCCAAACATCACCGGCTGAATCAATTGCCATACTATAATTTATACCGGCTGTAATCGAAACAATATCTGAAAGCCAAGAGCTCTTAATTGGCGGGGCACATGGGTCTGTACCTATAGGTCCGAGACCAAGTTGTCCAAACGAATTTTCTCCCCACCCCCAGACATTACCATCCGAATCGACAGCAAGGCTGTGTCTGTGCCCTGCGGCAATTGTAATAATGTTCGGAAGTCCTGCGACTTTGACCGGCGTTGTACTCAGGTCGGTAGTGGCGTCACCAAGCTGGCCATTGTCATTATAGCCCCATGTCCAGACATTTCCGCGTGAGTCTAAGGCCAAAACATGATTGATTCCCGAAACGATTGAGACAATATTTGTAAGCCCCGCCACCTGAACCGGTATAGAACTACTTGTGACAGTGCCGTTTCCGAGCTGACCATAATTGTTTTTTCCCCATGCCCATACCGAGCCGTTTTCGTCCAATGCCAGGCTGAAATCTTCACCGGCAGCAACAGAAACGATGTCTGACAGTGTTGGAATTTGAACCGGCACAGGACTGTATGTAGTGGTACCATTGCCCAGTTGGCCATAAGAACCGGAGCCCCATGCCCAGACTGTTCCGTTCTGATTGACAAACAGCGTGTGGTAACTTCCGGCAGCAATCTGTGAAAGCACCGGTTCAACCTCGATATATGGATTTACCCCCGGTTCTGCCCCTATAGATATTAATATCGGGAGAGATGAGGTAGTTTTCGTACCGTCACCAAGCTGCCCGTCGAAGTTAAATCCCCAGGTCCAGACACCGCCGGATGAATCTACCGCTACACAATGATACATTCCCGCCGCAATTAAGGATATATTTGTGAGTGTACTGATTTGAATCGGCGTAGTGCTGTTTTTCCAAGCACCATTTCCAAGCTGGCCTTGTACATTGTATCCCCAGGACCGTACATTGCCGCTTGAATCAACCGCCACACTGTGGCAGTAGCCCGCGGCTATGGAAACAATGTTAGCAACCCCGGTCACTTTAACAGGCACAGCACTGTCGGCTGTTGTGCCTATTCCCAGCTGGCCATAGTTGTTACGTCCCCAGGACCACACATCTCCATTTGAAGCAATCGCCAAGCTGTGACTGTCTCCGGCATCAATTGCAGCAACATTTGAAAGTCCTGAAATTCGAATTGGTATGCTGCTTGTGGTCGAAGCGCCATTACCGAGCTGACCATAGTAGTTATAGCCCCATGCCCATATGTTTCCACTTGAATCCAGCGCAAGCTCATGGCCTGCTCCGGCAGCAACCGAGACAATACCCGTGAGCTCACTCACCTGAACCGGAGTCGTACAATTAGTGCCGGTCCCTCCATAATAGGTGAAGCCAAACACCCATACATCACCACTTGAATCAACTGCCAGACTCTTACCATCACCGCAGTCAATTTGAACAATATCGGTCAGTCCGGCAATTTGAATCGCTGTAAGGCTGTTCACCGTGGTGCCGTTGCCAAGCTGTCCAACGTGATTGTTTCCCCATGCCCAAACCACGCCATCACTTCTTATGGCAAACCCATGCCCTCCTCCTGCGGCAATTGAAACAATATTGGTTAACCCGGGAACCTGAATCGGGATAACGCTGCCTAGTATGAACCCGTTACCCAGCGCTCCTCTTTGTCCCCATGCCCAAACTGTTCCGTCTGAGGCAAGGGCAAGCGAAAAATTATCTCCCGTAGCAACTTGTATAATCTCAAGTGATGAAAATAGCTGCCAGTTTTCATCATCGGTGCGCTGGTAGCCGTGGACATCAAAGTCATCTTCACAGTCTGGGCTGAGGCTCTCCCCCGGTTCATCTAAGATGGCGTTCATGAGATTCAGACGCCGTCCGTCGGCGACCTTGTTCAGAAGATTGTCCAAAACGTCCGCCGAGCTAATCAGCCGCTGCTTCAGCTCCGCCGTACCCAATTCCTCTACCGACAGTACAGCCGCCGCCGCACCCGTTACCTGCGCGGCGGACATGGACGTCCCCGTCATCGTGCCATATTCATTCCCGGGCAGAGAAGAATACACTTCCCGCCCTTCGGCGGCAATGTCTATACTTTCACTGCCATAATTCGAGAAATATGAAAAGCCGTCATCTGCATTAACAGACGCAACACTGACGATGTTCGGCAGGTCATATCCTGCAGGATACGACGGCGTCTCGTCAAAATCACGACGGGCATTTCCAACGGCGCAGACAAACAATGCATCGCTTGCCGCAATTGCATCATACAGCGCCTGATTATAGTTCGTGCTGCCAAATGAGCAGTTTATTATGTCCGCTCCCATTTCTGTTGCGTATACGATAGCCGCTATGATATCGCTCGTATAGGCTGTGCCGTTTGTAAACACATCTATCGGCAGTATCCTGACATCCGCCCCCGTTTCATATGCTGTATTTGCGATAATTCCGCCTATGTGTGTGCCATGGGCATATTGCAGGCTGTCGCTGCCGTTGCCCGCGGCGGCTTCGTGCAGGTATCCCTCAAATACTTCGTGTTCTGTGTCCATCCCCGCGTCGATCACAGCCACATTTACAGTCCGGGCAGACTCCGCCGGTTCATTAGCCTCTTCCGGCCCTTCGTCCTCCTCCGGTTCTTCAAAAGCTCCGGATTCATCGTTCGACTCTTCAGAAATTTCCAGTTTCAGTGTCGGCTGCGCCGGAACCAGCTCAAGGCCGAGGCTCTCAAGGTTCAGCTCGAAATCAGGCTGTATGTATTCGATATCCGCCGCCGCTCCGGCGCGCTGAAGCTCCTCCGCAAATTCGGACGGCCACACTGCCTCTTCGAGTGTTATCACTTCATATTCCGCAAAGCTTATGGCCGGAGGCCTCTCCAAGTCAATGGATATTCTCCTTGACGGAGCGACATTTCGAACTACCGTCGAACTATCTGAGAACGCCGCCTCAATGCTCAGGCTCTCATCCAGCTGTGAGCCGACTTTCAGCTTGAAGCTCTCCTCACGTCCGGTTGCGTATTTAACGATGAAACGCTCTGTTTTTCCCTCATCCGGGTCGGGAAGCAGCTCATCCGGCACGCCGTCAGGGAATGAAGCTTCAAGGCGCTCCAGCTCCCGGGTCACCAAATCTTCATCCGGGCGTTCGTCCACCATTAACGCAAACTCCTCCGCTAGTTCGAGGGCGGGCAGCTCACGAGTTGGTGTTATGCGCGACCCTGCCGCTGAGAAATTAGTGGATTCTTCCGCACCCGCCGCCGCACTTGAAATCGGTGTGATGGTGAGGAGCAGTGCACATATAAGTGCCAGACTGTATACGCTTCTTGTTCTCTTTTTCATTCGTTTCTCCTTTCACTCCGGCTTAGGAAATCACTACTTGAACAGTTCTTTTAAATATATATATATGGTTCTGATTGACACACATCGTCATTGTCAAACGGCGCTTCCGATAGCTCTCTCAAAGTCAACCGCTTCTTCACCATCAGGATATTGACCATGTGCATAGCCTTCAAAGCCCGATATCACAAGATTTTCATCATCAACCTCAAGAGACCGAATAACCAAGCTCAAGCAGTCGTTCGGGTTTATAATTTTTCTGTCAAACTTTTTAATTATCTCGAAATTCGTGGTATCAACCGTACAATATACACCTCTTATTAATCCCGCAAACAGGAGCGGTTTTGAGAGTTCAAATACTGTCTCGATACCTCTACCCTTAAATCTGTCAATCTCTTTACCGTTTGAGATGTCCAGCTTTATAAGCGCAGTGGTAAATTTCACAACCACAACATATTCAGGATAAACAAAAACTTTTGTATAGCGAGTGCCTTTTAGCCTCCAAAGCTCTTCTCCGGTGATTGCGCTGAAACAGCCCATGCCGTCCTCCCAGCTGGAAACGAAGATGCAGGCATGTTTTCCTGATACTGAAATACCATATTGCGTAGTATAAATTGAGCAGTGCGCTTGAACTGAGGTAACTCGACCGTCATGGAGATGCACTAGGCAACGCCCTGTGCCTATATTACATTCAACCTGCTTAATCAGTTCATCATCGTAGTGCTGAATGAATCCTGTTTTTGTCTTTGTGGTTTTCATTATGGTACCCTTTCTAGAAATTGACTTCAAAGCCGTAAACTTGTCCTAAATATCTAGCGTAATTGAATATTTGCTGTTGCGTAGCACCACCCGCAACCTTATCAAATGACAAGAAGAACGAATCCCAGGCCCTGGCATATGAATAACTCCAGCTTTGGCGCGTATCTCCCACCCAAGTTCCGTACTGAGGTAAATTAATGTTAATATTAGCCTCTCGAAATTGATCAATATGACTTTGCGGAAAAACGTGATGAGCTTGTTGGCCAATACCCGGCTTACCTGTAATTCGCTCAAGACCCGTCCGGAAATTGTTTGCTGTGTGTGTTTTGAACCTATCAAAAGGACCCTTTGGCGGCTGCGGCGAGGAGCCCCCACCGCTCGCCCAATCTGATAGCTTGTTACCGGCCCCATTTGCTGCATTTTCTGCCGGTTTGGCAGCATATCCGAACACATCGCCTGTATTGCTAATTAAATGAGCAATTTTATCAACCCCAATAGTATTGACGATGCCGACTACGGAACAGGCAAGAGTCCCTATGCCATAAATAGCATCCCCGAAAGGAAATCCCAAATCCACAAAACATAGCCACCACATCGACGCACTCCATGACGCAGCAAGTTCGTATGCGTCGCCACCCCTGTCGGTATACAAAACAGGATTACTGCCACAATAGGCATAGAGGTTCATGCTCTGTCTGACGGCGCTGTTGTTGGGAGCGTAGATATTGCCCGCCAGCTTAACCGGCTCGTCGCCGTACAGCATATTGCCGGTGTTCCAGTGGGTGTCCTCCGTTATGAACCGGCCTGTGCCCGGGCTGTAGTACCTGGCCCTGAGATAGTAAGCCCCAGTCTCGCCGTCATAGTACCCGGCGCAGTACCGGAACGGGTTTGTGTCGTTCGTGCCGGGATTCTTCTCGTTGCCGAAGGCGTCGTAGGCATGTAATGATTCAGATTTTCCGCTTCACATAAATGGGGAAAATGGCCAACTTGTTTATGAAAAGGTCAATAACTTGCCCTCGAAAGCGCATCCATAAGCACGCCAATTAAGAAATCTTTGATGAGTTCACCAAGCAGCCGATACGTTGCTACTCCTTCAATAATAAAGCCGCCGATACCGTCATGATACCGCATTGGATTATTCAAGCAATAGATATACCAATTTCCGCTTTGTGATGCTTGGGGTACTGTTATTGCCCTTCTTGAGTGGTGCAGACCGCCGAGACTTTGTTTAACGGTATGGATTATTCCAGTCGTTATTTCCCTTAAATTCTTTCAAGTCATCCTGATAACTATACAAATCAGTCAATTCCATAACGCATCTTTCTGTGTCATATGTGCCGTCTGAAGCGAACAGCAGAACAACATATCTATTGCTCGTTGCCCTTCCACGACCTAAGTAGATTGAACGACCATAATTGTCAGTTGTTAAAAAATAAAGTGATGACCTAAATCCATAGGAGTCTCCTTTTAGAACCTGTTTGTAAAAATCCAATAAAGTTGTTTCGTCAATTGGCCCAAGGTGTTTTCTTCGAACAATTTCATATACATCACACTTGCCGGGATTAAGCTCAGTATTCCAGTCATTTAGCTCTTTCAGAGCTTCAATTTCCAGTCCGGAAAACTGATTTTCCTCTGCTGATATGAAGTTATAATCAGGATAAGAATAGGTGCACTTATCGTCACTTGTTTGACATATTACGATACTATATGTGCTGACAGCATTGTTTTCAAAATATAAAAACATTGTTCTGCCATAATCATCAACATCAATAATTGTTATTTCCGAATCATAGTCGCCCTCATGATGCGCTACGCCTCTTGCACCCAGTATCGAATTAATCGCGACTGTATAGAGTTCAGGGTAATCGCCGTGATAGTCATACCGGCTAAAGCGCCTGAAGCTGAACATACATCCCGAAATACTTACACAAAAAGCCAAGACTATCATTACTGAAACTGTAGTTTTTCCGCATTTCTTCATGTCGCATACCTCCGTTACAGATACGCCGCAGGTACAGCATGTACAACAACGCACCATAGACCCGCATATTGCCGCACCTGCTGATTATTCCTGCGGAGAATTATTGCTTGCTGTGATGATCGCACTAAGCCATTAAGGCCCCCAAAGATGACCCAAAGACTGTAAAAAGCTATAATACCACATACCGATGGTCTCTGAACCTTCCGCGTGTTGGCGTTGCGCACCGCCAAACAAATCAGCCGTCACTTCCCAGGGTTGATTATAATAAATATCATTTGGCACATCTCCGTTTATGGCCGAAGGGATGAAAATTCCTCCAATATAGCGTAAGAGCCCCAACTGCTGCAGCTGGATAAAATGTCCATACTCATGTCGAACTATATCATAATCGTCCCTTTGCTGCATACGCGCGAGAAACATAACTCCGAGAGAACCAGATCTGTTTTCATTTGTTCTTATTACTATCTGCCCTTTATACGCCGAAACATAATATGACTTCAGCACTTTTGCTTCATCGGTATTATAAAGATCAAAGTTCTTCAAATCATAACGTATCATATTGATTTCTGAGGATTCAACAGCGACTAAAATAGCAGAATCAACTGAAGACCTCGCAGAACCCGCCCATGCCTCAGGATTTACAGACATAGCTTTTTCATAATCATCGGCGTTTGCATTGCCGGCATTAATTCTTTCTGCCCATGTAGGAACTGGATCGTGACCGCTTGGATCCCTATACAAAATCGGATTATTGCCACAATAGGTATAGAGGTTGAGCGTAGATGGGTTTTTGATATCTATATATCGGTATCCATCCTGTTGCGTAAACCGGCCTGTGCCCGGGCTGTAGTACCTGGCCCTGAGGTAGTAAGACCCCGTCTCGCTGTCATAGTATTCGGCGCAGTACCGGAACGGGTTTGCGTCGTTTGAGCTTGGATTCTTCTCGTTGCCGAAGGCGTCGTAGGCATAGGTCTTTGTCACCGCGCCCGCGCCGCTTATCAGCTGATACACATCTCCGTGGGCGTTGCGGCTGTAATAGGTTCCGACCGAGCCGCTCTTGGCATACACCAGCCCCAACCCGCGCAGATACGCTGTCGTACCGCCGGGAGTGACCTCCGCCGCCATATTCCCCATGTCCCATAAATGCAGTGTTGTATCTCCGTCTGCCGTCTTGCTTGCGCGAAGCCCG
>JGI994J12354_10004928_pt1 | contig 11761 bp, 12 predicted proteins | sample IntmicLarv3ML3BL_FD_12354 | JGI IMG/M metagenome (IMG submission 12354) | reverse complement strand
TACTGATATGCAAGACGCTCATGTTGTGCGTTCCGAGCAAGGTTTACTCTCTTTTATTTGGGCTAACCTCGCTTTGTTGCCAATGTTTTACTGGTGATTTAGGTTTATATATAATTATTCCAATTCAAGTTCTTTTTCCAAATCTTCGTGTAATATTCCGAATTTTATTTTATTATTATGCTTTTCGTTATTTATTTTTTCTTTAACGGGAATAATTTTTTCCAAATCAATATCATAACAATTAGCGATTGCAAGCGCGTAATAAATAATATCCCATAATTCTTCATCAATCGTTTCTTTAATATCATTTTCATTTGTCGGACGAAGATTTTTTCGCATAGCACGGGACAATTCGCCGACTTCTTCGGCAAGTTTCATAAAATATTGTTCTTTTAATTCGGGTTTGTAATCTTTTGATTTTATATAGTTTTGTAAATATTTTATTGTCATTTTTTCGTCCATATTATGTCTCCCAAATCCACGATACGTCGTATTTTTGTATATTTTCTTTCATGACATATACTCCTTAAAATCTTCAAGCGGTTCATTAAAATCATCGGGAACTTGAAATTTCCCTTTCAGACAACCGAAAGCCGCACGGCGGTCTTTTTTTTCATATACCGGGTTGTCCTTAGAATAATCTGTCACGGGTTCAATGTCAGGCGTTGTTAAAATTCTTAATCTACCCATTGATTTATTGCCTTTTTCATATTCTATCGCTTGATTTAAAGCCTCTGCAAGACTTTCAAAATGTGTTTGCTTGCTCATATAATCACCGCCTTACACATTTAAATTATATACGACATTGTTCGGTTTGTCAAGCGTTTTTCCTTGATTTTCCGCGTTTACTTACGCTTATATCAACTCATAAACTTCCATTTCACCCATATCGTTTATATCATATATATCAGTCATATCCTCAACTTCGTTTAACTCACCCAGACGGTCTATTTCTTCACGCAGCTCTCGTATGATTTTCTCCTCGGTTTGTTCGTTTGTTTCATGTTCTTCTATTAAACTGTTTATTTCATCGATTTTTTTGTCGATTTCATATATTTCACCATCGATTTTTTCCAGTTGTTCGTCTGATTCATCATATAATCTGTTTATTTTTTCGTCGGTCTCTTTAATATACTTTTCAGTTTCCCCAAGCATTTCATCTAATTTTTTTATTGTTGCTGATGAAATACCGGGGGTTTTTTGTTTTGCTTTAATAAGTTTTAACGTTTGTTCACTTTTTTTCCTGTATATATCCAAAGGCTCTTTTTGATATTCCAGATTTTCTTTAAGTTTCACTTTTATTTTTTCAAATTCTGTTTTTTTTAATATATGCCGTGTGATTTCCTCCTGTAAAAAATATGTAATATAAGCGCATACTTTTTCGAGATTATACATAAAAATATCCCTCCGCTTTTATATAATTTTACGATTATAAACTATATAAATTATACGGAATATCCTTTGAATATAATATCAAATCATGTCGATTTTTTTATTTTTACCGCCAGAATTTATCTATACATTTCTGTATTATTTCATACACTCTTTTACCTCTGTATAATTCACCTTGGAGTGAATAAACGTCCCTGTATGAAATCTCGAAAAAACAACCTTGGGCGGCTTTTAATGTTTTTTCGATATGCTCGGAAAAAGATTTTTCGTCAAATTCTTTATCTATCGAAAGATAATTCGGGAACGGTTTTCTGTGGTATATTATATTTTTATCCCTGAGTTTATCCCCTATATATTCTTCATCACACCATGGTGAAATTGAAACTTTACTTACATTTTCATAATTTGAAACACTTTTTTCCCATAATGCGCTGACACTTTCGCAGCAGCCGTAATTAAACCGTCCGTATCTTTCACTTATTTTTTTATAATACGGGAAGAAAAATTCGTTATACATATCGGGGGATATTTCAGATGTTTCCTGTGAATCCATATAACCCCATACATCGCTCATTTNATAATTTTCTTTATTTNCGGGAAGAAGATTTGTAAAACCGTATGTCCCCTGCGCTACGCCGAAATTAAAATTATTCGGNCGTATATAATTATTTTTCTCCATCAAATCCCATAATTCAAGATAATCATCTGTNAGCATCTGCATCATTTTATGGAAAAGTTCAGGGTAATCATACATTGAAACCATCATTGTTTCAAGTCCCATNATACTGTATATATTATTCGCGAGTACACAATATGGTGAGAACGCGAGACGCACGGGCATTATATCNCCGATTATATCCTCTACGGTATTTTTATATTTTTCACGCTCCTCAAATCCGCAGCCCATCGGGGATTTTTGAAGTTTATGCAAAAATCTTCCTCCAAATCGGTTATCTCATAATCAAGTTTATACGCGTATGTTTCACTTATTGTTTTCTCACGTTTTACGTCGATATTAAACGGTTTAACCCAAGCCCATATACCGATATTGAACTCTTTCGGCATGACTGTGTCGTCATGTATATATTCATACTGAATCATATTCGAATGAAAATAATATTCCAGATTTCTCATGGTTTCACTTTGGCATTTCGGCTGCCACAGATGTTCAAATTCACGGTTAAACGTACCGCGTTCAAGGGTAACAACGGGTTCTTTTGTTTTATAATCGTTGTGAGCGTACCAGAGAGCCTCTTTTTTTTGCATTTCCTCACCGTTGGCGATTTCAAGCTGTTTTTTTGCGAGTTCACGTATATAATCTTTTTCCCATTGCTGTATTTGTTCAGGCATAATAAACAATCCTTTCGAAATTTTATTTTAATTTTAGAATTTTTAAATTTACGTTTTAGGTTATAATAAATTATAGCATATTCACAAAAATATAACAATAAAAATTTAAAATTGTGTTATAATTTACAAAAAAGGCATAAGATTTTAATTTTATTTGAAATTGGGAGAGCGTAGATAATGAATAAATATTTTCAAAATATATTTGTAAACCCGTCTGATTACGATGAATTATCCTATACAGGTACATTCGAAAAAGATGACGCTTGGAAAAATGGCTTGCTGAAATCAAAAAAAAGCGAATACGAAGGCGACCAATTCAATGACGAAGATATTAAACTTTGGACAACAGGCGGACATTTTAAAAGAGTATGGGAAAATAAAGGTTCTCATACTGATTATTTTAATGATGTTCATCATTTGATGACCGATGAAGTTGCCGCCTTAAATCTTCCCGTTATGGAAATTGCCTGCGGTCCGAATATGGGACTGCTTCCTCATATTATAGAAAAAAACAATTCGATTCAATGTTTGGCAACAGACGCCTGTCCCGATATAATTACAAACTGGCAGAAATTTTTCTCTGACAACTCTATTGACGCGAATATAAGTTTTGCTTCGTTTAACGCCGCGAATATGCCCATACGCTCAAATTCTGTTGATGTAATTACGAGTAATTTAGGGTTATCGTCGTTAAGATACGCAGGGGACGATTGCGTTACGGGACTAAATGAAGTTTTCCGCGTGTTAAAACACGAAGGTTTTATATTCGCTGTCGAAACCGAATACGAGGATATGTCTTTGGTAAATAAAGTTTTCGAATTATGGGGTAAAGAAAACTGGTATAAAAATAATAAATTAAAATGGACGGAAAGATTTGAAAAAGCTGGATTTGAAATAGTATATGCAAAACCGCATTTCAAATGGAAATTACGCGCAGACGATTTTGAATTGGGAGAAGCGGCGGAAAAATTCGGCATAAGCATAAATTGTATGTATTCAATATATAAATTAAAAAAGAAATAATTTTTATGATAAATAAAACCAAAACGGGAGAACAAAAACATGTTTAAGGCGAATCTTTTGCACTGCGACGAAGAATACATCTATAAAAGACCCAAAATAATAGATGAAAACGTTTTCGATGATTTGAAAATCTCGAAGATTTTTGAGTTCTGCGCTCCTTTGAATTTCGACCAGATTAAAAAATCCGACGTTTTATATACTTTGGAAACCCTGCGTAATCCGTGCGCTCTGAAAAAAGATATTCTTTACAGACAGGGGGTTTTCAAGGTTTTTTTAAAGTCCGAAAATCTCGCCGAAGATTTATATAAAGCCCTTGAAGATATTGTTATTTTAAATAAGATAAAAGAAAATTATGATTTCGCATACGGCAGTGAAAAAGATATTGAATATCTCAAAGCTGTAAATTATATATTTTTCCTGAAAAGTTATATGTTGTTTTTGAATAATATTTATTCGGTTTTAAAAAACAACGGGATAGATAAAAATCCGAAAAATCCTGAAAATTCGGGAGTTAATATATTTTCCAGTCAGGTTGAAGAAGAAAAAAACAAGATGGATTCGCCCGAAATTTCAGAACCCATAGAGAAATTTTTATCGTTTTTTTCAAACAAAAAAAACATATCGGGAGAACTCTGCACACAAAACGGAATTTTTACCACTCTCAATTTTGACACGGACACAAAAAATATAGAAAGCACTTATCCGCAGAAAATCCCGTTTTTGCAGTTGTTGAGAGATGTTGAGGATTTACTCGGTATTTATAAACCCGAATATGAAATAAAAGAAAAAGGCAGGTCTGTTTCATCGTCGAATTATGAAAACGGCAATGAAACCGAAACAGAAATATATCTGCCCGACAAATACACGAATTTTGAGAAACATTTTATTTTACAGTTGATATACGACGAAGAATTAAACAACGAAACTAATTTTTCACCGCTTATAAAAAAAATAATAGAGATTCACGACGGGTTGGACGTTTCGTGTTTTTCCCTTATTTTCGACCAGATGAAATTTTACAGAACGACATGTAAAGTTATAAAAATAATATCGCAGTATTCCGAAAATCCAATATGTTATCCCGAAGTTTACGAGGATTTTTCGAAGATAAACATAAAAAATATTTTTGACCCCGTTATATTAATACAAAAATTCGCCGATTTTCAGGAGAAATATAATACGCGTAATCTCCCCGATGAAAAAATATCAGGGATTATCCCCAATGATATAACGTTTGACAAAAAAAATCTGTTTGTCGTAACAGGACCGAATAACGGCGGTAAAACGGCGTTTGTACGCTCCGCAGGTATATCCGTTGTATTTTTCGGAGCGGGCGCGCCGATATTCGCCGAAAAAGCGGAGATGTCCGTAGGGCTTAATATCCACACGCATTTTACGGTAAACGAGACGCATTTAAAAGAGAGCGGACGTTTGCAGGACGAGATAAACAGGTTAAACAAAGTTATAGAAAACTGCGACAATCTGAGTTTTATTATATTAAACGAAACTTTCGCGGGGACAAACTCGATTAAGGCGTTGACTTTGTTTGAGGATTTTCTGACAAGTCTTGAAAAAATAAATTTTTTATGTATATATGTAACGCATTTCCATAATATCGCGTTTGCCGTTGAGGATAAACACGCGGAGAAATTATATAATAAATGCGATAATCTTATCGCGGTAATGGATAATGACAGCGTTACTCGAACATATAAAATCCTGCCCGTCAAACCGTCGGATACGTCGTATTCAAAAGATATTGTGTTAAAACGTAATCTGAGCTGGGAACAGTTGAAAGTGAATTTAAAGATTAAATAACACATTCACACGGAAATAATTTAGGAGATATAAATTTTATGAACAGATTTTCGATATTATACCGCGACGACAGCGTTAATCAAAATATTGCCGGTATTCACGACAACAAATATAATTTTCAGAATATACTCGATGATTTGAACATGAGGGAAATAAGTAAATTCACCGCACTTTCGGAAAAAGAAATTGATTATGTTCTGAATATCATAGCGGATTTTAAAACGTCGGAAGATGATATAAAAATGCGTGCCGGTATAATACATGATTTTTTAAACGTGCGTGATTTTTTTGAAACGTTTGATAAACAAATGCACTATTTTGTCGAAATAAAAGAAAAACTCGCGAACGCGAAACGCAATATGATGCGCGCTTCGGCGGATATAAACAGTGAAACATCTTTTTTGAATTATAACAGAATCGTTTCGGCGTGCCATTTCTTTAATCTGACGCATAAAAAATTTATAATCTTTACAGGGAATTTAAATATCCGAAAATAGAAAGTCCGCAGCTTCTCAAACTTGGTGAGTTTTTGACGGATTTAATAGAAAACGAAAGTTTTAAACAATTAAACGAAGAATGTAAAATATTTATCGACCATGTAAACGAAGGTGTTGTTTTTGACGTCGATATAAAAATGAATTCTATTTTACGTATCATATCGCTTAAATTAAATGATTTCCGTTATATAAAACCCGTGCAGACGGGATTGTTTTATTCGGTCATGCGCGCACTTTCCATCGAAGAAAAAAGCGGTAAAAATAAAGAAATATATATAGAAAAAACATTCACGCAGGAAAGTTTAATTTCAAATAAAGACGATGCTTATTTAAAAAGTAATATAGAATATCAAATAAATCTGACCGCGAGACGGCTTTCCGCCGTATATGAAACCATTATAGATTTATTCTCGGATTTATCGGGTGAGCTTGTGTTTTACAAATACGCGCTGAAAATGGCGGGTTATATGAGACAAATCGGCGCGCCGTATTGTCTTGCCGAAATCACGGATAAGCCCGAAAACCAAAGCTGTTCCGTTGAATTTGAGGATTTATGCGATATTACATTATCGGCGCATTATAAAAGCACGGAATCACAGGTTGAAGTTATCAGAAACGATTATAATTTACGTGAAAAAGATAATGTTAATATAGTCATAGGCGCGAATCAAAGCGGTAAAACCACGTTTTTGCGTGCATTCGGCTCATCTCTCGCATTCGCGAGAGCGGGGCTTCCCGTCCCTGCGGTAAAAGCGAAGCTGAGCATGTTTAAAAATTTATATACGCATTTTCAAAGATATGACGAGGATTTAAAAAACGAGGGACAGCTTGACACAGAGCTTTCTGAGATGGAATCGATAATATATTCCGCAGGGAAAGACAGTATAATTTTGATGAATGAATCTTTTTCGTCCACGGGATTAAAAGACGCGACAGAGATTGCGTCGGATGTGTTGTCCGCGTTGAATTATATAGACGCGAAAGTGATATATGTAACGCATATATCCGATATGCATGAAAAATTAAAAAATTCGGAGCATTTCGACAATACGCGGAAAAAAGATATAAATCTGTACAAAACCGGACAAAAAAACGACGGAACACCGTCGTTTAAGCTGGAAAAAATAGTGTAATGTGATAATGAATTTGTCGCGTTGTACGAGGAAACAAAAACTCCCGAAAAACATAATTTTTCGGGAGATATTTTTGCAAAAACAAATATATTACTGAGCCGCGTTATATTTTTTAGCGAACTGGCTCTTTTTTCTTGCGGCTTTATTTTTGTGTACAATTCCGCGAGCGGCGGCTTTATCAATCTTTTTTACCGCGTCTTTATAAGTTTTTTCCAAATTAGCTTTGTCGTTATTGGCGACGGCAGTTTCATATTTTTTTATCGTCGTTTTCAAATTCGTTTTAAACATCTGATTTTTCAATGTTTTGACGGCGATAATTTTAGTACGTTTTTTTGCAGATTTAATATTAGGCATGACTTTTTCACCTCCCGACAGTTACTGTATTTTTTAAGCTAACTTATATTTTAACATTATTTTGCAACTTTTTCAAGACGTTTTGCAAAATTTAATAATATGTTAATATTTGCGGAGTTTATCCCGTTTTTATCCGATTTTTTATCCTACCGCTTCGTCGTCAAAAACAGAGCCGTCTTCATATTTGAACGAATAAACAGCTTCTTTATCTATTTCGCCGTCAAACGCTCCGACTGACGCAAATTCACCGTTTATATAGAATCCCCAGTAAAAGTAAAACTGCTGTGTATCGTCCCAAACTGCCGTGAGTTTATCGAGAGTTGTTATATAACCTGAATCCGATGTTAAACCTGCCTTTACCAATGCGTCGCCGACTGTTTTTTCATCTGTTTTGATTGTATAAATTTTGGTTTCGCCTTTGTCGTTTGTTATTTCGAGTTTAAAAGAGACTTTTCCTTTTCCGAGAACTTCACCCTCGGTTTTTTCGCAGGAATAAAGAGATACTGCTGTTGCCGCAATCAGCATGATACATAAAAAAATCGCTGTAATTCTTGTTTTTCCAAGTTTTTTCATTTGTTTTTTCTCCTTTTCGATTTTATTATAATATTTTTTCAGCCGCTGGTTTTCACGTTTTTCCGTAAAACAGGATTCCGCTGTTTTAACGGCGTGAAATCTTTCGGGAAAGTCTTTCGGCTTTACAGGCAGTATGATTCGCCTTCTCGGGGAAAAAATAAATATTTCCCAAATGGCATAAACGATTTGCGGCAATCGACTGAAACATACTTCCGCCTGTTTACGGCGACGGTCTCGCCCGTGATTTTCACACGGTTCCTTTACCCTTTTTCGCGAGCTATTCTATTATATCAGATTAAATATAAAAAGTCAAACAAAAAAATCAGAAAAAAAGCATATAATACTTGTAAAAATATATATATTTGTGTTATAATATTATAAATATAATAAAAAATTTATATGGAGTGTGCTGAGATGTTGAAAATATCTTCTTCTGGAACCTCGAATGCCGGTAAAAAAAAGATAAACGAAGATAATTTTTATATAAACGGGACGTTTGTCGCGGAAAATAACGCTTCGGGCGGCAGAATATACAGCGATAATACCCAGCGCAACTTACAATTCTACGCCGTTTTTGACGGACTCGGAGACGATATAAGAAGTGACCTGAATCCCAACATAGATTTCCGTGACGGTGACAGGGCAGCATACGCCGCCGCCGACATGTTATCAAGACTTCAACGGCATCTTAAAACAAAAGACGAATACAACCTCAGTGAATATATATATCGTTTTATCAAAAAAACAAACAACAATATATGCGAATATATGCGCCAGAAAAAAATATGGACGGGGACTTCTTTCTCACTCCTCTGCATTAATCAGAATATCGCGTATATTTATAATATCGGCAACAGTAAAGTTTTTCTTTTGCGAGATAACAGGCTTACGCTTGTATCCAGAAACGATACGAAAGCCGAAAATATGGTTATGGCAAAAAAAATCGGCGCGGATATAGCGAAGCATACTCCCGAAAATAAAGTTTTGACCCAATATCTGGGGATATATGAAAACGAAAGACCTCTGGATATGCACATGAACCGCATCAATTTGAAAAACGGCGATAAATTTTTGATTTGCTCTGACGGTTTATACGATTTGCCCCATGAAAGAATATATCAAATCATGTCGAGGGATATGTCAGAACAGGAAATAATCACAGACCTTACAAACGAAGCGTCACGCGGGACGACAGGCGAAAATATCGCGGCTGTCGTCGTCGGGGTGAATTATTATGACAGAACGTCAAGCAAAGCCGGTCTTTTGAAACCTACCCCCGACGGTACGTCAAATTTCGGTCCGCTGACGTTCAGAAGTAAATTCGAATTGAAACCAAAACATATAAGACATATTGTAATAGCCGTATTATCTCTGATTGCGTTTATTATAATTCTGTCGTTTATCTTCAACGTGATTTTCGGCTCCGGTGAAGATGAATACCCGACAGATGAATCCAAAAATCCTACAAGCGAGAGCCAAACGACGGTGCAAACCATTACAAGCGAAACAGGCGATACGGCGAATACGGGAAATGTGGTTGCCACAACTCCGGAGGGTACGTCGTTTAATATCCCGACATGGGACGAAAACGCGACTTTCGCGACAACGGAAGCGACGACAAGGGCAACACAGCCGAATACTCCCGCTCCTACTTCATCACCTATCACGACGACCGAGCCGACGGCTGAAACTCCGCCCGCGACAACCGAAACCCCCGCCGTCACCGATGTTAATACAGACGCAACAACATCAGAACCCGCAGCGGATACTACGCCGGAGGAAGTTCAGACAACAGAAGAACCCGCGGAGGAAACGACGACGGAAGCTCCTGTTGAAACAGAAGCTCCCACAGAAACAGAGGCGACAACCGAGGCTGTAATTGTAACAGAAGCTCCCGTTGAAACGGAAGCCCCGACAGCCCCGCCGACGGAAGAAGCGACTCTGCCGCCTGCTCCTCCTCCCGAAACAGACCCGCCCGTTGTTGAAGAAGCGACACTCGCGGAAGAATAAAATTAAATTAATTTAACCGAAAGGACACAAACAAAACTTATGATTTGCGATATAAAAGAAACGATAGCGGAAGCGTTATATAATATAATAACAAAAACATCGGGTGATTTTACAAAAGATGAAATCGCCGGAATGATTGGCTATCCCCCCGATATAAATATGGGAGATTTGGCGTTCCCGTGTTTTAGGCTCGCCAAAAGGTTCAGGAAAGCCCCAAACGTTATCGCCGAGACGATAAAAACCGAGTTTGAAAATCTTAATCTTGACGATAAAATAAAAAATCTCACCGCCGACGGAGGATATATAAATTTCACGCTCAACGATAAATTTTACGCGCAGAATATATTATCCGATATTTTCGGACAAAAAGACAAATACGGCGCGGCAGCTATCGGCGAGGGTAAAACCGTTGTAATAGATTATTCGTCGCCGAACCTCTCGAAACCTCTCAGCGTAGCGCATTTACGCTCAACAAACATCGGCAATTCGATAAAAAAAATACATCAGTTCTGCGGATATAAAACCGTCGCGATAAATTATATCGGAGACTGGGGAACGCCGCAGGGTAAAATTATCGCGGGGTATAAACTCTGGTGCAACGACATGAAAGAAGTCGAAGAAAAAGGCGTTTATAAACTCTTGGAGTTATACGTAAGATTCGTGGCGGAAGCCGAAAACGACGAAAGTCTCAATGACATGGCGCGTTTATGTTTCGCGAAACTTGAGCAGGGCGACGAGGAAATCGTCGGTTTATGGAAAAAATTTATCGAAGTAAGCGTAATAGAAATAAAAAGGCTTTATGATATTCTCGGAATAGAATTTGACTCATACGACGGCGAAAGTTTCTTCGGCGACAAAATGGACGCTGTTGTTGAGGAATTAAAAGCAAAAAATCTTTTAAAATTAGACCAAGGGGCGCAGATAGTCGATTTGAGCGAATATAATATGCCCCCGTGTCTTATATTAAAAAAAGACGGCTCGACGCTTTACCCGACAAGGGACATCGCGGCGGCGTTATACAGGCATAAAACCTATAATTTTGATAAAAATATATATGTTACGGATATGCGTCAGGCTCTGCATTTTTCGCAGTGGATAAAAGTTGTTGAGCTTATGGGATACGACTGGGCGAATAACTGCGTTAATATATCGTTCGGGCTTATGAATTTCGGCGGTCAGGTTTTGGCGACAAGAAAGGGAAACATTGTTCTTCTCGACGATTTATTTAAAATGGCGGTCGAAAAAGTCGAATCGGTTATCGACGAAAAGCAATCCGACAAACCCGAAAATGAAAAACTCACCGATGAAGAAAAGAAAGATATAGCGAAAAAAGTCGGAATCGGCGCGGTTATGTTCAGCGATTTGGCTAACGGCAGGATAAAAGATGTTGACTTTGTCTGGGAAGAAGCGTTAAATTTCAACGGCAATTCCGGTCCGTATGTACAATACACCTACGCGAGAATCTGCGGTGTTCTGGGCAAAAGCAGCAAATCCACAGATTACACCGATATAATTCTCACAAACACACTCGAACGCGAGATAATAAAATTATTATCGCTGTTCCCCGAAAAAGTTCTCGTTGCCGAAAGGGAATACGAGCCGTCGGTTATC
>JGI994J12354_10004927_pt1 | contig 11763 bp, 10 predicted proteins | sample IntmicLarv3ML3BL_FD_12354 | JGI IMG/M metagenome (IMG submission 12354) | reverse complement strand
AGAGTGACAGCTACTACGATGTGCTCAATGCATTGAAGTGGATTCTGTAGCGTTGTGCAACGCAACCCGCCCTCCCGATGGCATCGGGAGGGCGGGTTTTTGATGTTATCTACCCCTCGGGGTCAAACTGAGTGGTGCAGGGCCTCCCATGCAGGACACGCGCTAAAATCCTCAAAAGCCCCCTCCAGCCGCCAGAGCTCCCAAGTCCTGAAAAGCTCCGATGCATCAGCGATGCTTTTTTCGCCATAATAGCTGGCCTGGTATTCCTTGCCGGCCACGGTGATGGTGTCGACACGCTGAGGCAGTTGAGATATAGCCTCCGAATGCACCGCGTCGCCGTAGATTTCCACAAGCTGGGTGCCCATAATGCTTTCGCCCTCAAGGGCATCGAAGGCGCGGATGAAGTTTTCCGTCATGGTGTTTTCGCGGTAGGTGTTTCCGCCGCCCTCCCGGTAGAATTGCAGCCCCTGCTCCCTGCACTACTCGGTCAAGCTGTACGGCTCGCTGTCCTCAAGGCCGTTTTCCCGCAGATAGGCCAGGTATCGCGGCCCGGCGTAATAATGTCGAAATCCGATGTCGGTGCCGTGAAAGACGGTCTCGGGGCACAGGACCTTGATGCTCTGGTAGAAGGCCTTGTTTTGGGGCGTTCCCCTGAGTCCCGGCCCAATCCTCAAAAAGCTGGTTGAGGATGGTATCGTCCTCCGCTCCCATCCACACGTTAAGCAGCTGGGCGCTGTAGTAGGGCCATTCGATAAACAGGTGCCGCATCCCATATTCCCGATAGTACCTCTGCCAAATGTCCAGCTCCTCATCCAGGATGCTCTTGATACCGTGCTCCTCGCCATAGAGGTTAATAGGCTTGTCGGGCTTGGATGCCGCACCGCGCCGCACGCACCCAGTCCGAGAAACAGGCCGAGCAACAGCGAGATTGCCATCCATTTCTTCATCATCTATCCCTCCGTCACCGCGAAGGCCCGCACCGGGCTGCCCTCGGCGGCAATTTTGAGGGGGGCGGCGTAGAAATCGAACCGCTTCCCGCGCAGGGCGGCCAGGTTTGTGAGGTTTTCGCACAGCAGCACCCCGGCCTCTAAAAGCGCCCGATGCACCGGGAAAGGCGCGCGGTCGGGGGACGGGAAATCAAACCCCAGCAGCCGCACCCCGCTGTCCATGAGCCGCCGCGCCGCCTCCAGGGTGAGGCACGGGTGTTGCGCGAAGTAGCGCTCGGGCTCATCAAAAAAGCCGGCGTCCCAGCCCGTGCCGATGAGCACCACCGGGGCTCTGATATCCCCCAGCATGTCCGCCGTGATGCGCTCTTCCCCGGGCAGCCAGATGAGCTGGGCCGGGCCGCAGAAGGCGTCCAGCGGGTACTCCCCCACCGTGCGCACATCCGCCGCCATGTGCATGGGCACATCCACATGAGTGCCGATATGCATGCCGCCCCGCATTTCCCAAGCGGTGAAGCCGTCCTGCTCGAAGGCCCGAACCTGCCGCAGCTCCAGCGCCGCGTCGCTGGGGTACGGCGGGGTTTCTCGACTCAACGGATGGGTCAAATCGACGATGTTCATTTATATGTACTCAGCAGCTCCTCGGGCAGCACGTCGTCCTCGGCCACCCAGTCGGCCACGCGGTAATGGCTGTAAGTGTCCCGGGTCTCGCGGACATAGACATCGCGGATTCCGGCGTTGATGATGAAGCGGCGGCACAAGTCGCACGGGCTGGTGCCCGGCTCAAGCTCCTCGGTTTTGGCGTTGACGCAGGCCAGGTAGAGGGCCGAGTCGAGCATTTCCTCCCGCGACGCCGCGATGATGGCGTTCTGCTCAGCGTGGACGCTGCGGCACAGCTCATACCGCTGGCCGCGCGGCACATTGAGCAAATCACGCCGGCATTGGCCAAGGTCGTTGCAGTTGGCACGGCCGCGGGGCGCGCCAACGTAGCCGGTGGAGATGATGCTGTCGTTCTTGACGATGATGGCGCCGAAACGCCGGCGCAGGCAAGTGGTGCGCTCGCTCACCGTCTGGGCAATGTCCAGGTAATAGTTGATCTTGTCCCGTCTCTCCATGGCGCTCTCCCTCTCTGTGTGGCTTAATCTATTTGACAGGCCGCCTTCGGCGGCCAAGGGGTTCCCTGCTTCCTACACACACTATATAGTGTCGTGTCGGCTTTTTCAATGAGGACTATACAAGGGATGGTTTAGTATTTCGGCGCTGCCGTGGCCGGTTCCTCCCGGATGGCGAGGCTGACAGCGGCGGCCAGAGCACTCATTACCAAGCTGGCGCACCAGATGGCGGTGTAACTTCCCGTGGTGCTCAGGCAGATGCCGCCCAGCCACGCGCCGAAGAAGCCGCCAATCTGGTGGACGAAAAATACCAGGCCATAATAGGTGGCCAAATTTCGAGCCCCGTAGCCCTTGCTGACGAGGCCGGCCACCGGCGGCACTGTGGCCGCCCCCGAAAAGCCGAAGAGGGCGGTGAAAATCGTCACGGTCACCAGCGTCTTGGGGCTTACCAGAAAAAGGGCGATGGTGACCGGCCTCAGCCCGTAGTAGAAGCCGAGCACATTTTTCATCCTCAGCCTGCCGCACAGACTACCGCTGAGGATCGAGCCCGCCATGGTGACCATACCGTAGACCGAGAAGGCGTAGGCCGTGGCCTCGGTCGAAATGCCGAAAGACTGGATTTGGGTGGGCAGATGATTGCTGATGAGCGCCATGTGGAAGCCACAGGTGAAGAATCCCAGCATCAGATAGATGTAATTGGCGCTCGAAAGCGCCGCCCGCATGCCACCTCCGGCAGGCGGGCTGTGCCGGGTGTTCGGCACTTCCGGCGGCGTGCCGCTCCTCCTCGCCATAAGTAGCGCGGCAGGCAGTGTGAGGGCGATGGGCACGGTCATTACCCACATCCCGCGGGCCAGGCCGCCTGCGCTGAGCAATGCGGTAAGGATGGGCGAGAGCACGGTGTTTCCGATGCCGCTGCTGGCGTTGACAATGCCCGACACTGCCGAAACAGTCCGTGCCGGCAGCTTGGGCGTCAGAGTACCCATGATGAGGCCGTAGGAGATGGCCCCGCACCCGGCGGGGATGAGGATGCCGAGGCAGAGCAACAGCGAGAAAACCGAGGTGCACCAGGGCATAAACACCATGCCCGATATCGCCAACGCCACACCCGATACAAAGGCCGGGGTGGTACCGCATCGGGCGGCCAACGCCCCAAAAAACGGCTGTACCAGCCCGAAAACCAGCTGCCCCACAGCCAGAATGAAGCTGACCGACGTAAAGGACAGCCCCGAGCTATCCACAATACCTCCCAGCAAGATGCCGAAATTGTTGCGGATGCCCGAGTACATGGCATAGACAAAGCTGCCGGCCAAAGCCAGCAGAACCACTCTGAACACCATGTTGATGCGCCTTTTTTCCATTTCAAGCCCTCGCGTTTCACCCCTTGTGATGGGAATACTTCTTTGTTATCATAGCATGAAAGGCATGGACAATCAAATAGAAGATATTGAACTTTAGCAAGGTGACATGATGGATTTGCAGTATCTTTTGGCCTTCAAAATGCTGGTCGAGGCGGGCAGCATGAACCGGGCTGCGGCCAAGCTCAACGATGCGCAATCGACGTGATGAGCTGTGTGGGCTTTGCCAATAGGGAATATACCGCTTGTGCTATTTGCTATATGAGTGGGGGTTACTGAACATTTTTTGTTATTGGGGAGAGGGTGTGAGCCTGCGGCTCACACCCTCTCCCCAAGCCCCGTCCTGTGACCAAAACGGTCTCCTCGTCCTCTATCAAGTTTGTTGAATATACGGTAGAGAATAATTGCGGCATCAAGGCGTAACAACACACACAATAGGGGCCGCGGCTTCGGCCCGTGTGATAAGGCCGCCCGCATGACACGGGCGGCCTTTTGACGCCTTTTATCTGATGGGGAAGTCGAAATAAGTGTCGGGATAGGGCTCGGTTTTGAGGTTGAAGTGCCACCATTCGCACTCATAGGTGACGAAGCCGTTGGCCACCATGGCATCTCGCAGGATACGGCGATTCTTCTCCTGCTGCTCGGAAATCAGATCGGTGACGATGTGGGAGCGGACATCCATAAAGTCGAAGCACGAGCCCATGTCGAGCTCCTGCCAGGTGTTGGCATCGACAATGGTTAAATCCACCGAGCTTCCGCGAGAGTGGCCCGAACGCCGGGCAATGTAGCCCAAATCGAACATTTCGGCCTTGACCACGTTGGGATAGTGAATGAGCTTGCGGCGCTGATTTTCGAGCTCCTTGCCCCATTCAATGAAATCGTCTACGGCGCGCTGAGGGCGGAAGGCATCGAAAATCTTCATCAAGTAGCCTTGCTTGCGCAGCATCTCCGCCGCCTTGACGCAGCCCTCGGCCGCCTCATTGCTCATGATGATGAGGTGCTGCTCGTAGCCCGCCATCTGGCGGCCAAAGAGATTGTCGGTGCCCCAGTATTTTACATCGATGATGGCATCCTCAATGAGCTCGTCAATGTAGACAAAGCCCTCGGGCAGGCCGGCCTTTGGTACGCCCATAACCGTGCTATTCATAATATCAGAATCCTTTCGCCCGGTTATGGCATGAGCTTACTGGCCCATGAGTATAGTACAAGCCCAATCGGTGTACCGATGATATACCCCCATAGGCCGCACAAAATCCCCGGCACCACCAGCTTGTCATAGCCCTTAGCAACAGCCGCAGCAGCCGCTGTGGAGGGGCCGCCGATATTGGCGTTGGAGGCAATGGTGAGCTCTTCGATGTTCTGCTTGAGCACCTTACCCCACAGCAGCGTCCAACCGATGTTGATGAAGGCAATCAGGCCGCAGAAGACAAACAGCAGCGGTGCGTTGAAAATGACATCGCGCAGATTGGCCGGGCAGCCGATGGCCACGAAGAAGATATAAATGAGGAATGTGCCGATTTCCTGTGCGCCCTTGAGCTTTTCGAAGTATTTGGGGAAAAGCGAAGCGGCGGTTACGGCCACAAGGGTGAGCAGCACGTATTGATTGCCCAAAATCATGGCTGGCAGCTGAGCCGCCACACCACTGCCCTCCGGCGCGGCCAGCAGGCCCGAAAAGAACCTGGCGATCTTGGTTGCGATGGTGACGATGATAAAAGCGGTGGAGACCGTCATGGCGATGTCCAGCAGGGACATATCCTTTTTGCCCCAGAAGGAGGCCGACATGGTCTTCCCCTCTCCGGTGGTACCCTTGGCCTCAAGCTCGGTCTGGAAGGGGTGCTTGTAGTGCTTTTTGAAGAAAGCGCTGGTGGGCATCCACAGCAAGACGAAAATGACCAGGGCCATAACGAAGTTGTCTGCGATAATCTCGGCGCTGAACATGGTTTGAGAGATATTCGTGGAGGCAGCCACCGCGAACAGGTTTACGCCACCGCCGATATAAGAGGCGGTGAGCATACCGGCGAGCTTATCCAGCTCCGGGATGAAGTTTCGGAACAGGAAAAACGCCAATATTCCGCCCAGAATGGTACCTATGGCGCTGATGTTAAAGCAGAGAAACATTTTCCCGGTATCTCGGATGATGGTTTTAATGTTGGCCCTAAATAACAGCATGGAGACAGCCAGAGGGATGCAATAGGTCCAAACAGCATCGTAGACCGATGAATCGGTGGGAATGATGTTGATATTGACGGCAAGCACCGCCAACAGCAATCCGATGACCGGGCCGGACAGGCGCTCGGCCCACTTAAAGTTCTGCTCGAGATAAATAGAAAGGGCCGCAAAGAGAATCAAGATTGCCCATAGAACCCATGTGTCATCCGGTGAAACCAATACCCCAAATGGTAACATACAAATCCTCCTTTTTTATTCGCCAACCTTCTTGGCAAAATGCGATTTGTCCCCCTTAGACCTCCATGTTGGCACCTCATTCCCGGAATCCCTATCGCTGATTCGTTTGTAGATAAGTAATCCGTTGTTAGTATGCTATATAAATATACCAAAACTCAAAGGGTTATTCAAGGTCTTTTTGTCAATCTTTTTTGTCAACAGGAAGATGTTTCAATTCTTTCGAACATTCCAAAATATTTTCCGAGAATTGTTGAATCTGTGTGATTTTTTCCACAATCACCCCGGGCCCTCCCCCAAACCGCCTCCGATTTAAGAGTAACCGACCCCATCCCCTCTTTAACAATAAAAACGGAATCGGGAATTCACTTCCCGATTCCGTTTAACACAATTCAGCCTCGATGAAATGCTTGCATTTCATCGAATGTGGGTTTATTCGTCGTCGTCCTCGATCTGGGCTTCGGCGATGACTTTTTCCTGGACGGCGGGCGGGGTCTCCTCGTAGCGCTCGAACTTGATGCTGAAGGCGCCGCGACCCTGGGTCATGGAACGCAGGGTAATGGCGTAGTCGGTCACCTCGCTCATGGGCACCTCGGCCTCGACCATCTGCAGTCCGTCGTCCTGGGGTGTCATGCCCATGATGCGGCCACGGCGCTTATTGAGATCGCCGATGACATCGCCCATGTAGCTATCGGGCACGAAGACCTTGATGGCGCCGACGGGCTCAAGCACCACCGGGTTGGCCTTGGGGATGCCGGCCTTGTAGGCCAGACGGGCCGCCATTTTGAAGGAAAGCTCGTTACTATCGACATCGTGATACTTGCCGTCCATGAGGGTGGCCTTGAGGCCAACCATGGGGAAGCCGGCCAGCATGCCGCGCTCCATGGCCTCGCGGATGCCCTTCTCGACGGCGGGATGGAAGTTCTTGGGCACGCTGCCGCCGAAGATTTTCTCCTCGAAGACAAACTCGTCGCCCTCGATGGGCTCGAAGTTCATCTTGACGTTGCCGTACTGGCCGTGACCGCCCGACTGCTTCTTGTGGTTGCCCTCGACCAGCTCGACCTTTTTGCGAATCTTCTCGCGGTAAGCTACCTTGGGCGCCGAAAGCTCGACCTCGACGCCAAACTTGGTCTTGAGCTTGCTGCACAGCACGTCGATATGCTTGTCGCCGGCGCCCGAGATGACCAATTGCTTGGTTTCGACGTTGTTGCTCAGGGTAAAGGCCGGGTCTTCGTCCTTGAGGCGGTTGAGGCCCGAGGAGATTTTCTCCTCGCCGCCCTTGACCTTGGAGGCGATGGCCTGGCTGTAGCAGGGCTCCGAGAACTCGATGCCGCTGAGTGTGATGTTGACGCCGGCGGCGCACAGGGTGTCGCCCGTCTTGGTATCGTTGAGCTTGGAGACAGCGCCGATGTCGCCGCAGCCAATCTCCTTGACCTCGATGTTCTTTTTGCCCTTGACAATGTAGATGTGGCCCATTTTTTCATTGCTCTCGCTGCGGGTGTTCTGCAGCATCATGTCGGCGGTCACCTTGCCCGAGACCACCTTGAAGAAGCTGAAACGGCCATACTGGTCGGCGATGGTCTTGAAGACGACGGCCATGGTCTTGCCGGCGGGGTCAAGCTTAATTTCGACTTCCTTGTCCGAGGCGTCCGTGCCGTGCTCGGTGCGCACCTCGCCGGGATTGGGGGCGAAGTCGACCAAGGTCTTGAGCAGCTGCATGGTGCCGATGCCCAGATTGGCCGAGCCGCACACCACAGGGGCAACGCTTCCGCTCTTGACGCCCTCACGCAGGCCGGTGAGCATCTCCTGCTCGGTGAAGTCCTCGCCGCCGAAGAATTTTTCCATCAGTTCGTCAGACGTCTCGGCCACGCCCTCCTTGAGGGCCTCGCGCAGCTCGTCCACATGATCCATCTGTTCTGCGGGGATGGCCACTTCCTTGGTGGCCTTGCCGTCGGGCTTATAGGCCTTTTTGGTGACCAGATTGATGACGCCGGCGGCCTTTTCGCCCTCCATCAGGGGCACCACGAAGGGGGTGACACTGACGCCGAAGGCGTCGCGCAGCGACTGGAAGGCGTTATCGAAGTTGGCATTTTCCTCATCCAGCTTGGAGACATAGAAAATCCGGGGCAAGCCGAGCTTCTGGAGCTTTTTATAGCTCTTCTCGGTGCCCACATCGCAGCCGCTCTTGGCTGAAACCGCGACGATGCCGCAGTCGGCCACGCGCAGGGCCTGGGCCACCTCGCCCTCAAAGTCGAAGGAGCCCGGGGTGTCGATGATGTTGATGATGTTGCCCTCGTACTCCACCGGGGCCATGGCCAGCTGGATGGAATACTCGCGGCTGATCTCCTCGGGGTCAAAGTCGCACACCGTGTTGCCATCGGCGGTTTTGCCCAGGCGGTCGGTGCCGCCGGTGAGGAAGAGCATACTCTCGGCCAAAGAGGTCTTGCCATCGCCACCATGGCCAAGCAGGGCGATATTGCGGATTTTGTCAATGGGATATGCCATACGTTTCTCTCCTTGCATGATATATAAATTCTATTACTCCCATAGCTAGAGCGCCGCAAAGCGCTACTTGGACATTATATAATAAAAGAGATTGCATTTCAACTTTAATTTTAGAGGTTTTGGCAATATTTCTGAAAATTGTGTTGGAGCGCGGCATTCTGTAAGCCTGTGCTTCGACATCTACTCCCGAACCCCCTATTTTGGGCAATGCCTCGAACCTCCTTCCGAAAATTTAAGAATCCCGTTCAATAACTCCTCATAAATGCCCTGTTCATTTTGTCAGTTTTGGTGTATACTGTATCTATCACCATATTCTCACATCAAAAAGGGGGCGTCCGCCATGCAGCTGCACAGCAACCGTCACATCAATTTCATGCTCCAGCTGCTCTACCTGCTGGTCATCGGCGCCTTGCTCTATCTGGGCTTTAAGTATCTCCTGCGGTATTTTGTGCCGCTCATTATCGCCTTTGTCATCTCGGCCATCATCATCCGCCCGGTCAACTGGCTGGGGGATAAAGGGGTGCCCCGCAAGGTGACGGCTATTATTTTCACTTTGCTCACGGTCACCCTCATGGGATTTTTGGTCTATTGGCTGGTGTCGGTCATCGTCATCGAGGCCACCAACCTGGCTTCAGCCTTGCCCCAGATGGTCAGCGGCCTCATGGCCCGGCTCGACACCATCCAGGTGGCCTTCGACGAGCTGTTCACCCACCTGCCCGACGCCTTCCAGGGCAGCTCGGCCTTCGACCTTCAGGCCTGGCTGAGCAATCTCAAGCTGCCCGAAATCAATGTCTCGGGCGCGCTGTCGAGCGCCGCCGGCGTGGCCTCCTCCCTGCCGGGATTCCTGATTTCTCTCGTCTTTGTCTTTGTGGCCACCTACTTTCTCACCGCCCAGCGGGCGGAGATTATGGACTTCCTCAAGCGTCAGCTGGGGGAAAAGCTCTCCGAGGTGCTTGTCGACCTCAAGACCTTCTTCTTCTCCTCCCTCTTCAAGTGGATCAAGGCCCAGGGCATTCTCATCTGTATCACCTTTGTGGTGCTTATGATTTGGTTTCTCATCCTGCGCCAGCCCTATGCCCTGCTGCTGTCCATCCTCATCGCCATCATTGATGCCCTGCCCATTTTGGGTGTGGGCACCGTCATGATTCCCTGGGCCATCATCGACCTGCTCTCGGGCGAGTTTAAGCACGCCATTTTGATGATTCTCATCTACGCCTCGGTGCTCATTGTGCGCAACAGCATCGAGCCCAAAATCGTCGGCACCCAGCTGGGCATTCATCCCTTCGTCTCGCTGCTGTGTGTCTATTTCGGCTTCCGCCTGGCCGGGTTCGCCGGGATGTTCCTGCTGCCCATGGCCGTGCTCTGTCTCATCCGCCTGCAAGAGAACGGGCGTATTCATCTTTGGAAGTAAGCGAGGGTTTGCCATGAAGCTGATATCGTGGAATGTCAACGGTCTGCGGGCCTGCCTGGGCAAGGGGTTCGGGGATTTCTTCCTGCACGCCGAGGCCGATGTCATGTGCCTGCAGGAGACCAAGATGGAAAAGGGCCAGGCCGAGCTCGACCTGCCCTTCTACGAAGAGGTGTGGAGCAGCGCCCAGAAGAAGGGCTACTCGGGCACCGCCATGTTCATCCGGCCCCAGATTCACGACCTGCGTCTGGGGCTCGGCATCGAGCACCACGACAACGAGGGCCGGGTCATCTGCGCCGACCTGGGCACCTTTTACTTAGTCAACTGCTACACCCCCAACTCCCAGCGTGACTTGGCCCGCCTTGAGTACCGCATGACGTGGGAGGACGATTTCCGGGCCTATCTGTTGGCCCTGGATGCCAAAAAGCCGGTCATCCTGTGCGGCGACCTCAATGTGGCCCACCGGGAGATTGACATAAAGAATCCCAAGAGCAATGTGAATAGCGCCGGCTTTACCCCTCAGGAGCGGGCCAAGATGACCGAGCTGCTCGACAGCGGCTTTGTCGATTCCTTCCGCCATGTCCACGGCGATGTGAAGGATCGCTATTCCTGGTGGAGCTACATGGGCGGCGCTCGCGCGCGCAACGTGGGCTGGCGTTTGGATTACTTCCTGGTTTCCCGGCGCATTGCGGACAAAATCAAAAATGCTGATATCCTCGACACCGTCATGGGCAGCGACCACTGCCCCGTAGTGCTTGAGATTGACATATAGGCCGGATTGCTCATTTGCCTCGGTTGGACAAGGTTTTTCCCACTATAAGGCGCCGCCTCCTTCGCAGGCGGCGGTAAAACCCAATGAACTATCACATAAAGAAGCCACCCCTTCCGGGGTGGCTTCTTCGAGGGCAGTGTTATTTTTTCCCGATGGCCGTATTGAGCTCTTCGATGAGCCGCTCGGAGTCTCTGTCCGTCAGCTTGGCCACCTCGGTCTTGATAGCCTCGAGATTTTCCTTGGTGCCGTGTGTCTCAATTACAGCCACCGCGCTTTTTCGGCCGAGAAAGGTGACATCGGGGTCGATGGCGATATCCGCCAAAACCTTGCACAGCTCAACAGGCTTGAAATAAGTCGCCGCTTCCTTCCAAGCGTCAAAGTTGCTGGCAGACTGCTGCTTAATGCCGCTAAAGCCATTCGGCTCGGGGATTTGCTTCGTGCGCGGCGTTGTTTTGAGATACGCCATGGTTGCGTTGTACGCGGCTTCACTGGTCTTCTTGTGGGCGGGGTAATCATACCACATGTTGATGAGCGAATTAAGGGCACTGTAGTGGGTGGCGACATCCTCCTCATTGTTCAAAATGGCCGCAAGAGGTTCAACGAAGCGCTCATCACCATTGCTTCCCACAGTTCTGGCTGTCATATCACGGACAGTCTGGTCGTCGTCTCCCAACAGTTCAATGAGGACATCGACAACTCCCTCAAGCTCAGCGTTCCACGTGCTTGCCAAAGCGGAGGCGACTGCACTGCGAATGCGCGGGTCACTGTTCTTGGCATACTCAAAGGCCAGCTTTCCAAGCTCGGCATTAGACGCCAGGTCGTTTCCGAAGGTACGCATGGCCGCCTTGATGACGATAGGCTCCTTTTCGCCCTTCAACAGAGCCACCACGCTCTCCTGCTGTTCGACCGATGTACCAAGCATATTACTCATCTGGCCGATGGCATAGGCGCGGATGGCCCCCTCAGGGTGCTCCAGCAGCCGCGCGTAGAGCTCGTCAAACTCTTCATAGGCAGGCAGTTCATACTCGCTGCTCAACCCCAGCACCGTGGACCAGGCCGCCCAGGCCGGGCAGTCGTAGGCGTACTCCAGCTTTTCCTGGTCGTACTCATACTTGAGGCGCGAGAGAATAATGGCCTCGGCCTCGACGATGGTGACAGTGTTCGCATCGGCCACCATGGCCACGATACCCTCCTCGGTCGTCCAGTCCGCGGCGTCGAGCAGGGCCTGTGCCAGCTCGCCGTTGGAGGCGGGCTCGGTGGGCGG
>JGI994J12354_10004926_pt1 | contig 11764 bp, 11 predicted proteins | sample IntmicLarv3ML3BL_FD_12354 | JGI IMG/M metagenome (IMG submission 12354) | reverse complement strand
AAAAAAATTGATAACGATATTTATGCTGCCCATCAATTTGAGGGTGAAGAGTGTATATACATGAAATATACAGCGAAGAATTACGTCCCTTCAACAAAGGAAGAGTTTGATAGAGGCACTGAGATTACCAAAGAGGAAGCCCTTATTAAACTAAGAAGGCTTAAAGGGCTTTGAACTAACAACTCTATTTCTTATTTTGCCACCATAAATTATATAATTTATGGTGGCATTGTCACGCCTGTATACCCAACACTAGACAACGAGCAGATTAAATTGAATTTAAATGGCCTGAGTCCAGTGCAATAGCGTACTCAGGCCTTGTCAGCACCCAACTGATATGTTCAATGTAAAGGGATCACTTCAGGTCCCCCCGCTCCGGATTTTTTCATATTTTTTTCCATTCCAATGTCTGGCCTGCCATAAGTGGAACAACATGGTCGTTTCCAAAGGGGAGGGTATCCGGAATCTGCCAGGATTGACGCACCAGCGTTATTTTTTCCGTATTGGGAGGCAATCCGTAAAACTGTGCACCATTCAGGCTGGCAAAAGCCTCAAAGTGATTCAGAGCATGATGATCATCAAAGGTTTTGGCATACAGTTCAATTGCGTGCAAAGCGGTATAACACCCGGCACAGCCACAGGCACTTTCTTTCTGATCTTTCGGATGAGGTGCTGAATCTGTACCAATGAAAAAGCGATGGTTACCACTGATAGCGGCATGAATGAGGGCCTTGCGGTTTTCTTCTCTTTTCAGAACCGGAAGGCAGTAATAATGGGGGCAGAGTCCACCAGTAAAGATGGCGTTGCGGTTAAAAAGAAGATGATGCGCGGTAATGGTGGCACCGATTTCCCCTTCTGCCTGTGCTACATATTGTGCCGCTTCCTTTGTTGTAATATGTTCAAAAACGATTTTTAGTCCGGGAAGGGCTTTTCTCAAGGGGAGCAGTACACGGTCGATGAAAACGGCTTCTCTGTCAAAAATATCCACTTCCGGATCGGTTACTTCGCCATGCATCAAGAGTGGCATGCCATGTTGTTGCATGGCCTCCAGTGTTTTCATGCATCTGGAAATATCGGTAACACCGGCATCCGAGTTGGTTGTGGCACCGGCCGGATAGAGCTTGACAGCATGAACAATTCCGCTTTCCCGTGCTTTTCTTATTTCATCAGGTGAAGTATTGTCTGTCAGATAAAGCGTCATCAGCGGCTCAAACCCTGCCTCTGGTGCAATAGCGGCCAGGATGCGCTGCTGATAAGCGACAGCTTGTTCGGTAGTGATTACCGGTGGGCGCAGGTTGGGCATGATGATCGCCCGCCCGAACTGGGCGGCGGAGTGTCGAATAACGGATTTTAGGGCATCACCATCTCTCAGGTGTAAATGCCAGTCATCCGGGCGGGTAATTTCGATTCGGTCTGTTCGGGTTGGTGACATGCAGCTTCTTTCTCGTTGCGTGTGATTGATCTGAATGAAATATTTTACTTTGTGTTTTGGCATAACGTATGCTCATGTTAGCCGTATAGAGGGCGTGAAAGGAAAATATGTCAGAAAAAATAGTCAAGATAATGACAAAAACGGGTGATGGGGGCATGACAGCACTGGCAGATGGCCGCCGCCTTGCAAAATTCAACTCGCGAATTGAGGCTATCGGCAATGTGGATGAACTGAATTCTCTAATCGGACTGGTGTTATCCGAAAAGTTGCCCTCTGAAGTAGAGACAGAACTGCTGGCTATTCAGCATGATCTCTTTGATATAGGAGCCGAACTGGCGGAGGCTGGCGGGGAATTGATGGAAGACCGGTTGATGCGCCTAGAAAGCCAGGCTGGGAAAAGGGAGGAGACTCTTGCGCCTTTGCAGGGATTTATTTTTCCCGGTGGAGTGAGAGAGGGCGCTCTTTTTCATTATGCCCGCACGGTTTGTCGTCGTGCAGAACGGTCGGTCTTTGCGTTGACTGAATCGGAAGATGTTTCGCCAGTTATTGGAAAATACATGAACCGGCTTTCCGATGTGTTGTTTATCTATGCGCGTGTTATCAATTGTGAGGCCGGCAAAACGGAGCAGTTGTGGCAGAAAAACAAAAGCAACGCGTTATAGGCGTCGCTTTTGCCAGACGTTTTTCCGTCAGGCTCGTTTGTCAAATTCAATCAGTGCGTAGGCGGAATGATTATGTATGGATTCAAAATTTTCTGCTTCGAGGGTGTATGCCACAATACGGTCATCCGCATTCAATACGCCGGCAACATCACGAACAAGATCTTCCACAAATTTGGGATTTTCATAGGCGCGTTCGGTGACAAATTTTTCGTCCGGGCGCTTCAGCAGTCCGTAAAGTTCGCAGGAACCCTGCTTTTCAATTAGGGCGATCAGTTCCTCAATCGGGAAATCGGCATTTAAAAGCGCATTGACAGTGATATGCGAACGCTGGTTGTGGGCACCGTAAGCGGAAATTTCTCGTGAGCAGGGGCAAAGACTGGTAACCGGCACGAGTACTTTCTGCCAGACTTCGATTCCATTCTGACCGATTTCACAAACAAGCGTGATTTCGTAATCCATCAGGCTTTCCACCTGCGAAACGGGTGCATTTTTTCTGACAAAATAGGGAAAGGTAACTTCAATCCGTCCTTTTGATGCGTCCAGCAGTTCCAGCATATCTTCAAGCAGCCTGGTAAAGGCACCAACATCCATGGGCAGGACATCTTCTTGGTTGGTTTCTTCCAGCAGGGCAATAAAGCGGGACATGTGCGTGCCCTTTTTTTCTTCAGACAGTTGCACATACATATTCCAGACCCCCACAGTCGGCTGAATACCGGATGCGGTTTGGATACGGAAAGGATGTCTGACGCCTTTAACGCCGACACGCTGTATTGCGATCCGTCTGGTGTCGGGCGTGTTCTGCACGTCCGGAATGGTCGGGTTTTCCAGATTCATATGATGCTCTGATACGCAGTCTGATGCACAGCCAACCGGACTTGCGTCCGGGTCTGCTGCAAAAGTATGAGTATCGCGTAAATTCATGATAAAGCCTTTAAAGGTACAACACTGGTACCGGTTTTTGCAAATCCGCTGATGGCTGTCCGTTCATTTTTCTGCCAGAAAGCGTTCCCTGATCGTTTTTGCGATTCCCTTTGCGTCTAGTCCACAACGGGAAAGAAGCTGCCCGACTTCGCCATGATCAATAAATTCATCGGGCAGGCCCAATATCAGAATCGGTAGTGTTATCCCGGCTTCTGAAAGGTATTCCGCTACGGCGGCGCCAGCACCGCCTGCCATCGATCCTTCTTCAACTGTAACAAGAGCACGATGCGTTTTTGCCATTTCCAGAACCAGATCCTGATCCAGGGGTTTGACAAAACGCATATTGACGACGGTGGCATCCAGTTCTTCGGCGGCCTGAAGTGCCGGTGCCAGCATGCTTCCGAAAGCCAGTATGGCAACATCATTGCCGGTTCTGCACTTCTGTGCCTTGCCAAATGCTATGGTGGCAAGATCGTCTGTTACCCTGACACTAGGACCATAACCACGCGGATAACGAACGGCTGCTGGTCCATTATAGTGGAATGCAGTAGAAAGCATCTGGCGCGCTTCATTTTCATCCGCTGGTGCCATGATCACCATATTGGGAATGCAGCGCAGATAGGCCATATCGTAGTTGCCGGCATGAGTTGCTCCGTCAGCACCAACCAGTCCGGCGCGGTCAAGTGCAAAGGTCACATCCAGATTCTGTAGGGCAACATCGTGAATCAGTTGATCATAGGCACGTTGCAGAAAGGTGGAATAGATGGCGACAACCGGTTTGAGTCCCTCACAGGATAGTCCTGCAGCGAAGGTAACAGCATGCTGTTCAGCAATCCCCACATCAAAATAACGATTTGGATACGTCTGGGCAAACTGCACCATGCCGGAACCCTCCCGCATGGCCGGCGTTATGCCGACAAGACGGCTGTCCTGAAATGCCATATCACATAACCATTTACCAAAAACGTCCGTATAGGTCGGGAGAGTGGAGACCGACGGTTTGACCCCTTCTTCCGGGCTGAATTTTCCCAGTCCGTGATACAGAATCGGATCGGCCTCTGCCAGTTTGTAGCCTTGTCCTTTTTTGGTAACGATGTGCAGAAATTGCGGACCCACAAGCTGTTTCAGATTCTGCAGGGTCGGGATCAGCGAATCTAGGTCATGTCCATCAATCGGGCCGATATAGTTAAAGCCGAATTCTTCGAAAAGGGTTGCTGGCACAATCATGCCTTTGGCATGTTCCTCAAGGCGTTTGGCAATTTCCTGCACTGGAGGGGGGAGCATTTTCCCCACATTTCTGGCTGCGGTATAAAATTTGCCGGAAATCAGGCGTGCCAGATGGCGATTCAATGCGCCAACAGGTGGTGAGATGGACATGTCATTGTCATTTAATATCACCAGCATCCGGATGTCATCATAGACACCGGCATTGTTCAGGGCTTCGAAAGCCATACCTCCCGTCATGGCACCATCACCGATAACGGCAACGGAATGGTAATTTTCTTTCCTGATTTTTGCGGCCATTGCCATGCCAAGAGCCGCAGAGATGGAGGTGGAAGAATGTGCTGTGCCAAATGCGTCATACTCGCTTTCCGGGCGTTTGGGAAAGCCTGAGATGCCATTCAACTGGCGCAGCGTTTTCATCTGTTCGCGTCGCCCGGTCAGGATTTTGTGTGGATAACTCTGGTGACCCACATCCCATACCAGACGATCTACCGGGGTATTGAAAACGTAATGCAGTGCGATGGCGAGTTCAATGGTTCCCAGATTGGAAGAAAGATGTCCGCCAGTGCGGGAAACCGCCTGAATAATAAAGTCACGCAGTTCAGTTGCAAGCAGGTCAAGTTGTGAACGCTGCAGTTTGCGTAGATCGGATGGATCATGAATGGTGCTTAGCAGAGTCATCATTTATCCCGTTGTACAATCAGGTCGGCAAGCTGTCTGAGGCAACTTGCCTTTTCATCAAACATATCAAGTGACTGGTGGGCATCAAGCCGGAGTTTTTCCGCCAGTGCCCTTGATTTGTCCAGTCCCAGAATAGAAACATAAGTGGGTTTGTTGTCTGCTGCATCCTTTCCTGCGGTTTTGCCAAGTGTTTCGGAATCTGCCGTTGCATCCAGAATATCGTCAACCACTTGGAATGCCAGACCAATGGCATTGGCGTATGCCTTCAGTGCGTGCGCTTCATCCGCGCTCGGAAAACGCCCGCAAAGGCAGCCCAGAAAGATGGAGGCTTCCAGTAGTGCGCCCGTTTTGAGACCATGCATCTGTTCAAGCTGTTCCAGTGAAAGTTGATGGCCAACACTGGCCAGATCAATGGCCTGTCCGCCGCACATCCCGGGCGAGCCTGCCGCGTCACCCAGTATCTGCAGCATTTCGATTGTGCGTTCGGGGGCAATATCCTGCCGCGAAAGAACGGCAAAGGCCTGGGATTGCAGGGCGTCGCCAGCCAGAAGTGCAGTCGCTTCATCGTACTGTATATGAACGGTTGGTTTGCCACGTCGCAGAACATCATTATCCATACAGGGCAGATCGTCATGCACCAAGGAATAGGCATGAATCATTTCAACAGCCGCACCTGCGCGTGCCAGGGCAGAGGGGGGGGCATTAAAAAGGGCGCCTGAGGCAAATACCAGCATGGGGCGAACACGTTTTCCTCCATCCAGCGTGGCATAACGCATGGCATCATGCAGGCGCTCAGGAACCCGGGAAGAGGGTGGAAGCAGGTTTGAAAGCGTTTCTTCCATGGTTGCCTGGATGGACTGCATCCATTCTTCAAAAGCGGTCATATCTGCCATCATTTGCCTTCGTTTGTGCTGTCTGGCTGAAAGGGCTTCAGCATTTCCCGATCCAGCACCTCGATTTGACGGTCAACTTTTTCCAATTGTATCGTGCAGTAGCGTACAAGCTCCACTCCCCGCTGGTAGGCCGTGATGGATGTTTCAAGTGGAAGTTCACCTTCCTCGAGCTGTGCAACAAGGCGGCTCAACTCAGCCATGGCGGATTCAAAGGACTCGATTTTTGTATTGTCAGTCTTTTTTTCAGTTTTATCGGACATAGAAATGATCCATTCGACATATTTGGCAGCAGGTGTAAAATCACTAATCTGCCCGTGCACACAAAACTGGCACGGAAACCGATTATTATACGCCAGCTTCGCTTAATCCCATGATTTCAGCCAGCTTTCATCATGATAATGGCAAGGTCCTGATACCGCAGGCGGCGACAGACTAAAGACATCATTTCATGCAATCGCTCTGGATGGTATTTGCCGCGCTCCTGTTTTCTCTCATGGGCGTTTGCGTCAAGCTGCTCTCCGGTACCTATTCAACGCCCGAGATTGTCATGTATCGCAGCGTTATCGGTGCGGTTTTCATGTTTTTTGTGGTGCTTTTTCGCAAGGGAAGTTTTCGAACAGAGTTCTTCTGGCAGCATCTGTGGCGGGGGGTAATTGGTGTGACTGCACATGGCCTCTGGTTTTATGCCATGGTGTTTCTTCCGCTTGCCACTGCCGTAACGCTGAATTACATGTCTCCAATCTGGATTGCCGCCTTTCTCTTTCTTATCGGCCTTTTCCATCGCCGTGTCGGTTTTGAGTGGCGGCTGGTATTTGCAATACTGACCAGTTTTATCGGGGTGGCATTACTGCTTCGTCCGACTATCCATGCAGACCAGTGGGCAGCCGGACTGGNCNGACNNGTTTNCGGAATCCTGGCGGCAATGGCTTACCTACAGGTGAGGCGTCTGGGTGAACTGGGTGAACCGGAGTATCGGGTGGTTTTCTATTTTTGCGTGATTGGCTCCATCTGCGCCGCCCTTGCCTGTGTAGTAAGCGCTTGCTTACCCGGAAGCGACGGAGTCATATGGCATTCACATGACTGGTATGGTTTTTCCATGCTGACCGTTATCGGGGTGTCAGCCGCTATTGCGCAGGTGGCAATGACACGCGCCTATCATCTTGGTAAAACGCTGGTAACCGCAAATTTGCAATATACGGGCATTGTTTTTTCCAGTATCTGGGGCATCCTGATATGGGATGATGCCTTGGGTTTTTATGGCTGGCTAGGGGTGGTCATCATTATGGGAAGTGGTATTGCGACGACCTTTTTTGATGTTCGCCATAAAATGACCACAACATCAGCGGTTTTTCAGGATGCGAAAAAGCGGCTGATGAATTTATCCCACACCAATCAGCCGAAAAAATAAATCGTGGATCAGTTAAAAGACGTTAATGTGCTTCATCCCAGTTGTTGCCATCACCGACTTCTGCGATGAGCGGGACTTTCAGGCGGGCGACCTGCGACATCAACTCGGGAAGATGTCGACGTATGGTTTCCAGTTCATTTACCGGCACTTCCAGTACCAGTTCATCATGTACCTGCAGAATAAGGCGGGATTTCAGCTTTTGCGTTTCTAGCCAGTTTTGAGTAGCCACCATTGAAAGCTTGATGATGTCAGCAGCCGTTCCCTGCATGGGTGCATTGATGGCGGCCCGTTCTGCAGCCTGTCGGCGCGGGCCGTTTGGCGAATTGATTTCCGGTAGCCACAAACGTCGGCCAAAAACAGTTTCAACATAGCCGTTTTCCCGCGCCTGCTGACGGATATTTTCCATATAACGGGCAACCCCGGGATAGCGGTGAAAATAACGCGCAATATAATCCTGTGCTGCATGGCGGCTGATGCCCAGATTACCGGCTAGCCCAAATGCGCTCATGCCGTAAATCAGACCGAAATTGATGACTTTGGCGTGGCGCCGCTGTTCGGATGTGACTTCCAGTGCAGTGACTTCAAAAATTTCACCTGCGGTTGCGCGGTGGATGTCTTCCCCGTTAGCAAACGCCTGGATCAGTCCTGGGTCTTCAGACATATGCGCCATAATACGCAATTCGATCTGGGAGTAGTCTGCTGAAACGATTCTGCTACCTTCCGGGGCGACGAAGGCCTCGCGTATACGTCTTCCTTCTGCCGTTCTGATGGGGATATTCTGCAGGTTCGGGTCGCTGGATGCCAAGCGACCGGTTACGGCGACTGCCTGGGCAAAATTGGTGTGTACCCGTTGTGTGGCAGGATTGACCATGCGGGGCAGTTTGTCAGTGTAGGTGGATTTCAGCTTGGCCATGCTCCTGTATTCAAGGATGATTTTCGGAAGCGGGTAATCTTCGGCGAGTTTTTGCAGTACTTCCTCGTTGGTTGACGGGGTACCGGATGGCGTTTTTTTCACGACAGGGAGTTGCAGCTTCTCAAAAAGAATCTCGCCCAACTGTTTGGGTGAATTCAGGTTGAATGGCTGCTCGGCTGTCTCATGGGCGTTTTCCTCAAGGATTGCCATTTTTTCGCCCAGTTCCCCAGACTGCTGTGCCAGCAGCTTCGGGTTGATGAGGACACCATGTCGCTCGATTTTTTGCAGGACAACGGCACTGGGCAGCTCGATGTTTTCATAGATGAAGGTCAGTTTTTCATCTGCACTGATCTGCGGCCACATGGCTTCGTGGAGTTGCAGGGTAATATCCGCATCTTCTGCTGCATAGTCAGTGGCTCTTTCAATATCCACGTCGGCAAATCCGATCTGCGATGCGCCTTTGCCGCAGATATCTTCGTAACTTGTTGTTTTCCTATCCAATATTCGCTGGGCAAGGTTGCTCATGTCATGGCGACGGTGTGATTCAAGGACATATGACTGAAGCAGCGTATCATGGGCAATGCCCTGTAACGGGATGCCCAGATTGGCGAAAACATGGCTGTCGTACTTCATGTTTTGCCCCACCTTCTTCTTTTGCGGATTTTCCAGCCAGGCTCTCAGTTTTTCGAGAACCTCATCCTGATTCAGTTGTGGCGGCATGCCCGGATAGTTGTGAGTGAGCGGGATATAGGCAGCATGACCGGGTTCAACGCAAAACGAAATACCTACCAGTCGGGCCTGCATTGGATCCAGAGAGGTTGTTTCTGTATCCAGCGCAGTAAGTGCAGCTGATTCAATACGGTTCAGCCATGTGTCCAGTGCCGAGGTGGTCAGGATGGTTTCATAACGGGTGGTGGCAGGCACCGGTTTTTCCCGGGGCACATCGAAAAGCATTCCCTGGGTCGTGCTGGCAGGGGATTCTGCAGGCGTATTTTGTTCCATTTCCCTTAGCCAAGCTTTGAACCCGCATTGTTCAAAGAGTGTTTTCAGTCCATCGGTGTTAACCGGCTGGCGGGAAAAAAGGGTTTCGATGGAACCGGTTGCGTCACCCAGATTACAGTCAGTCCTGATCGTGATTAATTCTTTTGCTCTAGGGAGCCAGTCGATGGTCTGGCGAAGATTTTCGCCAACATTGCCCTTGATTTCGTCGGCATGCGAGACGATGTTCTCGAGTGTGCCATATTGCGACAGCCACTTCAGGGCTGTCTTGGGGCCGACTTTGGAAACCCCGGGAATATTGTCTGATGTATCGCCAATCAGGGAGAGATAATCGATGATGGATTCGGGAGGGATGCCGAATTTTTCAATAACACCGTCCCGATCCAGCTTTTCATTGCTCATCGTATTGATCAGGGTGACTTCATCACTGACAAGTTGCGCCATATCCTTGTCGGCGGTTGCAATAATGGTTTCAAACCCTTCTTTACGGGCTTTTTTTGCAAGGGTGCCGATGACATCATCAGCTTCCACCCCTTCTACAGATAGGATGGGCCAGCCGAAAAAACGGATAGCATCATGGATGGGGGCGACTTGGCTGACAAGATCGTCCGGCATGGATGTGCGGTTGGCTTTATATTCTGGATAAATGGTGTCCCGAAAGGTCTTGCCCTTTGCATCAAAAACGCAGGTGAGGTATGCTCCCTGATAGTCCCGATCCAGACGGCGTAGCATGTTCATCATACCGTAGATCGCCCCGGTTGGTTTTCCGGCCGGACTCCGCAGATCGGGTAACGCATAATATGCCCGGTAAAGAAAGCTAGAGCCATCGACCAATAATAGGATTTTTTTCATATGGAAAAAGAAGAAAAAAACGGAAAAAGCATCGTAAAACTGCGTGAAGTTGAAGACGTCAATTACGCTACCATTAGAAAAGCGCGCGAATCATGGAGCATGTTCTCCATTATGTCAGAGTTTATCGAGACAACAGAACACCTTTCTGAACTGAACCCCGCCGTGACGGTTTTTGGTTCCGCTCGCATTCACCCGGACAACCCCTATTATATCCAGTGCATGGAACTGTCCCGTCGCCTCTCTGATGCCGGCTTTGCCGTCATTTCAGGTGGTGGTCCCGGTATTATGGCCGCGGCCAACCGGGGCGCCTTTGAAGGCCAGTCCTTGTCTGTTGGTCTGAATATTGATCTGCCTTTTGAGCAGACCCCCAATCGCTGGCAGAATATTTCACTGAACTATCGCCACTTTTTCCCGCGCAAGGTTGCTTTTGCAAAATATGCTGATGCCTATGTTCTTTTCCCTGGTGGATTTGGTACGCTGGATGAACTTTGTGAAGTGCTGACGTTGATTCAGACCGGAAAATCCCGCCGCATCCCCATCATTCTTGTTGGATCTGATTTCTGGAATGGTTTTCTCGAATGGCTCAAAAATGTCCTGATTCCATATGGTACGCTTTCACCGGAAGATGTGGATCTGATGAAGGTGATTGATGAAACCGACAAGGTTCTGGAAGAAATTTTCCGTTTCTATGAGCTGCGCCCCACCGGGCCATCCGAAGAAGAGAGACAAAAGATGATGTACCTGTAAAATCAGGTATCGTCATTGGAGCTGCGTTTGCTACAATAACATCATCATTTATCTAGGCGGTGTGATGACCATGCGAATATTTTCAGATATCAGGTTGCTTTTACTTTGTGCTGTTTTTGCTGCAGCCCCTTTTGCCGTGGCACAGGATGCAGAAAAGGCGGTTCAATCTGCTGATGAGCTTGAGCTGATTGATGAAGTCGAGCAGCCGACCATTACCATTCGCAAGCCGGATGCCACCAGGGAAATCACGGAGCGCCGGGAAAATGGGGTTGTCAGGGAAATCAAGGTTCAAAGCGGTGTGGGCACTTACTATCTCTACCCGAACAAGGCACTTGGCAGTGACTTCGATGATGGGACGTCAAAACGTCGCCCGGCGATGTGGCGGGTTCATGAATTCGACATGACGGGGCAACGCCCGGATCAGGCGGGTAGTGAGACCGAGGATGATTTTGATTACACCAGTGATGCACCGGTACCACCGGTATCCAGGTAAACCGTTTTTTATGCGTTGAACTGCTCCGGATTTTTAATGGCTGTTTTTACCCCCGTTAGTATGGAAGAACTGGTTCCCTGGCTGGACCAGTATGATGTTGGACAAGCGTTAAGGATACAGGGAATCAGTTCCGGTATCGAAAACAGCAATTTTTTTGTGACAACAGATCAGGGTGAGTATGTACTTACCCTCTTTGAAAAACTTACAGCACAGGAACTACCCTATTATCTGAACCTGATGCATCACCTAGCTGAGCGTCATATCCGGGTGGCTGATCCTATTCTGGACAGGGACGGCGGTATTCTGGGAACGCTTTGTGGCAAGCCTGCCAGCCTAGTGACCAAATTTTTTTGTGACAACAGATCAGGGTGAGTATGTACTTACCCTCTTTGAAAAACTCACAGCACAGGAACTACCCTATTATCTGAACCTGATGCATCATCTAGCTGAGCGTCATATCCGGGTGGCTGATCCTATTCTGGACAGGGACGGCGGTATTCTGGGAACGCTTTGTGGCAAGCCTGCCAGCCTAGTGACCA
>JGI994J12354_10004925_pt1 | contig 11766 bp, 4 predicted proteins | sample IntmicLarv3ML3BL_FD_12354 | JGI IMG/M metagenome (IMG submission 12354) | reverse complement strand
ACCTCCTCGTGGCCTGGATAACCCTGCAGCTTGCCCTCTTCCGGGCCGAAGGTCTTATCCGCAAGGTCGGCAAACCTTTCCATGACGGCCAGCAGACGCCGATCGCCCGTGTTCTCGTACAGCGCGACGGCGGCCTCCATCATGTGGCCTGCGCAGTATAGCTCGTGCGCGTCGCGGAGATCCCGGAACTTGCCATCCGGGGCTTTTAAGATGAAGTAGGTGTCCATGTAGCCATCGGGCTGCTGCGCCTTCTCGATCAAGCGTACCAGCTCGAAAGCGTTGTCGCGCAGCGTAGCGTCGTCATTGTCGGCCAAAATGTAGCCGACCGCCTCGAGAAATTTGGCAAGGTCGGAATCCTGAAAGACCATCCCCCGGAACTCGCCCTCAGCCTCGCCGGCCGCTATGCGAAAGTTCTCCACGGCATGGCTCTTTTCTGCGCCATCGATGTTGTCATTCAGTGCATCCCATTGGTAGGGAAGCATCGCGGTGCGCACTATCTCCCGCGCGCGGGAGAGGAAGGGGTCGGTTAGCTTGACATTCTTCATGGGTATCGGTGCTATGCGTTGCATGGTTCGCGCCCTCCTCTTTGTCATCCTGCTGTTCACCACTTGCATTATACCAGTTGGATTTGCTGGCGTCACCCTTGGTTGTACGCCTTTTGCCTCCCTCCTACACGCAAATCTCCAACATCGGTCGATACGCGAGAGCCTAGCATTTCACCCTCTTGTGTAGTTGCCATGCTATTGTTCGTAGCTCATATAGTCATTATGGACTATATGCAAATATGTCATCGTAATCAACCAACAAACGGAAATCCACAAGCCCAAAGGCGGTTCCACCAGCCGCTTCTCTGTTATCGCGCACCTCAATCCTCAGCATTTTCACACCTGTAACATCGACACTTATTTCACCGGAAGGAAGCGTTTCCGGCGTCATTATGAAGGAATATAGCTCCACTCCATCACCTATGATTTTCAGCGTTGTATAGAAATTATCTACGTTTTGACCTTTCATGACTACGATGTTTCCACGCAAATATTTGTATTGCTCGGATAAGTCGTATTCGTTCCAAACCCAGCTTATTTCTTCAGTGTAATTCCACCTTGCAACCCACGCTGTCAATCCATGTTCATGCGTGTTTCCATGAATGTCTACATTTCCATTGCGTGTTCCGATTTTATCAATAAAACTGTCTCCTTGGTTGCCGGTATATCTGGCGCTGTCAATAGGGCGTAGCTCTTCGATAAAGGCACCTTTGACAACACCGGTTGATGGACTTCCGCTCAAATCTGACCATTCGCAGATAAAGCCAATGGTGTCCAGATTATAGAAGCTATTGTTATTCACCGCACCAACATCATTATTTAAGTCATCCCATGTGCCTAATGAACCACCCCATACACCATATGATGTCCGAAACATATCTAAATAATGTTCTACTCCATTTTCGTTGTCAGGTTGCCTTGGATCCCAGTTAGTATATTCAAACGCCTCTCCCGTGATCCACTTCCACACACCTTCAGCGCCTTCATCTGTTCCTCCAAGCCAATAACAATTCTTTGTGCCGTTTGTGATAAGACTTTCAACAACTTGTTGCTCTTCTGCTGAGGTTATTGTTACCAATCTTCCCCCTATATCTTCGCATAGAGTCCTTGCTTCTTTCCATGTTGCCCCGTAGTCAAACAAAGCATATCGACTATTCTCATATTCTACAATATTGCTAGCGTCACCAATGTTAATGGACATGGTTGCTGGTGAATGAGGCAAATCTGCTGATTTTAGGTGTGTGTCATTATAGTCGATTACAGTAGTTCTTCTTTCGTCTATATCATATTGAAAACTCGAATGGATCGATAAAATATCCCGTGCATCTTTTTGACGGACACTCAGTGGAATAGTAACATCCGGGAACTCAATATCATCCGCCGACTTTGGGTTTCCAGCATCCAGCCCAAAACGTGAAAACGCACTCTTTCTATGTTCTAAAAAAGCTTCGGTTTCGTCGCCTTCTATCCAATCACCCATACCAAGCTCTCCAGTACCAACTCCATAGGATTTGTCATGTATCGTTATTGAAAATCCCCAATCTAGGTTCTCATGTGTTTGGAATTCAAAATTAAAGCAAGATTTCGATAGAGAGTATATGGAAAAGTAATATCCGTGTTCGCCAGATGCCATATTTATAAGCTCATATCCAAGAAACCTCTCGCCATTGTGCTCCTTAATAAAAGTGTTCAGATGACTCAATCCATCTCCATACAATGTAAGTTCATCTCCTCTATCATTGCTTCCTCCATGCGTGGCCATTATGGTGTCAAGCAAGACAACACTCCCATTGTTTATGGTATAATAGTCAAAGACAAATTTGTTTTCTATCCTATCTTCATAGCGCACAAATTCCTCGGTTCTCACTACTAGCAAATCCTCTATACCATCACCATTTAAGTCATCAATAAAAGAACTTAAGATACCCTCCTTGATACTAAAATATATTGTGCTATTTTCCCAACTATCAACTTCCGTTTGAAGGAAAGAACCCGATGGAGAAACACCATGCTTTGGTATTAACACATCGCGAATAAATTCCGCATATGTAGAGGCGGCTATTGAGTGCACGTCCTCGCTGCGAGGGATTCTCACACTGCTCTTAATGTTGGCTAGATCGGTAGGTATCGTATCTCTTATACACTCTTCTAGCGTGATTCGGCTAGCATAGTTATGAAGTCTGCTGGAATCAGCGCGGTTATTCCAATAGGATAATAAAGAACGAACATCAGGATTACTTTTATCATTTTCGTAGATCTCAGTCAATAACGTGCAAATTGCGATATTGCTGTTGTTGAGGAACTGCATTGCGTTATATACATATATATAATCATCAATATTGGTTGATCCGTTCACAACCGCCCAACGGCTCTCGTTATATTGCCTTAATGTTTTGTCTTGCATATCCTTGAGGCAGAACACCAAGTCGTACTTATCCATTTTTTCAAACTCACCATTGAGGGCCAACCGCATGATTGCATTACCAATGGAAAACCCCGCTAAAGCTGATCCAATTGCGTCCTTTACGACGTTTCCAGCAAGTTTTTCAATGACTAAATCACCCAGTTTCATAGTGTCCACTATTTCCAGCGTTATATCGCGAGCTGCCGGCAAAAAATAATCATCAAACCGTTTTTCAGCCATGCCAATCGCATTGTTGACACCGCGGTAAAGACTCAGACCCAAATCGGACTGACTGCTTCCATTGGGCTTAGTAACGGATGCTTTGAGCGATTGAATTTGCGGAGAACCAACCGTCGCTAGTTTATTGTACATAACAAGGCCATTAACTAATGGTTGCGCAAAATCATTAACTTTACTTGCGACGTTAAGTGCACGTAGACTGTTGACTATATCAGCGTCATATAAACTCGAAGGCAATCCCTCAAGTTCCTCGATCACCATCTCGTTCAGTTCATCTCCAAAGAATGTTAAGAACAAGTTCAGAAATTCAATCTCATTTTCGACTGAAGACCCCGCCGTATTCTCACCATCATAGGTCATATAGTAAATAGCGGCGTCCCGATATTTGTCGGCATTGAGTCCTTGACCACTTACAGAATTTACAATATAGGTAAATCCCCGATCAAAAATATTCGCCATAAAGGTTCCAATTTTCACTCCTAGAACACTCTTGATCGGCAAATCACGATCAAAATCGAAAACAAAGTAATTCATATCCCAACCTGCATAGTTATCGATAAGTGAAGAAAAATTACAAAAAACATAGATGCTATCATCCTTAACTACTTCCACACTATTTAGCATTCTGAGAGCTGCTGACAAGGGCAAATAAGTGTAACCTTGATTCATAATGACTTTGTTTAGTTGCAAATGTATCCCCAAGTCAGCATAAAGGACACTGCCGTCTGGCTTAACGGCAATCTTTCGATAGCCTCGTTCAAAAATCACCTTATCGCTCCAGTAACTGCATCCATAACCAGTCAGGTCTGCAAGTGTACCAGCATCCATGTATATTTCGTCATCAACGATTAATGCTTTTTTGTGTATAGGTGTTTCGATAAAAACGGACGCCAGCCTCAACACAACATACTCGATCTCGCTCTCCACAGCAACAACACGAGGAACAATAGATAGCCAAATAAGCGCTACGAGCAAAAGCAAAGCAATCGACTTTTTCATCATTGGTTTACCTCCCGAAGGTAATCTTGCAAAAGTTCACGATACGCATCTGATACACCGCCTGTCATAGTGGTGAGAATTTCATCCGTCACGAGAACCTTCCACTGCGCTCCATCTTTTATCAACGTAGCATCAACAAAGGTGCGTTGCATTTGCGCTCTTTGGACTATATCCTTGACTGCATTGTTGATATTTTTCATTGTATTTGTATCGTCTGGATCAATCTGCGACGTATTAATATATTCCAGCAACTCGTCCTTTATATATGGAACGCTTATTTCAACAGTATAAGTAACTTTTTCTGATTCGATAGTATTCTGCACAATGCTCCAGGTTAGCTTTTCAAAAACATGCCTCGTAACGCCGCCTTCACCATCTTGATCTGCGAAGCCATCAAAGCCTGCACTTAGAAGCTTCACCTGTGTCCAGTTGCTTGTTTTGAAGCCATCAAGCCACTTTTCAAGGTACTCTTGTGGCGGCGCATTATCAGATACAGGAGGCGTCGCCCGATAAGGCATTGGATCATCATTTGTCTCCGGCTTTTTAACAACCACTTCTGAAGTAATGTAATTGCCCGCTTCGTCAACCTCGGGCGCAGCGAAGACGACACCCGTTTTACCATTGTTATCGCCAATGAATGCTTCCCACGCTTCAAGATTTGCATTAGCAATTGGGCTAGCGGCGTTCTTTGCATCCAACGTTTGCATCCCGAAAATAGCGGCAATAAACTCATCGAAAGATGATGTGCTCCAAATATCCGGGTGCAGCGCGAGCAGAAAACCGCCGACGAAAAGCGCCGTCGCCATCACGACGCACAAGATGACAGCCAGCACGCGCTTCCGTTTCCGCTTCGCCTTTGGCCGTGTTTTTTGCCTCGGCTCATCTTGCGTTGATGATATCCTCGCAGATGGAGGCACTGCCTGTTTAGGTGAAGGTTCTTTCACTTCACGCGGAACCATTCGTTTTTGCGGCGATACCTTTTGCCCGTCAGGCGGAGATGATGCCTTTCGCAAAGCGAAAGCAGGCTTCGCTTCCGAAGACGCTTCGGCTGATAAAGATTGTCCACAGGATTCGCAAAATTGATTATAGGGCTTTGCCTTTGTACCGCATTTTGGACAATACATCCCGATACACTCCATTCATGATGTAGGTTTCAATCGACGGTGTGCGATTGGCAGTATCACTGAAATAGTCAAGTAGAGCTGATCTGCCCCGAAATCAGTACCAACAGCAAGTGCATTCAAAGCTATTGATTGTTGGTCTGCGAACACGCTGGCGATACTCAATAAGGCTCCTCGGTGTGCAGACTTGCAACTTCGAGTAGTGAGACACTAGTGAGATAAAGGTGATGGTCTTTATCGACGTTGAGCGTTCCTTCCACGACCACTTCGTATTGATTGTGCTGCCTCCATTCATCAGGTGCAACCATCAGTCGCATAAATTGGGTTTCGCCAAATCTGCCGTCAATTCGGTATCTAGCATATTCGCCATGTTCGATATCGAAGTCGAGATAGACTGCCTCGTCGTTAGCCACAGTATCATCTGGAAGAATGGTCAAAATTCCTCGTGCAGAATATGTCTCACCCTGTTCTAGCAACTCAAACCAACTGCCAATTGAAAACGGTATCACACCCACTTCAATACGAGTCACCCTTTGCGCTTCATCCAGTTCAACCGACACATCGCACTCGAGGTTCCCAGACAAAATAAATGCATAATCATTGTCTACATGACGACGCTCTTCTGAAAAAAGCATATCCGCCTCACTCTGTAATCTCTCATCGTCGTTATATAAATCCTTATATACTCTGATAAAGTGTTCTTTTGCTTTTTCAATGCACTCTTTTAGAGTATCCCCGATTCTGATCCCAGCAACATTATGCTGGCTATTTCCTTTGATGATAAAGTATCGTATGTGTTTTCCATTCTGGCTAGTAATTACCAATGTCTCTTCGTCTTCAATAAATGTGTATCCTTCCTCAAACTTCATTTCTTTTGCCAACATCTCGCTTATTTCATCGATATCATTGTCAATAACTGAATAGATATCTATCGATTCTCCGCTAACTGTTTCTCGATAAGAGAGGATAGTATCTCGCAAGCGCATGTCATCATAGTCAACCAGATATTTCAGTGCAAGGTCGCGCGTAAAGCCATACATCCGATGATCGTCGCTTGCAGTAATATGCTTTATTTCCCCTAAAATTCTGCATATATTCCTGTTTTTTTCTCTCAATGAATCAATATACTCTGGCACATTATCATGCGAGCTTTTGACCGATTCAATGCCGGCTTCGCGGGCAATCAGGCAAGACTTTAAGAAGGTGTAAGCGCTCAACATGCTCTTTTCGATTCCGCTTTTGTTATTCATTTCGCCATACAGGCAATTGTCACGATGACCGAAATACACTTGCATAGAATCTGTCTGAAGGAGTAGCGCGTATAGCGCTAATTCAAAACTGTCTGCCGAAGATAAGCCATCACGAAGATAAGGTATGGTCGCTGACGCAAAATCCCATACTGCCTTCGCTGCTATCCCTTGAGCGCCTAAAAGTGCCTTCTCCAGACCGGTTGCAGAAAGAATCATGTCCACCCAGTTATCGGCGACGATTTTCGAAATGGCGTAGTTAACAATGTCACCACGGAATGCGTCGACGCCCTTGCGCAAGGCTACCTTTGTTCCATCGGGCATAAAAGTATTCTTGTCGATGTCTCGCAAAAATGAATCTAAAGCGTTCACTGAAAACTCATCCTGCTGAGCGAATTCGGCAGCGTACGCAGCACCCTGCAATAAATAGGAAACTGCCATAATCGTTTCTTCAGAAGGCAGTTGATCTTTTAGGCGTGAAAGCGGTTCTGCGAATGTGGAAAGGGCTTCCTGATCAGACACTACGCTTTCGAGCCTTTGATAGAGCCTATTATAGGTGATCGTTGGTGGATTGGCACTCTGCATTTTGCCCAATAATGAATTGCATTGGTCAAGCAAATCACCTGTATTGATATCCAATGCAGCGCGTTTATCAGCAAAAAGATCAATGATGTCATACAGCGCATTTGCCTGCTCCATCTTGGCGAACTCCACCAACTCACTCTGGCTGTTGGTACACAGCATCGTCGCCATCGTATTGCCATATTTCTCATCAAACGTATTGGAACCGGCGATAGAGGAGGGTATCATCCCCCATGCCGCTGGCTCAAAGCCTAAAATTCCGTCCAGAAAATTGACAAGATTCGCGCTTCCACCACGTAATATTAGCGAAGTTTCATCTCCACCCAGCTCATCCAGTATGTCAAAGCCATATGCGCCAATACCTTCCCTCATCATTTTTTTCAGTAGCTTTACACCTGTATATCTGGCAGGTTCAAGATATATCTTTCCATCCGACAAAACATAACTACTATCCGCCAACAACAAGAAAAACTCGAAAGGAATCCATGCTTCACCATTGCCTTCTATAATGGTTTCAAAAGGCGCGTCATAGCGCAAAGGGTTTAAGCCAAGGCAATAAACAACACTCGTGCTTTGATTATAGAAAGCCATGTACGATAGATTGCTCTCGTTGTAAAAAAGAACGCTGCCCGCGCTTTTCCCGCATGAATAGCCGAAAATTGCACCCAGCGCTGCAGAATTTGCATATACATTGTCACCACGGACACGAAAATGTATGTTGTATGTCCTCGCAGTGTCACCGATCATTTTCACCGGCACAGTTACGTCATGGACGGCAATATCCGTCGCCATTGCAGAAGAGGGCAGGAAAACAAGCAACAAAACCATAGTAAGAAAAATCGCAACAAACCGCCTAAACATCATTGATCCTCCTTACCTATTTGGTTTTGCAGTTCAGATACTGCCGCTTCATGTATGATTGCGTATTCAGTGAGTAAACCACCCGCCAGCGCATCCAACATCGCATGCGCATTCGTGTCAACCTTCCACGCATCGTCTATAAGAAACAAATTCATGATGACTTCCTTCTCTATCGTGTTGCATGTGGCTATTTTTTCCATCAGAATCTTCTCAGCCGCCTCATTATCAAAGGTAGAAGACATGCTATCAAGCATCTCACTTAGGGCAACTGAGAAGTCGGGAGTTTCAACCACCACAGTGACAGTAGCTTCATCGCCTTGTATATCTTCACGCCCGAATTGATAGCTTGCACGTTTCGCAATGCATCGGATGAGCGGGTTTCCGCAAAAATCGTTGTAAAAGTCAAACGAATCAACTCCAATAGATTGCGCATGCTTATCAACTTCGCCTTCAAAACGATGATCTGCTGACAGTTCGCGAATACTGTCGATATCTCCTGAAATATAGCAATCCAAAAAGGCTGTCGCCGCCTTCATAGGTTCGCCATCCCAAACAACGTAGGCTGTCCCGTCGCCGTACGCATTATCTGCCGCTTCCTCAAGGGGAAGAAGCGTATCCTCTTTGTTTTGTCCTTCCTTCCCCAAGAAGGAGCTGACAATATCTCCATCAAAAAACGCATCCCATATATCCGAGCGCGAGGCGAGCAGAAAACCGCCGACGAAAAGCATCGTTGCCATCGCTATGCATAGGAAGATCGCCAGTACACGCTTCCACTTCCGCCTCGCCTTTGGTCGTGGCTGTTTTTCCGGCTCAGCTCGCGCGGGTTCTGTCGTTTCTGATGAAGGGGCTGTTTGCTCTGGCAGGGGCTCCCTCATTTCGTGCGAAGGCATTCGTTTTTGCGGCGGTACCTTTTGCTCATCAGGCGGAGATGATGCCTTTCGTAAAGCAAAAACAGGCTTCGCTTCCGAAGACACTTCGGCTGATAAAGACTGTCCGCAGGATTCGCAAAACTGATTGTAGGGCTTTGCCTTTGTACCACATTTTGGGCAATACATCCCGATACACTCCATTCATGATTGAGTTTTGTTCGGCGGGATCCGGGCTGACAATGTCGCGGAAATTGTCAAACAGAACAATCAAAGCTCGTCAGATCTCCTGATTTTCCGTCAACATTGCTCCAATAGGCCCAATAGGGCTTATTGAGCGCTGGTGAGCTCTTGGTATGTATCTAAATCATCAGGGAGAGTCACGACGGTTTCATTGATCGATTCGATCTGGCAGCTAGCGACCATTTCACTCTCTATTTCATATCCCTCAAATGTCCCTTTTGTAAGCTGCCGTATTTCGATGTGGTCAAGGTTTCCTTTGTCCGTCAACCTTATGATGATACGGAAATCTCCGGATCCAGAAGAAAACTCCGCAAAATCGGCCATATCACTTATACTTATCCCCGGCATTGTCGGCAAAAGCGCTGCTGCACGCTCTTGATATGCTGCTGCATCAATGTCAATAATTATCTGTGTGTAGCCATCATACTGTTTTTCAGTCATCGAATAGACAATATCTGTATCCTTCCATCGAAGGATATCGCCATACCCAGTTCGCGACTGTGCGATTGAAGCATCTGCTAAGACCTTCGCCTTACCAGTTACTGGCTTCGCTACATCATAGTAATAGTATCCATTATAATAGTACCATGAAGCCGCCATTGCGTTAAGTCCGCTCACCTCTATTTCAGTTTTGTTCACGAAATCGCCAGTATAAGTTGACTGGAAAAATGTATGCGAGTTTATGTACATTGATATCGAGTCAGCGCCTTGTCGCAGGGTATTCTCTATGGACAATGTTGTCTCACTAGAATCAGTTTTTTCAAACTCATCAAGAGCTTGGATAAACGCGGCATAAGCATTGAGGTCAATTGCCTCGACTGCCACAATGAGTTCTGGTTTTTCCTCAACGCGGTCTAGATCGTATTCGAAGGCTACATAGGATGCTCTCAGTAACTCCAGTTTCTCGTCGCGTGTCTGTGCAGTCTCCCATTCATCTCGTGCGATGACTTTTTTTGCTGTGTATACCAGATCGTTCTCGCTCTTAAACTGTTCGACAGCCGCGTTAAAATTCGAAGTGGAAGTTTCGTAATGATCGAGAAAGTATGTTTTTATTTCGCGTTCATTGTCCCCGATAATCGTCCTTTCGACATTTTCGAAAAATAACGGAAGATTTTCACCCCACAGACGATTACTATCTCCCCAGCGACCATCTTTTTGGACAATGCGGTCTACTCCTATCGAATATCCATTTACGCCATGACGCTCGTGTGTTTCTAGTAACCAGAACGTACTCCCATCGCGCAGGTTACGCATCAGCATTGGGTAATAGTTGCTGGAATAGCCTCCGCCGTCTACCATTTCGCTGCGGTCATATTTGTATATGCTTACGTTAGCATACCCTGCAGATCCGCCGGGCATGTGAGCAACAAACTCGCACACACCGTCCAAATCGAAATCCATAAATGTCATATAGAGCATTTCTTCCCAATCCTCTTCCACATCAAGCACCGCCTGCAACACCCGATTCATCTGCCCTAAGCGTTCCAAAGCATCGCTCGCGAGAAAATCTGTATAGATGTCCATTGCTTCTTTGGCCGATTCGTCTTGGCCAACTACGCGGAAGAGCTGCCTGACGGGTTTCGTCTTACCGGCACCTCCGGATAGAGTCAGCATATAGATTCCGTCATCCAGATGAGCAGATTCCGAAGCAAGCCCTGCTTCTGCGGGAACCATGATCTGTTTGCTCCAGACTTCGTTGCTCGTATCGTCAAGCCATGTCTGTGCTGTTTCAAGGGCACTTAAGTTCTCAAGCGAAATGGTTACACGTTTGATCGTCGCTTCCACCGAAATGTCCGGATCGCCCGACTGCCCCTTGATGCAATGAATGTTCATCGCAAAGTCATTCTTGACAATCCCTCCCGCTACAGTAGGTACAGCGACTATACCTACAGCGTCAAACGCATTGCTTACGCCATCACGTTGGGCGCGGCTAATGATTCCTTGCGAAAAAAGGCGGCGTGCTGACATCTCAACAGCGCTACGACACTGCGAAAAAGTGGCGTTTGACGGTAGCATCAGGAGCGAGCCGTACCACAGATTGGCGATCGTCTCCATATTGCTAATAGGCGTCCATTCCGTTCCGGTTGGTCCGCCGTTGTTCATCAGATATGCAGCATGGGTAACAATCGTGACGTTATCGTGTTCTTTACTATTTTCGACAAAGTTGTCCATGTGACGAAGCGATGGCTTGACATGGTTACGCACCGGATCATCGCGCCATCCAGTTATCCAGTCTGCCTCTACACCAGGCAAGGCGTCTTCTACACATTCACCGAAAATGTCGGCATATGCTTCACTAAGGGTTGCTGCTTGAAGCCCGCCAGCCAATACCGCCGAATGCCGCATAATTCCATGGGTTAACTCATGAGCCACTGCGTCCAAATTCGCAGAACGTTCATACTGCGTTTTTCCAGTAACACTAAAAGCAACAAGATCACCTCCAAGAGGAGACGGGGAATAAAATGCATTATCAGTGTACCACTTTAGTATGATAGCTCCGTTTTCTTCCTTTTCAATTGCCTTGATACCAACATAAACATCAATGTCTCCACCATTACCATCTAGCGATTTTCGCCCGAAAACGCGATGAAAATATTCGAGTGCATAAATACTGTTTGCCATCGCATCGACCGCTGAACGGTTGATGTCATCATCGTC